>LFCJ01000462.1_pt1 | contig 25064 bp, 20 predicted proteins | sample 643141 | NCBI WGS metagenome assembly LFCJ01 (sample SAMN03766243, study PRJNA286221) | soda lake metagenome | biome: soda lake; feature: Kulunda steppe; material: water; isolation source: sample B1-Br-g2 brine of Lake Bitter-1 | place: Russia: Kulunda steppe | collected 2010-07
TCCTATCCCGGCATGGGACTCGGAGTTATCTTGACCGAGACACCACAGCGGTTCGAGAGTGTGTCTCAAACGTTCTGGGTCTCGGAGTCCCGATATTGTCCGATTAGGTGGGCGGTCATGCCGCCTCGGTGTACGTCATACTACGAGCCGATTCGAGATAAATATCCGTATATCTGCTGAACGTGGTTTGTGTCGGCGTTGTCGGATTCACGCCCGTTCGCCAGACTGCGTCTGGCGGGCAATCAGAAATCTCTGATTTCTGATAACGGCGTAAACGACGGGATTCTCTCCTTGGAAGAAGATAGCCGCCGTTCGGAGGAACTCCGTACTGATGTTCCACCGCAAGCAGGGCATAACAAAACCACAAACGGGCTGTGTTGATTGTAGTGGCCGGGCCATCCGTCCGCCTGCGTGATCAATGTACACAGACCATACAGTCGCCGTTGTCGTACCGGCGTACAACGAAGCTGGATTCATCCGAGAGGTAATCGAAACGGTTCCTGAGTTCGTCGATCGAGTGTATGTGATCGACGACTGCTCTACGGACGATACCTGGGAGAAAATCACTGAGACGGCTACCGAAATCAACACTGCGGTAACCGCAACCGACGGTGGTGCAGGGTTCGACCAGCGGGTCGTCCCCATCCAACACGGCGAAAACCGCGGTGTCGGCGGAGCGATCAAAACCGGGTATCTTCGAGCCCGTGACGACGAGATCGATGTGACCGCTGTCATGGGCGGTGACGGACAGATGGATCCAACTGTTCTCGACCGGATTATCGATCCAATCGTTGATGGCGAGGCCGACTACGTGAAAGGCAATCGACTGATCAACGACGCCGACCACGAACAGATGCCGCGATTCCGGCAGATAGGGAACCGAATACTGACTGCGTTAACGAAAATCGCCAGCGGCTACTGGCGAATTGGCGACCCACAGATGGGGTATACAGCCATCTCACTGACGGCACTTCGTGAGGCCGACATCGAAGAGATGTACGAGTTTTACGGCTACTGTAACGATCTGTTGGTTCGACTTAACGTCTCGAGACAGACAGTCGCGGACGTTCCTTCGCCGCTGAACTACGGCGACGAACAGAGCCACATCAGCTATCTAACGTATATCCCCCGTGTCTCGCTGATGTTGCTGCGAACGTTTCTGTGGCGGCTATGGTCGGGCCGACACAGCCCACTGGGACTTTCTGTGCTCGTATTGTACGTCAGTGGAGCCGTTGGTACCGTCGGGAGTGCGATAGCTGCACTGCGAGCGGCTGATACTGAGGCCGAAAACTCGCTGAAAAGTTCCCTCGGAGGAGTGTTCGTGTTGGTGATCGCAATGGTTCTCGACGGACTGTTCAACTGGTCGATCAACACACGCATCGACACCGAAGAAGACTAACCACCACACATACTGTCAGAAGGCTTTCACACAAGAGTTCTTTCGGTCAAACACACATATATGATCTTTTGTTACAGTTCGAATAGAAGACACAAATCAATTTATACGACTTATCGAAGCCGTTTGTACAGATTTGAGACAGCACTCATCATTGGTGTGCCATGTTCTAGGGTCTGGTACGTTCGCAACTCAGGAGCAAACTTGGCTTTGTATTTCGAGATCCGTTCGTTGTTCGCACCGACCAGGTCATACTGACTGCGTCCGCGGTCACGAGCCGTGGTAATTATCTCCCAGTCTAACAGATCATTAACTGGAACGTCGGCATCTCGGCTTCCCCAGCTTTGCCAGCCGTAGATGGTTTCTCCGGCCTCGAGCGTAATGTGGCCGCCAACGAACTTACCGTCAGCCCGACAGGTGTAGATTCGGCACATCCCATCCGGAAGCTGACGCCAGAGATCCACCACGAACGCCGAAGATATTTTGAACCTCACTCCCTGTTCTGCATGCCGGGTTTGAAGTTGGCTGATCGTTCTGGTCAGTTCGGCCTCACCGCCCTCTGTAATCGTATACTGTGTGTCGTCACTGTTGGTGATGTTTTTGCGGGCGTCGCTGCTGAAAGCCGCCAGTAGTTCGTCAGTCGGCCTCGAGAGATCAACAACGTACGTATAGCGTGTCGTCGGCTCGAAACCGTCCCAGATCAACGGCCTGGTGTCCGAATACAGAATACTGGTTCGGAAGTGGGAGTATTTGGGGTCGATTTCGTCTTCGATTTCGGCCAGACAGCCACGAATGAACCGGCTGTTGGTTTTTTCTCGGCGACGTCGTTTCTGTTTGGTGTGATTCAACAGTGCAGGGCCGAGATAGCTGATTTTGAGATCGGGTGGCGGCGAAAACGCTGTACTCACTGGGCCTTTCGATAGCTCAAAAATCGGAAAAATGCCGACTGGCTCCTGTCCTTTGTACCCCACGAACGGATACAGGGTGCTGTCGGTGTGGTCTGCAAACACTTCGAGGCTTTCGGCTCGATGAAACGGTGTTGCGTGGTCGCTCTGTTCGACGAGACGGTTCCAGTCAGCAGCGTCTTGAAGGGTTGTGATATCAATTGCCATATTACTCCAAATAGCCCAGATCTGCGAGTCGTTGTTCGACTTCGGCATCGTCAGTCCGAACCCTCTGGGTGGGATTGTACGGCGGGTAGGGACGTCGGCCAGTCGGCGAGACCACCGCAAGCGGATCGCCGTCCATCTCGCGGTCGACTTCGAGACCAAACGATGCCAGAATCGTCGGTGCAACATCGAAAATGTGGCCTGCAATGTCGGCTTCCGGCGAGACGTTCTCACCAGCGGCCATGACGATTCCCTCGCGTTTGTGCTCCCACGATTCGGATGGCTCGTCGAACCACTCGCCGGCGAGCGATGCCGACAGATACTGCTTGAAGCCGGCCGGAACGATGACGATATCGGGCGCATCACTCACGTAGGGGCCATCGAAGACAGCCTCACGAGGAAGCACCTGTTCGAAACACAACTCGCCGGTCGGTGTACGAACCGACTCTAATGTCTCGATCAACTCGGCTCGAGTCGATTCGTAGTCGTCTTCGCTGACGACGCCGTCTGGTTCGCGACCCTCGAGATTGAGCCGGATTCCCATCTCGGTTCGCGAACGCATATACGCACGCGAGTCTGCGAACGCAACGCGCTCGGAGCCTGCCCGAATAAGCTCTGAGGGTACGATTTTCCGCACCTGTTTTTCGAGACCGAGCCGCCGGACAATCGCGGCGAGTCGCTGGCTTGTCAGGCCGACGCTGGCTGCTGTCTCGAGAGCGCGTTCGGCCGCCGAGCGACGCTGTGTGGTGGTCTCCTCACCGTTCTGAAGCTGTGTTTCGGCGAGAGTTGACCACGATGGCATCCCGCCGTCGCCGGCAGTTGTCTCGACGAACTCCCGGTCGCGAAGGAACTCGTTGACGCGAAACTCCCAGTCCATCGGCCCGAGTCCGTGGTCGCTGACAACCAACAGGAGCTTTGGATCACACATCTCGAGAATCGACCCGATTTCGTCGTCGACGGTCTGGTATACTGACCGAACCACCGCCTCGTCGTCGGGATACTCGTGATAGACCGTATCCGTCTGTTGGAACTGGACGAACCCGAACGCCGGTTCGCGGTCGGCCAATAGATACCGAAACGCCGCTCCGCGCATGCGTGTGAGCCTGTTGTAGCTCTCGAGGCGGTCTGCTTTTGAAGCCTCGCTGTACCGGCTGTCAGCATACAGTTGGTACTCGCCGAGTTCGTCGATGAGTTCCTCCCAGGTGCCTGGTGGATGACAGTCGGGTGCTTCCGGTGCCATATAGCCGGGGACGACAGTGGCATCCGAGACTCGCGGCGGATGGGTCACAGGAACGTTGACGACGACGCTATCGTAGCCCTGCATTGACAAGACCTCCCAGACGGCTCGTGCGTTGACACTCGAGTGGTTGACGACATCCCATTCGTAGCCATCGAACTGTAGAAAGTCGTACACTCCGTGTTTGCCGGGATTTTTGCCTGTATAAATCGAGGGCCACGCACTCGGCGTCCATGGTGGCAGTTGGGATTCGAGCGCTGCGACCGCGCCCCGTTGCTGGATGGCCTCGAGAGTCGGAACAAGCCCATCGTCAATCAACGGCTCGAGAACAGACGAACAGACACCATCGAGTCCGACCACAAGCGTCTGCAGACCAGTGGCCTCGGCTTCGGGCATGTCGGTTACTATCGGTTGGATGAGGCTTTGTTATGCTCGGCTTTTCGGCCCCAACAACGGTGCCGAAGACATTCAACACAGCAGCATTGTTGTTTGTTGAAATGTCCTGTGTGTACGAACAGCGACGTTCATACAGCCACGTCGACACAACGAGTTCTGTGAGGCTGCATTCGTAATCCGTCTGAGCATTCGGAGAGACTCTCTCAGTAGCACGGACTTACCGCCGCTCGCGGTGGTGAGGAGGTGAGCCCTCGAAAAATACGAACCCACGGCGGATACTGCGTATGTGCGCAGAAAATACCGTCTAGGTCGAAAGGATCACATAACAAAGCGCGCACGTACGGAACTCAGTGGTAGTTCCATGGACTGCCACTCGAGGGGTCAGCGACCTACAACGCAGCTTTCCCCAACCTCACCGAACGCACGGCTACTCGCTCGAGACAACCGGGAGACGAACAATGCGTACTGAACCCCAACTCGGCAAAAACTGTGATATCCAGCCGGATGTTCGTCTCCTCGAGAGCGAAGACGGCCCACCGCCATCAGTTGGCCGTGAGGCGACGATCCGTTCGGGCTCGGTTATCTACCCGAACGTCAGCATTGGCGAGCGCTTTCAGACGGGACACAACGTGCTTGTCCGCGAACAGACAACCATTGGCGATGATGTCACTGTCGGCACCAATACGGTGATCGACGGCCAGACCACAGTCGGCGACCGTGTTAGCATGCAAACCGGCGTGTACGTTCCCAGCGACTCAACGATCGGTAGTAACGTCTTTTTGGGTCCGCATGCGGTGTTGACCAACGATCCGTATCCGATCCGCACAGACGTCGGCCTCATCGGCCCAATTCTCGAAGACGGCGTCTCGGTTGGTGCTAACGCGACGATTCTGCCGGATGTTGCCATCGGCGAGGGGTCGTTTGTCGCCGCCGGTGCGGTTGTCACCGAAGATGTTCCGCCGAAGCGGCTGGCAGTTGGCACGCCGGCGATCCATCGTCAGTTACCCGAGGCCCTCCAGGGAGGCAATGATATCGCATGAGCAACCACGATGAGACTAGTCTGTACGGAAGCGACCTCGAGGAAGACCACCAGCGTGAGGCGCTTTTCGAAGGGCAGCTTCCGGTTGCGGTCTACGGACTCGGAAAAATGGGCCTGCCGCTGGCCGGTGTGTTCGCCGATCTGACTGGTAACGTCACTGGCGCAGATGTCGATCAGGCGGTCGTCGAGTCGATCAACAACGGCAGATGTCACGTTGATGGTGAGCCCGGATTGGCCCAACTGGTCGAACAAACCGTCGCCGACGGTTCGCTGCGGGCCGTTTCCGATCCCACAGCCGCTGCTGCCGACGCGAGGCTCCACGTCGTGATCGTCCCCACACTGATTACCGACGAGGGGACTGCTGATCTACGGATTATCGAATCAGTCCTCGAAGATATCGCTCAGGGCCTCGAGGCCGGCGATTTAGTTGTTGTCGAATCGACAGTGCCGCCGCGAACGTGCCAAGACGTGATCGCCCCGCTGTTGGCGGCCGAAAGCGGGCTGTCGGTCGGCGAGTTCGGGCTTGCGTTCTGTCCGGAACGAACGAAAAGCGGCCGTGCGATCCGCGATATTCGTGGCTCGTGGCCAAAGGTCGTCGGCGGGATCGACGACGAAAGCACACGGGCGGCTGCGCTTGTGTACGACCAGGTGACCACAAACGACGTGATCCGCTGTTCGGATGCGACAACCGCCGAGACAGTCAAAGTCTTCGAGGGCGTCCACCGGGATGTCAACATCGCGTTGGCCAACGAGTTGGCAACCTACACTGACTCACTCGAGGTCGACGTTCGGGAAGCAATTGCGGTCGCCAACACCCAAGATGAGTGTGACATTCTGTGGCCCGGCCCGGGTGTCGGCGGCCACTGTATCCCGTATTATCCGTACTTCCTGTACGGAGAGTTCGGTCTCGAGAGTCCACTGTTACGGACTGCTCGGCAGGTCAACGATGAGATGCCCGCGTTTGTGGTCGGTAAACTCACCGCACTGCTTGCTGGCCGTTCGACCACGCTCGGTGATGCCCGCGTGTTGGTTCTTGGTGGTACCTACCGAGCAGGCGTTGCTGAGACTCGAGCAAGCCCAGCAATCGGCGTCACCGAAACACTGGCGGCCAACGGTGCGAGCGTCGATATCGTCGAACCGATGCTCGAGTCGTTTTCGGAGTTCGACGCAACACCTGTGAGCATCGAAGCAAGCTATGAGAACACGTACGACGGGATTATTCTGGTCACCGCCCACGAGGCCTTCGAAGCCATTGAGTGGGATCGGTTCGACGATCCCGCAGTGGTTGATACACGCGCTGTGCTTGACCCCGCGTCAGTTGGTCACACCGTGTACACAATCGGCGGTCGCGGCGAGTTTGATATCGCTGCCCAGACAGTGACCACAGAGACCGACACAGCCAGTCAGCCTGCAACCGATGGAGGAAACGACTAATGCCGGCAGATTTCAGCGATGAGGCCTACGCCTCGCTGTTGGATGCTGGCCTCGAGGCAGGCTATACGTTTCTTACCGTCAGGGAGTATCTTAGCCGCGAGCGACTTCCCAAGCAGTTCCTGATTGTTCGCCACGACGTTGATCGCAAACCGATGAACGCCCTGCAGATGGCTCGCATCGAAGCCGTCCGAGATATTCCGACAACGTACTATTACCGGATTATTCCCAAAACGTTCCGGCCAGAACTCATCCAGCAAACCGAACGGTTGGGCCACGAAGTCGGCTATCATTACGAAGATCTCGACACCGCAGACGGCGACCTCGAGGCGGCTCACGACTCCTTTGGGCGAAACCTCCGGCGGTTCCGGCGGCTCTGTGCGGTCGATACTATCTGTATGCATGGCAACCCGTTGACCGCTCATGACAACCGAGAGATGTGGACTGGCGAGTACGCGTATGCCGACTACGAGTTGCTGGGTGAAGCCTATCTCTCGATGGATTTCGAGGATGTGACCTACTTTTCGGATACGGGCCGAACCTGGGAGGACGGCCCGCTGAAAGTCAAAGACCATACGATGGGCGAAGGCGACAAACAGGTTCAGGTTGATACAACCTGGGAGCTCATCGAGTTGCTTTCGACCCAGAACATAGACCGCGCGTGCTTGTTGATACATCCGAACCGCTGGGCCGGTTCGTACGCCGAACTGCTCGCCGAACGCACCAAAGACGCCGCCACGAACGTGGTTAAATACGGCCTGCAGCTTCGACCATAGTGCTATGCTCGAGGAGTACACCTTTGGGTTGTGTCTGACCCACGACGTTGATAGACCGTACAAAACGTTTCATTCGGTAGTGTATGCACTCCGAGACCGAGATCCCGAACATCTCCGGTCGTTGCTTCCGGGGACGAACACGTTTTGGACGTTTGAGCGGCTTATGACGCTTGAAAGCGAACTCGGGGTTCGCTCGGCGTTTTATTTTTTGAACGAAGATCGGCTGTTTCGGGATCGCCCGCCCAGAGAGTGGCTGACCAAAGACGGCTGGCGGCTGTTTGGCGGTCGGTACGACCTCGACGACCAGCGGATTGTCGATCTCATCGCCGAGTTAGACGCTGGCGGCTGGGAAGTCGGCCTCCATGGGTCGTATGAATCACCGACCGACCGCCAGCGGTTAGCCGCCGAAAAGCGCACGATCGAACGCCTCGTTGGCCACCCGATCCAGGGCGGCCGACAACACTATCTGAACCGCTCGGTTCCTGAAACCTGGCAGCACCACCAGGCGATTGGGCTCAACTACGACTGCACGCTTGGCTCGTCGGACAGCTACGGGTTTGCGCACGGCTACGGCATCAAACGTCCGTTCGACGACGAGTTTGTCGTCTTTCCACTGACGATTATGGAGTTGGCACTTCCGAATGTCGAAAGCGATCTCGAGAGCGCATGGCGCGAATGCGAACGGATTCTCCAGGAGGCTGCCGAAAACAATGCCGTGATGACGATCCTGTGGCATCCACGGTTTTTCAGCGAACTCGATTTCCAGAACTACACCGAACTGTATCGCCGCATTATCGTTCGCGCCAAGGAGTTGGGCGGCTGGGTCGGTCCACCGGGAGAACTCTATGACCGACTCGAGCATCCTGAACTGCCGATCACCCCCGCCAAACAGCGATAATCGGAGGGTAACAAAACAGCTCTCGGTGGTTTGTTCGGTCGATTTCATGCGCCTCGAACAACTCCCGCTCGAGGAGTGGGATGCCGCACTCCCTCGGGCTGGCTTCGAACCGTTTCATACCGCAGCCGCACTGGACGTTCTTGATTCGCACGCCAGCGGGCAAATGCAGCTGTTTGCCGGCTACAACGGTCAAAACCCGGTTGCGATGGTTCCGCTTTTCATCCAGCGGCGGTCTATCGGTACCACCGTAACCTCGCCGCCGCCCGGTCTGGGTGTGCCCCGGTTGGGCCCGATTCTGATGCCTGCAAGCCCAAAACGCAGCAAACAGGAACGACTTAATCGTCGGTTCGCCACGGCGATTATCGAAGAACTCGAACTCGACAGTTCGCGGACACTGTTTCGGATGATCGGAAATACAGCCTACAGCGACCCACGACCGTATCGGTGGGCTGATTTCGAGATTACTCCTGTATTTACCTACAGACTGGACATCTCCGAGAGCAGTGCCGATGAGTTGCTCTCGAACTGTAGCAAAAGCCTGCGACGAGAGATCCGAGACGTTCGTGATCTCGAGGTCGACATACAGACCGAAGGCCTCGAGGGTGCACACGCGGTGTACGAACAGACCGAAAGCCGCTATCGCCAACAGGACGAGCCGTTTTCACTATCTTGGGAGTACGTCCGAGCGATGTTCGAAGCACTCGACAAGCGAGCCCGCAGCTACGTCGTCCGCGATCCTGACGGCGAGTTCGTCAGTGGGGTGACTGTGGTGTACTCGAACGATGCGGCCTACTTTTGGCAAGGGGGTGCCCGCGGTGAGTACAATGGGACGACCGTCAACAGCTATCTTCACTGGCGGATTATCGAAGATCTCATCGAAGACCCACCAATACAGACGGTCTCAGCATACGATCTGGTTGGTGCGAACACCGACCGGCTCTGTAAGTACAAAAGCAAGTTCGGTGCGTCCTTACAGCCGTACTACAAAATCGAATCCAGCGGCCCGCAAATGGAGTTGGCCAAGCGCGCCTACCACACGCTCACCGGCTAGCGGTTCGTTCGACTATCAGCGATCGGTTCGTTCGACTGGCGGTACCGCTTGGCCTCGAGCGTAAGGAGTGACTATCAGCCACCTACGGCGATTGGCACAGAATAACAAAGCCGTCAGTATGCGAGTAGCCCGGTAGCATGGACACACCCGATGATTCGACCCTTGTCTACACGAGCGTCTCGACACCTGGCTATCACGTCTTAGAGACGCTGTTGGATGAGGGAGTCCCAATCACACAGCTTGTTTCGATTACCCCCGAGATGGGCCAGGAGGCAGGTGTCGCAAAGTACACTGATTTCGCACCCATTGCCGACGAATACGACATTCCGATCTATTATCCGGACGTCTACCATATGGATGAATCGGACGTCGCCTTCTTCGAGGATCTCAACGCTGATCTCATGATCGTCAACGGCTGGAATCGAATACTCCCCGGCGAGGTTCTCGAGACGTTCTCGAAGGGAGTACTCGGCAACCACGGCAGCGCGTTTGGGCTCCCAAAGGGCCGGGGACGGTCACCGCTCAACTGGTCGCTTATCGAGGAACTCGAGCGGTTTTTGCTCTCAATCATCCGGCTCGATGCCAACGTCGACGCCGGCGGTGTCGCTGCAACCCGGAAGTTCGATATCAACCAGTTCGATACGATCCAGTCGCTGTACTACAAAGTCACTCTTGCTATCGAGGAGATGCTGTTGGATGTACTCGGCCCCATCTTGCGCGGCGAGCACGACTTCGAGGCCCAAGCAGGCGAGCCGACCTACTATCCCAAGCGTACGCCCGATGACGGCGATATCCACTGGGGCGAGCCGATGGACGACATCTACAATCTCGTCCGGGCGGTGACACGGCCGTATCCGGGAGCCTTTAGCTTCCACGACGGCGAGCGCGTCGAAATCTGGCGCGTCCAGCCCTTTTCGTGTGATTTCGGATTTGCTGCCGAACCCGGTGAGATTATCTCGGTGTTCCATACCGACGAGTTCGTCGTCTCGACGCCCGACGGCTCGGTGTTGGTCACCGACTGGGACGCAGACAGTTGGTATCCACAGCCAGGGATGGTCTTCGACTCACCAGGCCAACACAGTCGCATCGACAGCATCGAACAAAAGCAGCATCTATCGACCACTGGCGATGACTGACGCCACCGTTTCGCCGGCCGACCTCGAGACACTCAAGTACCGACTGGATGCGTACGAATCGCTGTTGCAGTCGTTCAAAGCCGCTGGCTATACGTTTTCGCTGTTCGATTCGGACGGCCAACTCGAGTCGGGCGAGATTCTGCTGCGACACGATGTCGATCTTTCGGTTGATCGCGCACTGGCAATGGCCGAATGCGAACACCGACTCGGCGTCCAATCGACCTACTGTGTGTTGTTGAACGCGCCGGCCTACGATATCGTCGATCCTCGAACCGTCCGCATACTCCAGCGTATTTCGAAGTTGGGCCACGAAATCGCACTGCATTTCGACACCCATGTTTACTGGAAGCCCACAGCCGAGCCACACCCCCACTCGGTTGCGTCCAAAGTCGAACAAGAGTTGACTGTGTTAACTCGAGTAGTTGGCGAAGAGATTTCGAGTGTATCGTTCCACATCCCACCGCAGTGGGTGCTCGGTCGATCCTACGACGGGTTTGTCAACACCTACGCACCGCGGTTTTTCGAAGAGATCGCATATCTTTCGGACTCGAGCCAAAAGTGGACGACTACCCCGCCGTTTCCGAACGGACTCGCCGAGACGTTCCAACTGCTCGTCCATCCGGGCCTCTGGCACGATGAGCACCGACCGATGGCCAAAATCGTCCGCGAGCGGTGCCAACGGACTCACAGGGCCGTCGATCACTACTTCGATCCACTGAAACTCGAGGAGGATCGTCTGAGATAACTGACCAAAGCAGTTTCTGGAACGCTGAAGCCCATAGCGGTTGGCAGACTCCCTCGAGATACCCAATACCGAGCCGCAGGTCACACCGAATAGAGGGCTTTGGTCGCTTATGGCCGCGGATAATCGCTGCTGAACCGAGAGTAGTCAATCAGTACGTTGATTCTAGGAGTGACAGGTCTCACTATGTGGTAGTATGTCACACGTATACTCTCATGGTAGGAGGCTTCTACAGCAGCAATCTGTCAGTAAACCATACGTGAGTTTTATACAATTAGTCTCACAACATACATTTGCACAGTTACACACCGATGCTACATCCCCACAGTCTGGCAGCGTCCTCGAGTCGGTGCAGACGGACACGCTGCGAGCGTCCAGAGCCCTCCCCACACGTTATTCGCCGAGCGACTGGCGCGACTCCGGACAGCCGTAGCCACTGCCATACATCCCCGTATGTCAGGAGACACTTTACAGGCCGAGACTACGAGTGGCCATCGCAGATTGCCAGTCAGTGTTTCGGCCGAACACACTGCCGACACGGTAGGACTGTCAGTTGGTGTTATCGCACGGTACAATCATCGGACGACACATCAGTTGAGCGTCCGACCCATACACCCCCCGTGACACATGAGTTCACAAACTGCCCCCACAGACACACCCCAGACGCAACGCACCGATAGACCACCCGCAAACGCAGCCACAGAGGCTGAAACAGCACCGCCCGAGCCGCTGTCGTTGGATCTGGTGTTCGAAGTCCTGAAAAACGAACGCCGTCGGCGCGTGCTGAAGTATCTCGCCGCGAATCCAGAGACCGTCTCGCTGAGTGACCTGGCAGAACACATTGCGGCCATCGAAAACGACAAACCCGAAGCCGCCCTGTCGTCTCAGGAACGAAAACGCGTCTATGTCGGTCTCTATCAGTGTCATCTCCCAAAAATGGACGACACTGATGTCGTCGAGTTTGACGGCGACCGCGGAACGATCTCACTCGGCCCGAACGCCGAACAGCTGTATCCGTTTTTGGAGGCAGAAGACGAACAGACCCGACCGTGGCCCAAATACTATCTGGGCCACACCACACTGAGTCTCGCACTGTTCGCAGCCGCGTTGGTTGCGGTTCCGAGCGGTCTGAGCGTTGTTTTCGGCCTGTCGCTTCTCGGGTTTGTCCTGCTGGGGACGGCCCACTACTCGGTTACATAAACAGCCGGCGAATCGAGCGACGACTCGCTCGAGCGGATACAGCCCTTTGTCAGAGGGACTATTCTATCACAGGCAGGCCAGAAACAAGGAGTAACCACAGCGCAGTCTGTAACATATGTCACTGATTGGCGAGGATTTGTCTACTCGTTGGTATACGACGCCTACCTGAGAGCCACACAGAAAGCGGGTCTGACAACGGATCTATAACAAAGCCGATTGGGAGCCCCGATGGCCTGTTGAGTGCTTTAGAAACCAATGTGCCCCCAATACAGACGCTCACGACCACACCGAACCGATAGATACCCACCGGAATCGGGCCGCCGCCACACACCGCCGACTCGGAGGATTAACTGATGTGTGGGATAACCGGTCGCATCCGCTCGGATAACGCAGTCGAAGACCTGATGGCCGGACTCGAGAACCTCGAATATCGAGGGTACGATTCGGCAGGCCTGGCGGTCAAAAACGGCCAGGGAGTCGACGTGCTCAAACGCGAAGGCGAAGCCGCCGCACTCCGTCGACTCGTCGACCAGCAGAACCCAACGGGTCCCATCGGCATCGGTCACACACGCTGGAGTACCCACGGCCCGCCAAGCGATGCCAACGCCCACCCACATACCGGCTCGAGTGATCGCGTCGCAGTTGTCCACAACGGTATCATCGAGAACTACGATACGCTTCGCGGGGAGCTCAAAAGCCGCGGCCACAACTTTAGCAGCGACACCGACACCGAGGTTGTCCCGCATCTCGTCGAGGAGTTCCTCGAAGACGGGCTGGAACCGTTTGATGCCTTTATGAGTGCGGTCGATCGCCTCGAGGGCAGCTACGCGCTGGCGATGATTCTCAAAGACACCGATGCGATTTTTGCGACTCGTAACGGCTCGCCGCTCGTCGTCGGACTTGCCGATGACGGCTATTTCTTGGCGAGCGATGTCCCGGCGTTTATCGAGTTCACTGACCAGGTGATCTACCTCGAAAACGAAGACGTTGCGGTGTTGCGGCCTTACTCACACGGTATTTTTGACCGGTCGGCGACAGCCGTCGACCGGCCGATTGATACCATCGAGTGGTCTTCGGAAGACGCCGAAAAATCGGGATACGACCACTACATGCTCAAAGAGATCAACGAACAGCCGGCCTCGCTCAACCAGACAATTCACGGTCGGTTCGACCCAATCGAGGAGTCAATCTCGTTTGACGAGTTCGAACCAGGCGATTTCAGCGACATCTCCCGAGTCGAGTTCGTCGCCTGTGGAACGTCGTATCATGCCGCGCTGTACGGCTGTCATTTGCTCGGCCAGCGTGGCATTCCGGCCTACGCCCACCGAGCCGGCGAGTACGCCTCGAATCCGATGCCGGTCGACGACGAAACGCTCGTGATCGGCGTCACACAGTCCGGCGAAACTGCCGATACGCTCGAGTCGCTCCGCCGACTCGAGGATACCCCAGCGCGGACGCTTGCGCTGACGAACGTAATCGGCTCGACAGCCGCTCGCGAGACAGATGACGTACTCTACATTCGGGCAGGCCCCGAAATCGGCGTCGCCGCAACCAAGACCTTCTCCTCGCAGGTCACTGCCCTCGCGTTGCTTTCGGAGCGGCTTCACCGTGATATCACTGGTGAACCAAGTGAGAAATCAAGCGACCTGCTGGGCTCGCTGGGTGCGCTGGCCGAACAGATCGAATCGATCCTGGATGCAGACCCGACTGCCGAGTTGGCACACCAGTATCAGGGACTGGATTCCCACTTCTTTATCGGCCGTGGAATCGCCCACCCGGTTGCTCTCGAGGGTGCACTGAAGTTCAAAGAAATCACCTACGAGCACGCCGAAGGGTTTGCGGCAGGTCAACTCAAACATGGCCCGCTGGCGCTTGTAACGCCCAATACGGTCGTTATTGCGGTGTTTACCGGCGAACACGATGAGAAAACACTCAACAACGTTCGCGAGGTCCAAGCCCGCGGTGCGAGCGTGATCGCTATCGCTCCCGAAGACGCCCACGAGGTTAGATCAACCGCCGATGAGTTCGTCTCGGTTCCGTCTTCGACGCCGGAACTCAACGGACTGTTGGCGAACGTCCAACTGCAGTTGCTGTCGTATCACGTCGCCAACCGTCTCGAGCGCTCGATCGACAAACCGCGGAATCTCGCCAAAAGCGTCACCGTTGAGTAATCGTTGGCTGGCGAGCAGGCGGGTTCTTTTTTGTTGTACGCAGGTCGCCGACAGTTCCATTCTGTGCTTTGTATCGTCCTGGTTGGCTCATGCCGTCTGTTCTAAGACAGATATCGTCTCGAGAGACGGCCGGAGTAGTTGGTGGCCTACGCTCCGGTATGACCCCTTTACTCAAACCGATGAGTCGACAGTATCAGGTCATGTTTGGAACGGGCGGTATTCGTGGCTCTGTTGGCGAAACGATCGGAACCACTCTGGCGGTTCGGCTTGGACGGGCAGTTGGCTCGGAAGCCGACGCTGTCGTTGTTGGCCGGGATGTCAGAGCCAGCGGTCGGCTCTTAGAGCGCGCGCTGGTTGCTGGCATCGAAGAGTGTGGCAGCAACGTCATCCGAGTCGGCGTCGAATCGTCGCCGACGATCGCCCGCAGCGTCTCGTGGCACAACGCCGATCTTGGTGTGGCGATTACCGGCTCGCACAACCCGGCGGGCGACAACGGGTTCAAACTATGGAGTGCCAATGGCCGCGCACTCAGCCGGACAGAATACCGCCGGGTTGTTCGGCGAGCTACGGCCGGAACGGTCTCGTTGGCCCCAGCGGCCGATATTGGCTCGACAACACGGCGTGAGGGCTGTCGTGACCGCCACCGCAGACAGCTTCTCGAGGCGTTCGAGCCGATGGAGGGTATCTCTGTCGTACTCGATTTGGGCAACGGAGCCGGCGGGCTGACCGCTGATGTGCTCGATGCGCTGGGCTGTGATGTGTTGACGCTCAACAGTCACCCGGACGGGACGTTTCCGGGACGGCCAAGCGAGCCGACAGCCACCTCCTGTGTGCGTCTCGGCCATGTAGTACAATCAACCGATGCCGACCTCGGGATTGCCCACGATGCAGATGCCGACCGCATGCTTGCGATCGACGAAACAGGCCAGTTCGTCGACGGCGACGACCTGTTTGCGCTGTTTGCGGCCGCAACTGCCGAACCGGGCCGGCAGATCGCCGTGACCGTCGATACCAGTTCGCTCGTCGAACAGGCTGTCCAATCAGCCGGCGGTGAGATTGTTCGAACCGGTGTCGGTGAGATGGCCGTCGCTGAGGCGATGGATGATTCGGACGTCGTCTTCGGCGGCGAACCCAGCGGACTGTGGATCTGGAGTGACCACAGCCGGTGTCCGGATGGCCATCTGGCGGCGGGCAAACTGGTCGAACTCATCAGAGACAACGGGCCGCTTTCTGCACAGCTCGAGCCGTACAGTAGACAACACACCACACGACGGGCGTGTCTCGATGCCACAGCGAAATACGACGCCATCGACCGGATTCGGCGGCGGCTCAACGGCGAGTACAGCCGGATCGACACCACCGATGGCATTCGAATCGAAACCGACAGTGGCTGGTTCCTTGTCCGTGCCAGCGGCACCGAACCCGTCGTCCGTATTACTGCTGATGCAGCCGACTGTGCGACTGCCGACCGATTGTTCGAACGGGCTCGAGGCCTCGTCGAATCGACCGCACTCTCGGTCGGCGAGACCGTAACATAGGCCGGAAACGAGCGGCAAGCTGTATAATAACTTCAAAAGCAGGCAGCACTGTCCGCGGACGGACAGAAGCTACTCGGCAGGTGCGGCGACGTACTCTTGTTCCCACTCGCGTCGCTGTTCGATCAGCTCGCGGCCTTCGGGAGCGAGTTCATAGTAGTTCGTTCGCTGGTCGTGCCGTCCCTTCTCGACGAGGCCGTACTCGACGAGCGTATCGAGGTTGGGGTACAGACGGCCGTGGTTAACGTTGTCAACGTGCTTTTCAATCTCGCGGCGAACCATTTGACCGGAGGGTCGACCAAGGCCTGCAATCACGTACAGCAGGTCTCGCTGGAAGCCGGTCAGTTCAAACATACGGGTCATCCATATGGACGGTCACCCCCAACCATCATTGTTAGTTACTGCTGAATACGATATGGAGGAATTTACCCTGCGGCGCACTTTGGAGCAGTTTCCGGGAGTTAGGCAACTAGTAAGTAAGCAATGCTGAACGATACATCCGGCCGCCTGCGAGCGATTGCAACGATTGCAACGGTTCTCAACACACCAAAGCAGTACAGTCATATACACGAGACTTTGTCCAGAACAGACAATAAACTGACAGTCTGGCGTCCCACGCAAAAAACGCCGGACGCAGCCGAGATTGCTGTTGGATTCCCTGCATAAACAGATATTCGTACACATTCAATTTGTTATGAATAAATCACTTATGTGATGGTTGAGTAACTATCAGATATGGATTCGGTATCTCGTTTCACAGTCCTCCATTGGAATCAGTTTGCAGTTCCGAAACAACGGAGCACCAACAGATGAGCAGGCCGACTCACCAGTGGATACTGGTCGGCTGTATTCTCCTTGCTTGTGGCGTCGCTTTCGCCGCCAGTGGCCTCGCTGCCGACACGGAAACGCCAGCCAACACTACAGACTCTACCCAGGCTGTCGAGACGGCCAACGGCGAGCCAGCGACAACACCGCAGGATACCACGCCATTGGTTACTGATTTCTTTGAGGCTCCCAACGACACCGTCTCAGAACCACAGCTGGATCTGTTCGTTGCCGAGCCGGTTGTCGAAGCCGGCACGGAGACAACGGTCGAAATTGCAATCCTCAACACTGCCAGCATCGAAACGGGAACGTCACTCGATGAGCCGACCGCAACTGCTCGAGGCGTGCGTGTGGTTTTCGACGACGATGACGCCCCACTGACAGTCAACTCGGGTGAGACGACCGCCGGCTCGATCCCACCTGGCGAAGTCGCCACTGTCCCGGTTTCTGTGACTGTGCCCGAATCGGCTGATGGTGACAGCGGCGAGCTTGCGGTCGACGTCGAGTACACCTACACTGCTTTCGATAACGACGGCAACGCAACAGACGAGACCGAAACCGAGAGCTTCGATGTCGAACTCGAGGTCGGCGGGCAATCACAGTTCGAAATCGGTGATGTCGAAACCGACGCTCAGGTCGGGACTGATGGCACCGTCGAGGTCGATCTCGAGAACGTCGGCAGCGACGACGCCGAGGCTGTCCGCGTTACCGCCCAGTCTCCCACTGGGGGTGTCACTGCCGGCCCTGCAAACGGAGCCACGGCCACTGGCCCACAGCCTGAGGAGCCACCGGAATCCGACGACCAGCCACCAGAATCTGATGACCAGCCGCCGGACGACACTGAAACAACTGCCTCGAGCGGAACCACAGAAGCGAGTTCAGCCGCATTCGTTGGTGACATCGAAAGCGATGAAACCGCGACCGTGGCGTTCGATACACGAATTGACAGCGATGTGAACGTCGACAGTTATCTGCTCGAACTACAGGTTGTCTACGAGGACGAAGACGGGATTCTTCGGGAATCGCCGACGCTGGCGACAGCCGTCGAGCCAACCGCCGGCCAGACGTTCGAGATCAGTAATCTGAACAGTACACTCGAGGTCGGCGAACGCGGAACAGTCACTGCAACGCTCGAAAACACTGGTCCCGAAGACGTCGAGACACCAGTTGTTCGGGCCGAAACTGCCTCCGAGCGGATTGATATTACCGACTCGAGCGTCGCCGTCGACGATCTCGAAGACGGCGAGACAGCAGAGATCAGTTTTGATGCCGAAGTAAGCAGCCAAGCAGACGCCGGCGACCGACAACTGACACTTACAGTCGAGTATGGGATTGACCGCGAGCGCCTCGAGAGCGATCCGTTCGTCGAGCGGATCGACGTCGCTGACGAACGACGCGCCTTTAGCATCACGGCTGAGGACGCAGAAATCCCGGCCGGAACAACCCAGACGGTCGAGTTGAACGTCACCAACAACCGCAACGAGCGGCTCTCGAATCTCAATGTGTTTCTGTATCCCGACGACCCGCTCAGTGTCGATGCTGACGAAGCGTTTATCGATGAACTCGAACCAGGCGACAGCGAGACTGTTGCTGTGGATGTGTCGGTCGACGAGACAGCCAGCCAGCGTGCGTATCCACTTGATCTCGATATCCGGTACGACGACGAGACGGACGACGACCGGATTTCCCAGCGGTATCAGATTCCAGTGACAGTTGAGGAACCGCCGCCGGATGACGGACTGTTTCCGTCGCTTCTGCCAGTCGCTGGCGTCGTTGCACTGCTCGTGGGGGCCACTGCGGCGATCCGCTGGCGACAGTGAAATGTGGGACCCCGACAGCGCCGTCAAGCAGTTGTCGGCGGCCACCATCGAGAACGCGGTAGCGGTTTTGATTATTGTTGGTTTGTTGACAATCGTGTTTGCGGGCGGAATTCCGCAGGTCGAACAGGAGGCCGGCACCGACCAGTTTACCGAAGAGGTGCCGGCCATGGAGGCGATGGAAGAAATCGAAGACGAGTTCGACGGCGCAGTAGGCGACGATGAGACGACAGCCCAACTGTACGTCCAACGCGACAACGTCGCCTCACGGCCCGCGCTACTCGAGTTGCTCGAAACCCAACGGCAACTCGAAAACGACGGCGGCCTTCGGATCAGCGATACACAGAGTCACGCCGACCTGATCGCAACCGAACTCGAGCCGACCGCTGAGACACCGGCTGATAGAAAACGAGCCATCGAGCGGGCAACTGACCGCGAACTCTCGAGTGCAATCGAAGCAGTCGGAGACGAAGACGGGTTTACGGGACAACTCTCCGAGGACTACAACCCGACAGCCCAGTCGGCTTCGACCGCGCTTGTGACTGTCGAGTATGATGTCCCCGAAAGCATCCAGACGAGCCAACTCGAGACGCTCCAACTCGAGAGTTCGGCCGTCGTTGACGATGTGGCAGGCAACTCGGTTGGCGAGAATGCGTTTTTGTTCGGTGAGGGGATTCTCCAAAGTGAGATCACCGCACTGCTTTCGGATACAGCGATTGTCGTCTTTCCGGCCGCACTCGGATTGATTTTGTTGTTTTTACTCGTGGCCTACCGTGATCCAATCGATCTCGCCATTGGACTGTCTGGGCTGCTGTTGACGATGACCTGGACGTTCGGTTTTATGGGCTATGCTGGCATTCCGTTTTCGGATGCGATCGTCTCGGTATTTCCGCTGTTGTTGGCTGTCGGCATCGATTTCGGGATTCACTCGATCAATCGGTACCGAGAAGCTAGACTCCGGGAGGAAACGGTTGATCAAGCAATGGACGAATCAATGAATCAACTCGGGACGGCCTTTCTGATTGTCACACTCACGACCGTCTGTAGCTTTGCAGCCAACCTAACGAGCCAACTCGGCTCGATTCGTGATTTCGGCGCGGTCGCGGCAGTCGGTATGATTTTTACGTTCCTTATTTTCGGGATGTATCTACCAGCCGCCAAGGTAACCGTCGAACGCCTCCGAGGCCGCTTTCGAATCCCGGCGTTCGGCACCTCACCCATCCTGACCGAAGACTCGCGGCTGGCTCGCGGGCTGGGTGGCGGTGTCTCGATTGCTCGGTTGGCCCCAGTGGCGTTTGTTGTGATCATAGTCATCTCGGCAGGTGTTGCGGGTGTCTACGGCTCAGGTGTTGATACCGAATTCTCTGAAGAAGCGTTTTTCCCCGACGAGGAGTGGATCGATCGCTATGAACAACTGCCCGAGCCGTTTGCGCCGACGACCTACACGTTTCTCGATACGATCGATATTCTCGAAGACGACTTCGGCGAGTCGGTTGGCGGCGGTGTGACAATCTATATCGACCAGCCCGTTCGCGCTGATGACTCCCTAGAGCAACTTGAGCGGCTGAGCCGGAATCCGCCCGACAGTTTCGAGGAGTCGACAGCTGGCAGGGCGGAAACTGAAAGTATCCTCACGGTGATCGACCGCCAGCGAGCAGCCGACAAGGAGTTCGACCGGTTGGTCGAACGCCGCGACCGTTTGGGAACAGGAGTTCCAGACAGAGACCTCGAGACGGTCTACGACGAACTGGAGGCCGCAGACGGCCCTGCTGCCGAGCAGTATCTCTCGGCAAACCGAGAGAGTACGCGCGTTGAGTTTGCAGTCGATCCGGATGCAGAGACACCGGACGTTGTCGAAGATGCCCAATTCGTTGCCGACAGAACACCGCTTTCGGCGGTTGCGACCGGCGATCAGATCGTCCAACAGCAAGTAATCAACGCGACGCTGGATTCGGCACTCCGGAGTCTCATTGTTGCCTTCCTGTTGACGACGGTCGTGTTGGTTGGAAGCTACTGGCTACTCGAGGGGCGGGCGAGCTACGGGTTGATTAATCTCGTGCCGGTTGTGGTCACTGTCGGGATGCTGTTGGCCTCTATGCGGCTGCTCGAGATTCCGCTGACGCCAATTAATGCCCCGATTTTGTCGGTCTCGATTGGGCTCGGAGTCGATTATACGGTGCACTTCGTCCACCGATTCGTCGACGAGTACAAAACCCTCGAGACGTTCGATGCGCTGGCTGCAACGGTCGCTGGGACGGGTGGTGCGCTTACCGGCAGTATGATTACGACAGTCACCGGAATCGGTGTGTTAGCAATCGCACTGATTCCGCTAATCCAGGAGTTCGGGATTCTGATCGCTCTCGGCGTGGGGTATGCGTATCTTGCATCGCTGGTTGTCACACCCTCTGTTATTATCCTCTGGGAGCGGCTGACCGGAGGTGTACCAAAACCATAACTGACCACTTTCAGTGGCCTGAACCTGTAGTCAGCCCTCAAACTGGTCTGTGTTGAGTTGCTCGACCTCAAGCGGACGACTCTTTTGGTGGAACTCGCTGTAGACTGTCTCGGCCCACTCGCGGACGACTGGATCGTCAGTATCCAACGCAGCCTGAAGCCGCCCGGCCTCGTCTCGAACTAAGAGACTCACGACATCCTCAGTCAGCGTGACTGCCAGCGGCACTGGCCCGTCATACAGCGAGAGACTCGCCCGTTGGCTTTCGGCCAGCTGGTTTAGTTGGTGAGCCAACGCGTCGTCATCGGTAACAGAGGTGATCGCAGTAACCGAAAACACGCCTTCGAAGGTGCCGCCGGCATCAACCCAGTCGGCGACGGCCTCGAGCGTGCGGTCGTTGAATGCATGCGAAAGCACGGTGACGCTGTCGGCCGCCTCGATACACTCGATCACCCGGCCGACCGGCGCGCCAGGACGGGTCTGGGTCGGCACAGTGACTCTCGCAGTCTGAAGCCTGCGAAGATCAAAATCCAACTGTTCGACTGGGAGCCACTCGAGGAGTTCGCGGAGTTTGTGCTCGGTCTCGAGACACCGGGATAGCTCTGTGAGTCCTTCGGCGACGAGCCGGCCAGTCGCGGTCGCGCTGTAGCCTGCGGATTCGTGAGCAATCCACCGTCTTCCCTCGAAATCATGTAAAATCCGGCCGAGTGTCGGCTGTGAGGCGTCGGTTGCCTCGGCGAGTTCGACGCGGGTATGCGGACGGTCGGCAACCAACCGCAAGACGTCGACGCGGTTCGCCGAGCGAGCCAGAAATTCGATGTCGTCCAACACCCGTTCCATACGTCCGTTTCGGACGCTCTGGGCAAGTCCTTTTCGCCTGGATTTCACACCGTGAAATTCTACTGGTTGCTGAGAGAGTATCAGGCTGCAGGCTACTTTCTTACTTTGAAATTATTTCTGAATTAATTTATACGGCTCCGTCTCTTCTCTTCTGTTGATGACAGACAAATGGCGACCAACAACTGGCCCACGAGTCGAACTGTGGCTCCTGGAGGCTCGAGAGTGAGCCAACTCCGGCGGACACTTGGGTTGTTCGTGCTCGTCAGCGTCTTTTTCGGTGGGACGTTCGTTGCGGCGAAAGTCGGCCAGGCTTCTATTCCGCCGTTGCTGCTCGTCGCCCTCCGGTTCGACATCGCCGCAGCCGTCCTGTTGGGCTACGTCCTCGTGACTCGAGAGCGCACCGAGTGGCTGCCAAAGACCAGCGGTGACATGTATGCCATCTTGGCTGCAGGAATCTTCGCCATTGGGCTCGCAAATGGCCTGTTGTTTGTTGGCCAGGGCTCGGTGAGCAGCGGTGTCGGTGCGATTTTGTTTGCGCTCGTGCCCATTTTCGCCCCGCTGTTTGCCAGTCTGCTGTTGAGTGACGAACCGCTCTCGGCGACCGGCATCGTCGGCACGCTGTTGGGGTTGGTCGGCGTCGGTATGGTCATCGAGATCACGCCCGCAACGATGGTACAACTGTTCGACGGCGGTGCAATACTCGTTCTTGGGGGTGCGGTGAGTCTCGCACTCGGAACGGTGTTGATCCGCCGGGCGAACGCATCGCTTTCGAGTACGGTACGGACGGCGTGGGCACTGCCAGTGAGTGCGGTGGTGTCTCACGCACTCAGCATCGGTGTCGGCGAGTCGACGGCCACAATCGAGTGGACAGTCGGCGGCGTCGTCGCACTGGCATACCTCAGCATCGTTGCCGGCGCGATTGCCTACATTATGTACTTCAATCTGCTCGAGGAGGTAGGTGCGACCCAATCGAGTCTGATATTTTATGCGAGCCCGCTGGTGGCGACAGTCGGTGGCTGGCTGCTGCTCGGTGAGTCGCTGTCAATGACGACGGTAATCGGCTTTGCGGTGGTGGTCGCTGGCTTTGTAATCATTGGCTTCGAGAGCCTCCTTCCGATGATCCGGCGAGTGGGCAGCCAACGTAGCTCGAGTGCGCCGAGTGTACGCAGCAACTGACGAATCCAGTGATCTTGTGAACCACGGAGTATCACTCTGAGAGGGCGGCAGACTATCGCACACAGCACGAACATGCTTCTCGTAGTTGCTCTCGAAGGGTGCGGTGCCACACCGCTCGAGGACAATCAGTAAGCACTTTCAGTTACGCCACAAAACACCGCGTATGAACTGGCTGTTGTTGGCAGTTGCTGTGGTTGTGAACGTCGTTATTTGGGGTGTATTGGTGTACCTGTTTTTCACGAATTAGGCTCAATCAGCCTCAGTGTTGGGTACGGTCGCTCGATATCGGCAGTTCAGCTATTGACTATGACTGATTCGAACACACGGCGTTTTCGGTCTGTGTCTCAGCACGCTCGAGCAATGCTGTCGACCTCAGCGACGGCTCAGCTACCACTCAGCAAGTAAGACACACGCCACAGAACGGGGGGTGGGTACACATGGAGTCCCGAACTCGTGACGTGTGTTCTTTCAGCCTACGGACTGTACGGACTAAGTTGTTTGTGCTGCGGTATCATCGGCCTCCAAAGATAGGGTTAATATCGAAACTCACGTTGGCTGTGAAGGTTACACATGGAGACCCGAACAGGCCTCTCATACGGAGATGCATTGCTGGTTCCACAGCGGTCGGCCGTCGACTCTCGGGGTGACGTCGATCTCAGTACGCAACTGACACCATCGATCAGACTCAAGATTCCGCTGGTCAGTGCGGCAATGGATACCGTCACCGAAGTCGAAACAGCGGCCGCACTCGCCGAGCTGGGAGGGGTGGGTGTTATCCACCGGTTTCTCTCGATCGAACAGCAGACAAAAGCAGTAAGAGACGTTGCCGAAAGGGGTGGCCCTGTCGCCGCAGCAGTTGGCATCAACGAGTCGTATCTCGAGCGTACCGCGGCGATCCTAGATGCTGGCGGTGATGCCGTTGTGCTTGATGTCGCCCACGGCCACATGGAGCGAGCGCTTGATGCAGTCGCAGAAATCAGAACCGAGTATGACCCAGAACTGATCGCCGGCAACGTTGTCACACCACAGGCTGTCGAAGACCTCTATGACGCTGGCGTAGACTGTGTGAAAGTCGGCGTCGGCCCGGGTTCTCACTGTACGACTCGCGAGGTCGCAGGGGCGGGGTACCCACAGCTTTCGGCGGTTGATGAGTGTGCCGACCGGGCAGACGAACTCGGCATTACGGTGATGGCTGACGGCGGTATTCAGAACTCCGGTGATGCTGCAAAAGCGCTGATGGCTGGTGGTTCGACTGTGATGATGGGCGGGTTTTTCGCCGGTACTGACGAAGCCCCAGGACGCGTAGTGACGCGTGGCGGCGAACGGTTCAAACGCTCTCGTGGCATGGCCTCGACGGCCGCCAACGACGACCGCGATGACAAAGAAATTGACGTCGACGCAAGCGAAGGCGTCGAAGCATTGACTCCCTACAAGGGGCCACTCAAACCAATGACAGAAGACTTTCTCGCAGGGATTCGTTCAGGGTTGAGCTACTGTGGTGGCCACTCGATTCAAGCTGCTCGAGAAAACGCTGTGTTTGTAAAAGTCTCTGCTGGGGCCAAACAGCGAGAGGGTGCATACGGCGTGCTCGTTGAGTCCGGCATGTCCCAACAAGCCCTCGAGCAGGTGGCTGAATCAGACTAGCATCGGTACGCAGCCTGTTATTATGATGTGTCTATACGTTGACCACATCACGTATACCATAACCGACAGACAGAAACAAGAGACGTACAATCAACGTAAGAATCCGTTTGACAGAATAGTGGTATTATGTATAAAATACCCTACGCCGTCTATGGATTTGAGAATGTTGAGTAATGTAATGGGTTGGGGCAGA
>LFCJ01000463.1_pt1 | contig 25052 bp, 33 predicted proteins | sample 643141 | NCBI WGS metagenome assembly LFCJ01 (sample SAMN03766243, study PRJNA286221) | soda lake metagenome | biome: soda lake; feature: Kulunda steppe; material: water; isolation source: sample B1-Br-g2 brine of Lake Bitter-1 | place: Russia: Kulunda steppe | collected 2010-07
ATTAACACTTGTGGCTGTTTCGATTGGGAGTTTTTATACGAATGAATTGGTTGTTGTCTAAGTTTTTTATCATAGTAACTTGTTAGTATAGATAAGATTACTCATGGTTGTTAATCGTGCAGTGTCGTGGTGGGGTGACGTGTGGTTATGGGTTCATGATAAAGGCCCCAATTCGTTCTGGTTTGGGAGTGCTATTGTTGGCTTGTTATTCATGCTTGTATCGCGGTTTGTAGCATATGCGCCGTATGGGATTTCATTATTCCTTGGGGTTGGTGTTTGGAGTGTTATGCTTGGTGGCCCGGTATTCGCTATTGCATGGGTGTTTGGTGTTGACGTTGTTGCACTCACGAGTGGTGTTAGTGTGGGTGTGTGGGTTGTGTTACTTGGACTTGGGTACGCAGGAGGGATTGCGTCTATGTACGCGGGGACACGGCTTGTTCATACTCGGTATAAAAATAATGATGTTGGGTATGAATATGTGTGGGCAAGTATTATTGTTGGGGCACCGTGGATTGGGTTTGGTATTTTGGCTGAACTTGGCCATGTTTCTATTACCAGTATTGTTGGGGTTGGGTTCTTGGTTGGATGGATGGGTCTTATCAGCATTGACGCATGGCGTGGTGGGCGTGGAAAGTACTACACAATTGACTTAATATGGTTTCTCTTATTCATTATGTGTGTTCTTGGTGGGTGGGGAGTGTTAATGGTTCTTCCGTGGGTGACGATTGGTGTGTCATCGTGGACACTTCTTACAATGGTATTGTTGGTTCTTATCATGTTTCGGTTGCGGATGAGTGTGAAGCGTGAAATGGGGTCGTATCGGGTTCCGTATGACCCTGAAGTAGTGTTAGTGTTTGCTCGTGTTCCAGTGTTTGTATTCTTCACGTACATGCTGGTGAGTGGTGATTGGAGTATCACGAGTAGCATGTTTATTGGTGTGCGTGATGTTGGTGTTGCAACACCATTATGGGCGTTTGTTCTTATTGGGTTGAATGGTGTGGTTTGGTACGTGTATCTTTGTACGTATGGTGATTATGAGGTGTTCAAGGCGACTGGGAAGGAAATTAAAGAGTACTATGGTGGGTTGGGTAGTGATGATAACGTGGCACTTGATTACTTGGAGTACCTTGATGAAGATGGGAATATTGATGAGAAAAAAGTGAGGGAAGACATGCCGGATGAGATTAGTTTTGACACGACGACTGACAGGCAAAAAGAACTATTGGAGGATGTGTTTTTCGCGCTTCAAGAATTGGAAATGGAGTTGGAGAAGTATGATGAGGAAACAGCGAATGATTTAGAGCCGGAACGGGTGTTGGAGTGGAATCGTGGGTCGTTGAAAGGACTACGGCGTGATGCGAAAAATGGTATGGAGAAGGATGATGTTCCAGTACCGCTTGGGCAAGCATATCAACGGTTGTATCGTGTTCTTGACCAAACAATTGAAGCGTGGTATGATGAAGTTGATTCGTGAGTGAATATAAATAATAGATACGGGGGGTGGTTTTGAAAACTGGTTTTGCGGTTACAATAATTGAATGGTGTTGGAATGAGTAGTAGTGACAGTAATAAGTAGTTGATGATTGTGATTGTCTTGAAATGGTTAATATTGATTAGTGATGGGTCGTGACTGTCTCGTAACCATGGCGTTATCGTATGAGTGGGAGTCTCGGTCTGACCGTTCTTTGCCGCCGTTTGTCGATGAGCAATTGGCTGACTACTTGCACAAACAGCGTGAGAAATCGTCTGAGCATGATAAGCGTGCGTATTTTAAGTCTAAAGTGTTGGTTGATTGGTTTGACATTGACCCGGCTGAGATTGAGATTGAGAAAAAGAATATTGATTTATGGGTGAATCACAATATTGTTGAGACGAAAACTGATTTATCTTCGGAACGGGTTGTTGAGGGCGCAAAAGAACAAGTAATGCGGTATCATGATGAGTGTGTAGAGCGCGGAGAAACTGTTTCACGTGCATTGATTACAGATTGCAACATTGTGTACGTGTACTCGTTTGACGAGGTTGGTGACGTACAGTTGGTCAAGCAAGATTATTTTGTATTGAGTGAATTATCAGGTGAAGAAGCGTATCATCGGTTGTACGAAGCAATCTTTCCTCGCGAACTAAACTTATCGTTAACAGCAAAAAACGTATTCAACCAATTTCGCGTCGAAAATCACACTGACACAATTGAACAAATATACAACGACATAGATACTGATTCAATCAATTACTTATTGAAGAACAAGTTTATTGGAGAGAGTTACGGTCATGCGTTGGATAATAAGGATATGAAATGGGATTATTCCGTCCAAATTTACTTGTACACGTTAGCAGTGACTATTTCAGCGCGGAAAATGGGTGTTGATACGTCACGTTCTGATGAGTTGTTTGATGAGGCTGTGTTTGAGCGGGCTGGTGTAACCGGGTTTATTGATTCGGACAGTATTTTCTGTGTGTTGGATTCAGAAACGTGGGATGATGTTATCAGTGTAATTGACGAGCAATTAGAATTGTTTGATTTAGATGGTAACTACGTGGAGTTGTTTGGATTGATGTATGAGTCGTCTGTGTTGACTGGGCCGGAGTATAAACTTGGGAAGTATCAAACAGACGAACAAGCGGCTCAGAAAATGGTTGATACTGTGGTTGATAAGTGGAGTGTTGACAATGTGTTTTTGGAACCAGCAGTTGGAACGGGAACAGAGTTAATTGAAATGGTTGATAAAATGGTTGACCATGGGTTTAGTAGTGAGAATATTTGTCGTCGGTTGATTGCGTTTGATGTAAATCCTATTAGTGTCGTGATTGCTCGGTGCAATTTCGTGTTGAAAATGCGTGAAGCGTTTGGTGATGATGTGGAGATTACTGTGCCGATTTATATGGCTGATTCATTAGCACCACAAGCGGATTTTGAGCCACGTGTGAATCAAAAGTTGATTGGTGATACAGGGAAAGCAGTACGTGTTGAATTGGGGTCAATTGTTCCTATGGATGATGTGTATGATAAAGACATGTTCGTGGATACAAAAGCAGATGTTGCTCATATTGAGAAACAAATTGACGTTATGATAGCGATTGCACAAGGAAAGTACAACACAATCACAGAAGCAAAACAACAAATGAAAAGTCTTCCACAGTATGACGAGTCGCAATTACTGTTAGAAGAGAATGTCGAGTTCGTTCGGATGTTGAAGCGGATTAATACGGAGTATGATATTGCGCCGTTTCGATACGTGTTGAAAAATGTGTATCGACCAGAGTATTATTATGAGTCGGTTGATGTGGTGTTTGGTTCACCGCCGTTATACACGATTAAACACGTAACACTTTCAGAAAGACAAAATGAGTTAGAAAAATTGTACAAATTGTACGATATGAATTCTGGGAATGAGAACAAGGGACAGTATGATATGGGTACGTTTTTCACAGCACGATGTGCTGAGTATTGTTCTGGAACGCCTCGAATCGCGTTCATGGGTAATAGCACAGTGTTAAATGGGTCACAATATGATTCAGTGCGGCGGATGACGTGGAATGGCCCTGCGTTAGATTCAATGATTCGTATTCCCGGTGTAACACCTTTCAGAAATGTGAATTACTTATTATTCTTTGAGGGGTGGGAAATGGATGATGAAGTACCGTGTGAATGGGTTACTGATTATGACACTCCAACGGATAATGTAACGTATTATGTGAATACTCTCTCAGGATATTCAGCGTTAACCCATCGTAAAAACATTACAACAAACAAAAAACAAAGTCCATATCATTCACTGTTCCGTCAAGGAGCAATTATACAACCCCGTCCGTATGTGTGTATGGAAATTGTTGATAGCCCACGAAACACTGATGAAGTGGTTGAAGTTCGTACACGACCCGAACACAGGAATACAGAATCAAAATATTCAGGAGTCAGTGACCCGGTTCTTGTTCCACGGTCTGTATTGCATGAGTGCTTACCCAACCAAAATATATCACAGGGTGAAGTAGGTGAGACACGTCCTGTAATGCTTCCTGTTGTGTATGACAAAGATAATGATGAGTATAACGTGGTCTTTACCGCAAGTGTGAATAAAAACTCTTACACGCTAAATTTGGTGATGGATGCACGTGAGAAATTGTTTAGTAAGCCTGATAAAACGTGTGACAAGCAACAACGAGCTATAGAAAATTACGTTTCACTATGGAATGAGTTTGAAAATGAATGGGAAACAGTCAAAGAAGACAAAATAACGATTACTCGTGAAGACCCGTTATCGAATAGTGTCGTGGGTAATATTTTGTATCGTGGGAAGTTAACAGCGCAAAAACAAGAGTACAAGTACGTAGTGTTGATGAAAAAGTCCAGTAAACGCCCTGTCGCTGCGTACACTGACAAGAAAATGGTTGTGTCTGAAGGATTTTACAGGTATTACACAGAGAATAAGATTGAAGCGGAGTATTTGTGCGCGATTTTGAATAGTGAGTATGTGAAAACGCTATTGGGTCGGTTTGGGTTGTTGTCAAAACCGGATACTGCAAAGATTCCGCTTGACTTGCCAATCCCCAAATTCTCATGGAATCACGAACAAGCGAGACGATTAATGATTGAAACAACAAAATCTACGGATGAACAAGATGAAGATGTGATTGAAGAGTGCGTACAAGGATTACTCACAAACACGACGATTACACTAAATGATACAGACCGAACCAATCAACGATTAACACTATAACTAATCACAGAGACAACAACTCTCTACAGACCAATTAATAAATGGCTTACTAATTTATTATGAATTAATCACACGTACCCACATACTGAGATGTGTATATTTGTTATTTCTTTTGTTTTTGTAAGTGTTATTTTTTCACTGGTTAGTAACTCATTCATTTTTTGAATCGTAGTGGAAACACCGTGTTGGTTTCGTTGTCTATATAACGTGTTTATTTGTTTCATTCCCCAGTCATCAATATCATGTTCTTTTAACAAGTCATAATTTTCAAGCGCAACATGTGGGTTATCTACTTTCCCACTAATCGTTTTACACCATTCAACGACCTCATACCCTCTGTTACTATTTGTTTGTGCAATATGCGTATTCCACATATCAATACTTTCAAGAAGTTCTATTAACTCTTCTAATTCCCCAATCTCGGTTTGTGAAAGTGGATAAACAGTCGCATTATTTGATTTAATCTGGTTAAAAATAACCGCCTCATTTCGTGTTTCTACCTCAACATTCTGAAAATTGTACTAACAATACTCTCAACATCAACACTATCAATCCCATCAAACACTCCCATATTATCCGTCACATTCTCTGTTTGTTGGGTTGTTTTAACAATACGAAGTAACACCTTCTCTTGCTCCGTGTTTTCTTTGATTGATTACTATTACTACTTGTTTAGAGTGTTCATTGTCATTTGGAGTAACTTGTTTATCCATTGATTGGTATATGTGTAAGTAATTAGTATGTCTGGTATGGGTGGTGAACGTGATAGTGAACTGGTTCTGGAAGAGATTGAACGATTGATTCGTGGTAATGGGGATTCTGTGTTGAAAACGCATATTAACACGTGTCGTGTTGATGCAATGGTTGAGAGTGTTGAGTTTGATGGGGTTGTGTATCGGGTTTCGTTGATTGAGGTTGGTGATGGGGTTGGTGATGTTGAGGTTGAGGCGGTGTTTGATACGGATGTGTTTGTGTCGATGGGGGAGGTTTCTTGTGTATTATGTGATGTGTTTGAGGTAGCGTTTCCAGATAGTGAGTGGGATTCGGATACGAATGAAAAGGAAAGTACGGTGTATATGTCGTATCAAAGTGGTGATGTTGGTGAGTGGGAAGAAACGATTAATCGGATTGTTCGGTGGTTGGTGACTGCGTAAGCGTGTTGTTTTAGCGTGTTGGGAGGTTGTGTGGGTATTGTGGGAATGTGCGGATGTGTTCTTTGTTTTGGGAGCAGAGTATTACTTCGTGTCTTGTGAGGTCAGAAATTCTTCTGCTGTTAATGTTGAACGTGTTTGATAGCGTTTCCCATGTTTGTGGTAACGCACTTCTGAACGTGATAAATTCGGTGTTTTCACACATCCATTGTATCGTGCCAGAATCATTATGCTCTACCATGTCAATGCTGTGAAGCGTGCTGATGAGGCTAATGTTGGCGTCTCGTAGTTCTTGTAATGTTTGTGTGTTGTATAATGGGAGTGGGTATTCGTCAACGAATAATGGGAGTGGGTGTTCTCGTGTTTGTGTTTGTGTGAGGTGCGTGGTGATGTGTTTGATAACGGTTTCTCGGTGTTCGTAACTTGTGTTGGATAGGTCGATTAGTGTGGGTTTGGTTGAGTTAGTACTAATATCAAGTTGTGTCATGTCATCATTTTTCACAGGGATGTACTGTATGTCAATATTGTTATTGGTGAGTAATTGTCGAACGTGTTTCATGCCGAACCCTGTTGAACCGATGAACACGTGGTTGTTGGGTGTGTTTGCATTGGTGTATTGCCATATCATGTTTGTTAATAAGTCAATACGTCCCATTCCTGTGTCCCCGTGGAGAATAACGTGTGAGTCAAATAGAGACATGGGGTATGAGTAGACTTGGGGGGTTTCTGCTTGGCTGTTTTTGATGAGGCCGATTGAAATGGTGTTTGGGTTACTCATCATGTGTGTACGTACTGTGGGGCTTGGGTAGTATTCGGTTCCATGCTTGGTTTCGACACTGGTGATTGTTGGATACCCGTTAATACTGTGTATTTCGCCGCCAAGTTCGTTGTCCCAGTTTTTGTGTGTGATTTCGACTTTGTGACCGATTAACTCGCTTGGAACGGTTATGTGTGCGCCGCCGTCTCCGAATGGTTTGACTTCTCGTTCGTATGTTTGATTCGGGTCTACCATGCTATATAGAACCTATATATCGCGGTGGGTAAATAGTTTGTTTGTTTTTGGAATGGTTTTTTATGTGTGAGTAGTGTAGTATTGTGTATGGCTCGCAATTCGTGCATGATTGATTTCATGCGTGACGACATGGAATGTGAAGATTTGTTTCGGTGTGTGTTTGGATTTGGTGATTTGGAGATTGAGTGTTATCAGTTATTGGTTTCACAAGGGGATATGAGTGTGGATGAGTTGGCTGAACGAGTTGGGCGTGAACGGTCGACAGTACATCGTGCGGTGTCTGGAATGGTTGATGAAGGAGTGGTTGAGAAAGAGCGCGTGGGGTATTCGTCTGGTGGGTATTACGAGTCGTTGTCAGCAGTGAGTGGGGACGCGTTGAGTGGGGAGTTACGTAGTGTGTTATTGGATTGGGTTGTTGAGATTAATGGGCTTATTGATGAGTTTGAAGAAGAATTTGTGGTTCAAGATAGTGATGCTTCACACAGTGAGTAAGTGAGTGCAAAACAGTTTTGTCGCGTGTGAGTGTTTTTGTTCGTTTATACACCGGGGATTGGTGCAAGGTTGATACCGTACATTGCAGTGACCGTGATGAGTAGTGTTGCGGCAAACACTGGAGGCCATACGTAGTTACTGTTCACGGACGGGGCTGTACCGCCTCCGCCAAGATACTTGATGACAAGTTCGAGTGTGAATAGTGTTGTTGTCGCGGCGGCGGACACCATACAGAACGGGCAGATTGCCCCAATCACGATGAGTTGGAGGTACACGAAATACGCACTTGCTCCAAGCCCTGTAACAGTAATACCAAGAATCGCTTTTTCAATCAATTCGTTCTTACTGGTGAGCCACATTCCACCGAGAATAAGCATTGTCGCGTAGTACCCTGCGCCAAGCAGAGCAAGCGGAATTGGGCCAATGTACGCGTATGTGCTTGTGATAACGGCCATACTTCCTTCGGGCGTAATACCTGCTGGAAGTGGAAGTGCCCAAAAGTGAACAATGGTAAGGAAAATACTTGCTCCCCATCCAATCACGCTCACTCCAAGGAACACTCCAATAAGTTTGTTAACGATTCGATTATCCGTAACGGTTTCTGTTCGGGTTTGCGTTTGAGACGCGGTTACTGTGTCGGGTGCCATTATACTTCTCTCTTAGAAAGGTAGTGTTAAAAGTGTTTTGGTTATATTGCACAATAAACACAATACATTATGCCAAAATAATCACCAAAAAGCCATTTCAACAGTTAAAACAATTTTACCATTGTACTAAACATACAATACATTACAACAATTACTAACGGTACAAAAGCCAATCACATACTTGTCAGAGCAACAAAAACACGTAACCACTCGTTAAATCCAACTCACTTCGTTAATCGCCTCACCCATCATTGCCAGACCAAGAAACATAAATGTTGACCCAGAGAAAAGAAGACCGGTAAAGGATGCCAACACCAACAAAAAATCAGGGTCATAATTAACACTTGGTTGTGAAGTGTCAATACCAAAATAATATGCTTGACCAGTTGTATCATCATTCACAATAACATACTCAACACTATCAATAGGTTCAATCATCTTCTCATCTATTTAAACATATGTGTTATAGTGACCAGCAGAATTTATTTCACTCGCTAAATCATCGTCCAATTCATGCATTTGTAATACTACAGTATCACGTTGATTCGGGTTTACATATTCTATTGATTCACTATCACTCACACTTTCCAACTCCAACGTTGTTTCAACATCTGTCCGTTCCCCACTTAGTACATACCCCTCAAATGATTCCATTGACTCATCCGATGTAAAACGAATTTCTTCACCCAAATCAGACGCGACAACCCCAACCATCGTTGCACCACTGAAAAGTAACATTACACTTAAAAACATGCCTATTACTGGTTCCAAGTTTTTCCGGGCTAACCAATTACGAATAATGGAAGTGTCTATTCAACACAGACTAATAAAATGTTATATTACAGTCTGTTACGCTACTCAGCGTTTTGTGCTTGGACTTCCGGCATCGTGGGAATACTATCAAAAATGGTGCGCGTTTTTTCGTGCGCGTACTGACGGGCTTCACGGTAGGCTTCGTAAGAAGCTTCACCAGCATCCTCGCCATGGTACGTGCTTGCCCATCCATCTTCACTGACTTCCACGTTAAGAATCGGGTTCCCACGCTGGTCAGTTTTAATTGACACTTCAATGTCAAACCGTTGTTCGACATCAATCCCCCAGTCAGTCACCCACGTGACAACCTGCATGTTGTCAAGGTCGAGTTCGCAATAATCAACAGACCGTTTCATTAGTTCGAGTTGCCGGTTCGTCACGTCTTCAACACTCATTTGTCATCACCCCCGTGGGACAGGCCATGCTCATCGAGAACATCGCCAAGTGACACTGCAACTTCAACAGGGAGCGAAACATCCTGACGCGTTTCAAAATTGGGAACAAACGATGCGAACATGTCACGCATTTCTTCTCCCTCGCGGAATCCACGCCGCACTTCGTCAACAACACGCGGCTCATCACGCTCATCAACACTGAGCAACCACGTGACGTTACTAATCATTGCACCACTCACACTCTCTTTCTTCGTGAGTTTCACCATCGTTGTGTCATCATGATTCTCCACTTCACTCTCCGGCGTGACGAACATAGCCGCTCCTGCACCACGCACAACAACACCGGGGTTCGCACGTGCAATTTCAAACACACGCTTCCGACCATTTTGCGACCGAGACACTTCAGCATGCGTCTCTTTCGTGTGTTTCCGATGCAAGTCCCTCTCTCGCGCACTCATTCGTGCCATACACCCATATTAGAGTTGTAACTACTTATAATTAATGGTTTGTATTAGAACTAACCAAGAAGAAAAATCCACAAGGGTTCTGTTTTATCCATGTGGTTATTGCGGGGTAGAACACTTAAACTACGGGTTTCACTACACTGTTTCCGTCGACCCTCAATACCCCCTCAACCCCGTGGGGGTCGACATAAAGTTACACCCGGCGAACAGCGTCCACACCATATTCCCAATCTTTATCATCGGGGTTGTAATGGCGTCGTTTCATAATGATAAATCCATTTTTGCGTAGGAATTTTTCGGCGGATTCACCCCCTCCCATTGATACGCTAATGACTTCTGCCCCCTCATAATATGCCACACGCACGAGGGTTTCGAGAATGAACGACGCATATCCCTCTCCACGGTGTGGGTGGTCAAGATAAAAATGGTGAACGTCGAGAACATCACCGTCTTGTTCCCATTCATATCCAATACTAAAATCGTCTGTGTCAAGCATACTACTGATTAACAATTGTAAGTATAAAAAGATTATGATTTGAAACTTCGTTTTGTGTCACACAATTCTATGGTTAGGAAGCGTATTCGATGTATTCTACAACTTGTTCACGTTCTATGGTTTGTTCGTCACCAGTGTTCATGTTTTTAATTGTTACTTCACCATTTTGTAGGTCGCGTGACCCAACAATAATAGTTTTTTCAGCGTTGATTGTGTCTGCGTATTGGAGTTTGCCGCTGAGAGACGTGTTTTTTAACACGGTGTTGACTTCGACACCAGTATCACGAATTTCTTGAGCAATCGTGATAACTTCGTCAGTCACGTCATCACTCACTCCAGCAATCACGACACCACCAGTCGTATCAGCGTAAGGCCATTCACCCCGTTCTTTGAGCAACGCAACTATTGGTGAGTACCCAATAGCGAATCCAACAGCGTTCATATTAACATCACCGAATAGTGAAACAAGACTGTTGTATTCACCACCACCGAACAGGGCACGGTAGTCACCGTTTGTGTCGAACGCTTCAAACACGGTTCCAGTGTAGTAGTTAGTGCCGCGTACAATAGAGGCGTCGACAGTACACATGTCACGCACGTTATACGCTTCTAACAGGTTCTTGAGTGTGTTGAAGTCGCTGACTACGTTATCATCAATCGTGTCTAACACGTTGTCTGTGTATCCGTCACGAACCAGTGTCACAATATCAGTCGCGTTTTCATGACTAATATTTTCGTCTTGGAGTAGTGTGATGAACTCGTCTTCTGTCACGTCTCTCCACTTATCAATCACTCGGAGAACTGCACCCATGTTACTGGTTTCGACACCGATTTCATTGAGTGCTTGTCGGAGTAGGCGGCGGTCGTTGATTCTGATAATAGTATCGTTTTCAAGCCCAATTGTGCGAAGTATATCGGTTGCACACGCAATTATTTCGGCAGACCCTTGTGTTAAGTCAGCCCCGAAAATATCTACGTCTGTTTGCCAAAATTCGCGGTCGCGTCCTTTTTGCACGGCTTCGTACCGCCACCGTTTGGATGTGTCGTACCATTTAATTGGTTTTGTGAGGTCTTTCCTGTTTTGTACCATTCTTGCGCGTGATGGGGTTTGCTCAGGCAGGAGAGCGGCGTCTTTGTTTTTCAATGGGAGTGTGAACATTTCGTCCACAATATCTTCGCCTGATTTGAGTTGGAATAGTGAGGTTGGTTCGATGCTTGGTGGGGAGACAGGGTTGAACCCGTATGTTGTGAGTGTTTGTTCTATGTCATCGATAAGTTGTTTCCACGATTCCCATTCGTCGGGGTATCTGTCATACGTGCCTTTGAGACTGTTAGTATCCATAACACGGTACTGTACTCAAAGTAATTATTTAAAACTAATGATTTGTGTGTGGTGAGGATTAAAGTTGGTTGGGTTAGTAGTCAGTCATATGGATTCGATTTCGTTTGAGAAGTTTAGTGATGAGTACGTAGATACAAGATTGTTGGAGATTATTATTTCGCCGTTCGTTGTGATTAATAGTGATGACCGTGAGGTGTTGTTGGCGGAGGCGTTTTATGAGGTGGATTTGGAGCAACAGTTGGCGCTTATTGTTGCGGTGTCAGAGATTTTGTGTGAGGAAGGGGTTCGACAAGAGCCGTCGATTGAGTTTGACGTGTTATTGGATTCTGTACCGGCAAGTTATAGTGAGGCGTATCCGGTTCTTCGTCAACTTGAGAAGGATGGTGTTGTGATTAATACGGGTATGGCGTATCGGTTGGATAGGTATAATGAAGAAGTTGTGTGTGATGCGTTGACGAGAGAACCGTCTGTGTTGCGAGACGAGTGAGACGCGTGTTTCGTGTAGACATACCAAACTATTAATTACGTGTGTATTGAATAGTCACGTGTAGATGCAAGAAGTACATGTGACGGATATGAGTTATAATCGTTTTGTGAGTGCGTTGGAAGAGTATGCGACGTTTCATCAGCAAACGTATCATTCTGACACAGCAGAGGCGTGTGAATTATTGTTGGAGCGGTTGGAAGGGGTGAGTGCGCCTGATAAGATTGTGTTGTCTGATGAGGAGCATGATGCGTTGGAAACGGCGTTGAATAGTCATTATGATGAGCAGCAGAACGCGCACGATTTTTGTAGCTAAAGAGTGCGTTTGTGAATAGTTTTTTGTTTGTGCGATTAATAAGTACTGGTGAGTATGGATAGAGAGTGTTCGCGGTGTGATGGTGAGGGTCGTGTTGGGAAGGGTATTAATGGGAGTTTGGGGAGTGAGATGTGTGAGTTGTGTATGGGTCGTGGTGAAGTGCCGTCGTATATTCAGTGATGCGTGAAAGTTTTTTATTATTGTGGTGGGTTGTGTAGGGTAATGAGTGCGTTGAACGTGTTGTTTGCGTTGGGGTTGTTGTTTTTAATGGGGTTGGTGGTGTGGTTGGGTGTTCGTGCGATTAATAATGGTGAGGATGATGGTATTATGCGTGAGGATGTTGGTCGTGATTATTATCAGCATGGGGATGATTTTGGTGGTGAGGAAGAAGGGGATGAAGAGAGGGAGGATAGTGGGGGTGTTTCGGATGTGGTGTTGAATTCGGGTGTTGATTTTGAGGTGGGTGATAAGGTTGTGTTGTGTGGTTCGTGTGGGTGTGTGAATAAGCCGGGGTTTGCGTATTGTTGTAATTGTGTGTCTGGTTTGCGGGCGGCGCGGGAGGGAGTGGTGACACGGGTTCGTGAGTGAGGTTAAATTGTTTCGTTAATATAGTCTTCGTGTTGGACGTGGTTGCATTCGGGGCAGGTTGAGCCTGCTACGACGCGTTTTACGTCTCCCATTTTGTTGTTGCGTGTGATTTGTTTGAGGTTTTCTGAGGCTTGTGAGTCCCAGTAGTACGTGTCGCAATTGGTACATTGCATGGTGGGCATTTTGCTGAGTTGTCGCGCTCCGATTTCGGGGTCAGCAGTATGGATTTCTGGATTAGACTGCATACGTCTTGTAATAGTTTGTAATGTACTTATTTATTTGGATAGCGTTCGCGTTTCATTAGACACTTACCATTTTTCTCCTGCAAATTTAGCAATCTTTTTTGACCTCTTATTTACATGCTTTTCATTCCACTCAAGTGTTCCATTCATTTCGCCAATTTCACGCACTTCATCCATCATTTTTAATTCACAATCAGAATACACATCGTCCCACTTATCTGATAGCTTTTTTGTACTGGCAACTGCGTTATCACTTATTCCAAGGATTAGTAAGTTTCCAAGTGATTGCACATTATTATTGTGTTTTTCTTCACTCAATTCTGAATCTTCGGATTCTTTTGGGATGATATGTTCTATAGATTGGTTATCATTTTCTTCTGCGTCATAAAAATCTTTGAATGTTATCTGTTCATTTCCAAGTGATTGTTCATATCGGAATAACAAGTAGCGTATTGCAAACTTCCCTCTTACTCCACCCCAGTTTGGAACATTTCCACCTTTTACGATGTTATCTTTTTCCAGCAGTGCTTTTGCATTCCCATAATTGTCCGCTTTTTCTTTTGCATGATGTAATATTTGTTTTTTAGAATGAGAAGCATTTTCGTGCGCTTCTTTTTTCCTATCAAATAATTGTTCAGCTTGTTCTTGGTTTCCTATCCATTGTGTTCTATAGGATAACACATACATTTTTGTCTGAAAAGTGCTACTTCTTGCACTGACAATTTGATGTGAGCGCATTGCAAAAGTTTCTAACGCATCAAGAATCTCAACCACATCATCATCAGTAAATATGCCATCTTTATACTTATTTAGTAAAGCAATTATGAAAGGTTCCCAATTGTTTGCTAATAATTCTTTTGTGACGTATGTTTTCTCTTGTATTTCTTTATTATTTATGTGATTAGATGTGTACGGATTCTCAATAAAATTGAATGTGTTAGCAGACTGATGGATTGTGTCAAGATATTTTTCAATCCATTCAATTTTATCCTCTTTTTGTTTATCTTGTTTTAAGTGTCTGTTCGACTGTTTCAGTCGTCTATTTATTCCCTGTATATCATAACTTCCGGTGTCGTACTCGCCAGTGAACAATGTCCAGTGAGCTTTAACAAATAAGTTTATATCTTTTGTACTATTATCCGCACCTCTTACTTTTTCATTCACATCTGCAAAAACATCGTATGTTTTTTGAGCTAACTCTTCATTTCCCATGTGTGATGACTGATAAATTATATAACTCTTTATTTTATCAGCTAAGTTAAGCTCTCTACCCCTATCATTAACAATACTGAACATACGCCCAGCTTCCATTTCATCGTCAAGTTCATAAACTGTCACTTTTAATCCATCTAAGAAACTCTCAGAAAAGAAAAGAAGGTACTGAACGTACTCTTCTTTTTTCATTTGTTTTCTTTTATGTGCGAACCATTCTGATATTGCTTTCTTTGCTTCTTTTAAATTGTACTCAGAAGATGTTGTTATATTATGTTTTCCAATATATCCAGATTCTTCAACCAAGTTTTTGTAAACAATTTCTTTTTCTTTATCCATTTTAATCCGAAGTTCTGCTTGGTCTTCATAATACGATTTTTGCAAGTCATTGGTGACAGGATGATTTTCGTTATCTATTCTGTTTAGTTCAGTGGTTAAAAATGATGCAATTAAAGTATATGTTGTAAGTCTTTGTTGCCCATCTATAATATTATATACTTTCCTCCGTGACGCATCATTAGTAGTTTCACATATCACAATTGTTCCAAAGTAGTGGTCGTTTTCTGCCGATGACGTTGTTAAATATTCAATATCGCTTAACAAGTCTTCAACATGGACAGCTTTCCATGCATAACCACGTTGATAATCTGGAACGCTAAACCTTTTTGATGTAATAAACTCAAACGCATCTGATTCGTGAGTTGACATGATTATATTTCATTAACGTATTTGTAAAGTAGTTATGGTTTTTGAGAACATATACCACGGGACGTAAATGAATATATTTCATTACAGATAGTTTAGTAATATGAATAGTAATTATTGTCTGCATCTGTAATTTGTGCATCAAGTTGAAGATGAGAGAACTGAACGTGTACAAATGGTAAATTATTAGATATAGACGGTTAGTTTCTACTTGCGTGTTTTTGTGTGCCAGTTGTGTTTGTGTTGGTGTAAAATTACCGAGTTGTGTGTAACTCGGTTTTGGTTAACACGTTTTGTGTCGAACGCGTCAGGTTGGACTGAGCAGTTATGTGTTGTGTTGGGGATAGTTAAAACTACTGGTTTCATGTGTTTGTTTGTGGGCCGTGGTATTGTTATTGGTGCGTAAGAATGGTGATTGGAGGGGTGTGTTTGTGAAGGGGGTTATTCTTCGGGGAGGATGGCGAACGCGGGTTCGTATTCGTTGTTTTCGAGTTGGGTTTTTATAGTGATAAGAGCTTGTAGTTCAGTGTCGGTTTCAACGTTTGCACCGTTTTCTTCTGCGTATTCAATAATACCGTTAATCCATTCAATAGTTCCGTCAACGCCTTTTTGAATGAGGTTTTGTTCGGTTTGGCTGTGTGCCATTTTTTCGTCGGTGTATGGGTTGTCTTCGAGCGAGGGGGTGATGGTGAGTGACCAGTCGCGGTCGAGCGCGTTGTTGTCTGTTGGGATGTATTTTTCTGGGTCGTTGTTCATGTAGCCTTCGTACCAGTGTTGGAACCCGTTTTCGTTGATTTGGATTGCGGATTTGGCCGCGCCGTCGTATTGCATCATTGAGATGCCGAGTCCGCTGGCTAATTCGTCAAGGTCGTTGCTGTATTGTTGGTTGAGGGTGGCGGGGGTGTGGTTTTCAGTGTCGATATTGTTTTCGTGGAGGAAGTTCCAGATGCGGAGTGTGAAGCGGAACGTGTTTTCTAAGTACAGGGGGCTTCCAAGGCCCATGAAGTCTGGAATGTCTAATTCGTCCATGTCGAGAATGTCTTGTGGTGTTTCAACGTGTGAAACGTCTTGCATGGGTTGTTGTTTGTGGTGTGGATAATTATAAGTTCGTATTTGAGTTGTGTTGGGTTGTTTTGTTGGAGTGGGTTACGCTTGGTTTGTTTCAATGAGGATTTCTTTTTCAGTTGGGGATAGGTGGTTTGGTCGTGTCGTGGTTTCACCTGTTGTTGTGTTAATTGTTGTGATGTGTGGTGGGTTGATGGGAAGGGTTTTGACGTGTTCTGGGTTGTGTGTTTGGAAGGTGAGTGGGGAGGTGTCGTATAGTTGTGTGAGGTAGGATTGGTAGTGGGTACAGTCGGTTCTGTGAGTGTGAATCATGTCTGGTTCGTTGTGTTGTTCGTGGTTAGGTGGCCAGTTTTGGAGGATGTATCTGATGGAAATTGTGTGGTCTAATGCGTCGAGTTTGTCGAGGAATGATGGGTCTTTGTTGAGGATGATTGGGAGGTGGAGGTCGATGAATAGTGTAATAGTGTCTGTGTTGGGTTTTTGTTTGATTGTGTTGATAATGTTTTGTGGGTCAATACTGGTTGTTTGTGGGGGTGGGGTGATGGTATGGATGTTGGTGAAGTATTTTGCGATTGGAAGCCATGCTTGGTAGTAGTCATACACAACAATGTGGTCGGTGTGTTCGTCAGTGTCTATTTGGAGGGCGTGTCGTTGTGATGTGATAGTGGTTCCGCTTCCGATTTGGCCGATGTAGGCGTGGTGAGTGGTGTTTTTGAGAGGGGTGTTTGGTTGGTTTGTTGTTGGGTGTTCGTTTGGCGCGTACACTGGTGGGGTTGTATGTGTGATGTTCTTGTTCAGTAAACTGTGTGTGATTGTTGTGTTTCCAAGTTTCCGTTTGAGTTTGGATTTGTGGGATTCAATTGTGCGTGGTTGTGGCGGGTTGTCTTCGGTTTCTTTAAGCAACTGGTGTATTTCCTCTATTGTGTGTCCTTTTGCTGTGAGAAGGGCGATTTGGGCCTCTCGTTTGCCAAGGAGTGTTGTTTCATACAAGTGTTCTGCGTGTTCATCCCAGTTAGCGTAATAATTCGGTTGTGTTTCTTCTCGCATAGTGTTTAGTAATGAGTAAACAACTTGTTTAAACCTGTTGCATATTCTATTACCAAATGGAGTGAGACACAGACATATTACTAATCATTCCGTGTAGCAGAGTTTTAATACGAAGTAATTGGTATAGAGCTTCGTACTATGAGTGCATCATCGAGAATTTTTCGTGGAATGGTTACTGTTTGGTTTTTGATGGGGCTGGTTATGGTTCCCGTAGGAATGGGGATGTTACTCACTATTGATTCGCAACCGAGCGTTGAAAATGTGACGAGTGATGATGATGCGACAATTGAGTATAGTGTTGAAAATAGTGAGAGTGATACGAGTACTAATACGGATGCGGTTCCAGTGAAGAAAGAGTATGAGTCATTATCAAGCGATGAACAACAGTTAGTTTCTGATACGATACAGTACCAGAGTGTAACGCTTGAAACAAGTTCAGGACTTCCAGACACAGAGAAGCATGTTGTTATGAAAAACAATGAATCGTTCGTGTTTGATGCGTCAGTAGATTCGTATGATAATAACCAAGGTGGTCATCCACCGGATGGGTTTATTATTTCAATGATTGGGTTAGCGTTTGGGAGTTTGTACCCATTTTTACGGATTGAAGGCATTATATAGAGTGTTGTGTAAAGAAGAGTGATGATACGTGTGGGGAGAAGAATGGGAATAGTATTTTGGGTTGTTCGATGAGTGTGTTTAACACTGAGTTTTAATATTGTTCGGGGTTTATTTAGTGGCATAATGCCTGTTGATAAGTCTGTTCGGAACATTACTGCATATGTCCTATTAGGAAGTGGAGTGCTAATGGTGGTTGCGTTTTTGGTTGGTGCGGTAGTGTTGTTGGGCATTTCAAGTGGTGTTGTTATTGATACGGAGGGACATGATGTAACGTATGGTGTTGCGCTTACTGATGGGTTTTTGATGAGTGATGGACAAGAGTTTAATTATGATGAGTTGACGAGTGAAGAACAAGCTCTTGTTGATGAAGCAATGCAGAATGGGAGTGTTGTTGTTGATAATACGAGTGTGTTACCTGCGGAGACTAATCATCGTGTTGTGGGTGTTGATGAGGAAACTGGTGAAGAGTACACTGTTCCGATGAATGTCCAGTTAGAGTTGTATATGGACGTGTTGCGGAGTATGGGCGTGTTCTTTGTTGTTGGTGTTGTGTCGTTCTTTGGCGGGAGTACTTTGTTGAAATCTCGTGAGGGTGATGTTGAAGATGTGTTTGGCTAACGTGTTCAATTTGTTGTAAAATAATCGTGCTTGTAATCAGTACGTGGTGTACTAATTTTGTTCGGGTTGCCTATGCGTTGAACCGATGTCCACAATTATGACACTTACAATAATCACCGCGCTTTTTCGTGCTGTTATCGATTAGGTGTGTAGTGTTCGTACTGCCACATTTTTTGCATTTCGCCATGTGTCATGCTTATCACTATTAGATTAAAAAAAAGTTTTTACTCTGACGTATCAATTATTCTGAATGGTATTTGTATTGCTCATTTCATAGGTTTTAAATAGTTATGGGTATTATTTGATTCCCGGTGTTCCGTTTACCGATGTAACAATGTCTGGTCGACCAATTCATGAGTGGGAACGGAGTGATGTGTTATCCACACGTGATGATGACAGTGTTATTGGTGCTGTGTGTGTTTTTTACAAACCGACTCGTCAACCGAGAGGGAAATCGATTCGTGGGTTTGAATTCTGTGCGGTTGAAGTGAAAACCATTGTTTCGTCGGCTGGTGATGACGCCCCGGATGTGTTTGATGGGGATAGTACGCGTGTTTCAGTACTTGCACATGGGAGTGCTGATTGGGATGGGATTAATGGTGTTCATTTTGGTCATGCAGTGAATAATGATGCTAATATGAGTGATAGAGACGGGTTTCTTGGTGGGAATCCGTTCGATGAGTTGACTATTGTAGGGAGGATTCTTGATGAATTGGTTGATGAGTATTGTCGTGATGATAGTAGTGGTAAAAATGTGCAGTACACAACGAACGTTACAGCGTAGTCTACGTGAGAATTAGGGTTTAAAAATAGTGACCGTGTGGTGGGTTTGTTATCCTTCGCACGCCGCACATTCGAGAATGTTACGGCTGAACTTTTGTGCGGCGTTCACGCTCTTTTGGTAGTAGAGGCTTTTGACTCCGCTTTGCCATGCGTCAATGTATAACTGGTTAATGTCTTTGACGCTCACATTATCCGGGTCGATTGAGAGGTTGAGGCTTTGGGATTGGTCGATGTACTGTTGGCGTTGTGCGGCTTGTCGGATAACAGCCATTTGTGGGATTTCACTGAACTTTTTGAACACGGCTTTTTCGTGTTCTGTGAGGAAGTCTAATTGTTGGACGCTTCCGTCGTTCTGCATAATATTGTCCCACACGTCCATTGTGTTCTTTCCTTTTTGTTCGAGTAGTTCTTGGAGGAATCGGTTTTTCTGCGTGGTTTTGAGCTTGGCACCGTCACGAACGAAGTAATTGGACTTGAGGGGTTCGATACTTGGACTGACTTGTCCAAGAATAATACTGCTTGACTGTGTTGGAGCAACAGCCATTGTCGTGGTGTTTCGTCGTCCGTATCCTTCAAGCACTTCTGGTTCACCAAGCTTGTCGGCAAGTTTCGCGCTTGCTTCGTAGCTTTGTTCTTTAATGGTTTTGAACACTTCGTTGTTTTTCATCATGGCCTCCGTGCTGTTGAATGGAATCATTTGGCTTTGGAGGTAGCTGTGCCAGCCGAGAACGCCAATACCAATAGCGCGGTGGCGTTCGGCAAAGTTGACGGCACGTTCCATGAATTGTGTGCCCTTGGTCTTGGTGATGAATTCTTCCATCACGGCGTCGAGGAAGTATGTGAGGGTTTCAACCGCGTCAGTGTCTTTCCATTCTTCGTAGTGAACCGCGTTCATGCTGGATAAGCAGCAGACGAAGCTTTCGTCAGGGCCAGCGGGAAGCGCAATCTCCGAACACAAATTTGACGCGTTGATTGGGTATTCTTTGTCCTTGTAGACTTGTGGTTTGCCCTCGTTCATGTTGTCGCGGAAAATAATGTATGGAACGCCAATATTGATTCGTGTTTCAATAATCTTGGCCCACGTATCGCGTTTTTCCGCGTCACCATCAATCATGGATTGGAACCAGTCATCACCAACGATAACGCCGTAGTAAATGTCTTGTACTGGGTCGCCTTCTTGTTTGATGTTGAGCCATTCTTCTAAGTCATCATGCTCAATGTCAATGTATCCGGCGAATTGTCCTCGGCGTGTTTCACCTTGGCTGACAACGTTGATGGCAGTGTCAAATAGTTGTGTGAATGAGTAACTGCCATTGCTTTTTCCATTGTTGGTGATGGGTGCGCCACGTGGTCGAAGTTCGCCAAAATAGCCGCTTGTTCCGCCGCCGTGTTTGGTCATTTGGCCGACTTCTGCATGGGTGTAGAGAATGCTGTCCATGCTGTCTTCAATGTAACTTCCAAAGCAACTGATTGGGAGTCCTCGGTCAAGACCAAAGTTAGACCATACGGGGCTGGCGAGACTGTAATATCCACGACTCATGTAGTCGTAGAACTTGTCTGCAAACCCGTCTTCGTCAAGAATTTCTTCCGCGTTTTCAGCGATTTGTCTAATGCGTTCTTCGGCTGTTACACCGTCGAGCAAGTATCCGTTACGGAGGAATTGTCGACTGTCTTCGTTTAGCCAATAGAATGGTTCGTTATGCTTCTCTGCCATTTGGGGGAAATGTTCGGTTGTCATTGTTTCAATAGTGGTGTGTTGTTAGTCGTTTTTGTTCGGGGTATTTATATTGTTAGTTCGTGGTTAGAAAATGTCGTCACTGGTGACGCTTTGTGTGTTCTTGTTGTACGTTGTTGAGCGTTTGGCGAAGAAGTCGTTGTGCTTGGTCATCATAATGTCTTCGTCAAACCATCGTGTTTCTGCGAGGAGGTCGTCATCAGTGTCGAACACGGGTTCTACGTCCACGTTTTCGAGACTGTTGTTGAACCTGTTTTTGAGGAACTCGTCCACGTATTTGCGTGGGAGGAATTCTAATTCGCCTTCGCTGAAAATCCAGTCAAGAATTTTCATTTCGGCTTGGTACGCTTCTCTGCAGGCTCGTTGGACACGTGCGTCAAACTCTGGCCCGAACAGGTCAGGGTTTTCTTCTCGAATCGTGTTGAATAGTTCAACACCGAATAGTCCGTGGATTTGTTCTTCTTTACTCGTGGCTTCGACTGCGTTAGAAATCCCTTTGAATTTCTTTTCGTACTTGTCGAAGCTCGTCATGATGAGGAATTGACTGAACAAGGATACGTGTTCGATGAACGTGCTGAAAAGCAGCAGGCTCATTGCGTATTCTTCACGGTCTTCGCTGTGTGCCCCTTCCAAGTATTTTTCAAGGTATTCGATTCGGTCGTTAATCGCTGGTACTTCTGTGAGTTGTTCAAACTCGTCATCAATACCAAGAATATCGAGCAAGTGACTGTACGCGTCCATGTGGCGTACTTCTGACTCGGCAAACGTCATTCCGACACTGCCAATTTCTGCTTTTGGCATGTGTTTGTACGTGTCTGCCCAGAACGTTTTGACTTTCACTTCAATCTGTGCAATAGCGAGCATTGTTTTCTTGATGACGCTTTTTTCAACAGGGGTTGTGTCAACCCGGTAGTTTTGCACGTCACCGGAGAAGTTAAACTCGGTGTGAACCCAGTAACTGTTCCGAATCGCGTCGGTGTATTCAATAAAATCTGGGTATTCGTATGGTTTCAAATGTTGGCGTTCTGAGAACACATCAGCAGGTTGTTCAGATTTAGATTCAGGACTCTGAACGGGTGGTTGTGTTTGTTGCATTGCTGGATTATAGTCTACGGGAGTATTGTAGTTAAAGCTTCTTGGCAATTAGTCTCATAATATTATTATTATGTAACCACTCATATTTAACCTGTATTATCAGAGACGTTTTTAAGCGGTGAAATGTGAGTTGTTAAGTTGTTGTAATAGTGAGAAAAGAGTATGAGTAAATCGAGTATTGCTCGCCGTACTGTGTTGTCTCTTTTTGTTTTTCTACAAAAATTGTTGTACGTGGTATTTGCGTTGATATTGGTTGGGTCGTTAACCGTGTTAGTCTTACTTTCAACTGGAGTTCTTATTCAAGATAGTGACGAAGTAATGTATAGTGAAGATGATTTGTTTGAGGCGAGTGAATCGATGAGTTATGATTCGTTGTCAAGTAGTGAACAAGAAATTGTTGATAAAGCTGTTAAACACGGTGAAGTGAAAGTAAGTAATGCGAGTGATGCTCCTTCTCAAAAGCCGCATGAAATAACTGGGATTGGAGAACAAGATACGGATGTGAATTTTGTTGTGTTGACAAGTGATATTGAGTATGTGTTTTCGTTGATTAAGTGGGCGTTGATTAGTCTGATTATTTGTGTGTTGGGAGTGTTTTATCTTGGAATTGATTATTTAATTAGTGTCGATAGTGGTGAGTAACATTGAATCTTTTTAGGAGTAGGATGAAAAGTAGGTAGTAAGATGAATTCGAATCCAGTGGTGTTATTCTTTGGTCGGGTATGGGGGTGGGTGTGTGGTGACGGGAAACATTCACCAAGAATAATGTTGGCTGTGGCGAACGTGTTTGCGAGTGTGTTGATTTATTTCTATATCGTTGCTCGGTTTGGTATTTACTTGACGTTAGGGTTGATAATGTTAGGATTGTTTGTTGTTGGCCCGTTAGTGGGTGTTTCATGGGTAATAGATATTGATTTTCTTGGATTGTTTGACCCTGTTTCAACAGGGTTGTGGGTTGTGTTATTGGGACTGGCATACATGGGAAGTATTTCGATGTTGTTTGATACTGAGCGGTTAGTGTTTGAGCGCCCGCAAAATCGGAAAACGATGTATGATACTGTTGTGACAACAAGTGCTATTACAGCGATTCCGTGGATATTATTTGGATTAGCAAGTGAATTAGGGTTTGTTAGTTTTTGGGCGATTGAAGGTGCTGTGTTCGTTTTCCTCTGGTTGTTGACTGTGTTTATTGATGCGTTTTACAATGGTCGTGACGGGTATTTTATTGATATAATAAGTTTCTTGTTCTTGTTGATTGTGTTCGTGGGTAGTTGGGGTGTGTTATCCATTCTGCCATTTGTAACGATAACCGCGTCTGCATGGACAATGTTTATTATTGGGTTGTGTGTGTTGTTGATGTATCGTGTTCGGAGAGCGGTGTATCAAGAATTAGGTTCATATCGCGTACCGTATGACCCTGCGTTAGTGTTAGTGTTTGTTCGTGTTCCACTGTTTATTATGTTTGTTGGAATGGTTATGAGTGGGTTCAATATCACGAACACGTTGTTTGTTGGGATTAGTGAAACTGGTGTCACGATTCCGTTATGGATGTTTTTATTGATTAGTTTGAATGGCGTGGTGTTGTATTTGTATTCGGCGTGGGTTGGTGAGTGGGAGGTGTTCAAAGCAACGTTGAAGGAGATGAAAGAGTATAATCCGTCGTTCACGTTGTATCCTGATTCAAACAATGAGGATGATGGGGAGAGTGACGAAGGAATGCCCATTGAAGAATTCTTTGATGAGGATGGGGAGATTGATGAAGAACGTGTCAAAGAGCGGTTTAGTGGACTTAAGTTTGATACAACGAGTGATGAGCAAAAAGAGTTGCTTCGTGATGTGTTGTTTGCTGTTCAAGAATTGTATTGGGAGTTAGAACGTTTCGATGGAGATGAAGATAAAAAACGTGACCCTGAAGCTATCATGAATTGGAATCGGGGTGATTTGAAAGGATTTAGTAGAGAGATTGAAAACGTGTTAGAAAATAATACGTTACCACCACAACTTGAACAAGCGTATCGACGGTTACAAAACGTGGTTGACCAGTCAATCGAGTTGTGGTATGACGTAGATGAAAATACAGATGAAAATACAAACGAGTCTGGTAATTCAAACGAAGAATAAGCCGACTAATTATTCTGTATAACTATTCTTCTCAATTATTCGAGCCGCTTCTGACGGTTGTGTTACGCCATGTGTTTGCATGTAAATGGGTTGGTATGCAGAGTCTCGTAAAAACGACGTGTTGTATTCGGGTTCTGCTATCCAAATATCAAGCCGTGTGAGAGTGGTTTCAACTTCTGGTGGAAGGTGGGTTTTGTTGGACTCTCTAATCATTTGACTGATTGATTTCGTGAAGGTTATAAAATCAACGTTTGACTCTGTATCTTTCCATGATTCAACACAGATAGCTATGTCAAGGTCAGAAACGTGTGGAATCGCGTTGTTTTGGACGAAACTGCCGAAAATATACATTGATGGTATTTGTACTATTTCAGGGTCAAAATTGTTGTTTGTGGCGAATTTGTCTGTGTATTCGCGGAACACAGTTTCAGTATGGGTAAGGAGAGTGTTTGGATTTGAAACGGTGTGAATCCCGATGGTCGCCATGTTGTGTTCTTCTCACTATACGTATTTATAGATTATGTTTTACTCTTCGTTTTGTGTTGTGTATGTGTTTTGAATCACACGTGCAATGCTTGTGATGATTTGTTGTTGAATCGTGTCATCAACAGTGCCCCAGAAATAATCGAATCCTTTTCGGCTGTTTAGTTCGTCAATCACGTTTTCAGCGGCTTTAATAGCAGTTTCGTTCGGTTTGTTTTGTTGGGTCATACGGTTTGTGTGTTGTTCTTCATGAAACTTTATGTTTGTGTATTATAAATACGTATGTAGACGTAGCATGTCATCAGAGCGAAAGTATCCAGATGGTGCGAGTATTGTGTTGGCGGCACAGGATGAGTCAGAACGGTTCTTTTTCCGAACCCCTACTGGTTCGATTACTTCGATTCCAG
>LFCJ01000464.1_pt1 | contig 25003 bp, 24 predicted proteins | sample 643141 | NCBI WGS metagenome assembly LFCJ01 (sample SAMN03766243, study PRJNA286221) | soda lake metagenome | biome: soda lake; feature: Kulunda steppe; material: water; isolation source: sample B1-Br-g2 brine of Lake Bitter-1 | place: Russia: Kulunda steppe | collected 2010-07
CTAACTGAACTTCTGTGAACCTAGCCTGGCCTTCTCCTTTGTTTATTATACTAAACGTCACTTCTCCACTACCAGAAGTTCTTATATCTGATTCTTCAATCGCTACATCTATATTAGGAAAACCTCCAATATTAACTCCTGTCGTTTCACTCATTGAAAGCTCGTTGCCAGCTTGATCTTGGTAATCAATCGTTATCGGCAAATCATGAAGCTCATTGTCTGCATCATCATCAACGTCAATTGTAAAGTTTACTTCATCCTCTTGCAATGGCTCAATGCTTGAAATTCTCTCTCTAGAGGTTTCGCGAGTAGATACAGGTAATTCTGAAGTATCTAAAGACACATCAATATTTCTAAAGTTAGAGTTCGCCAAGTTCTCCAAGCCAACAACCATCTCACCGCTGCTTCCCGATTCAACTCTTTCAGGAAACTCAAGACTATCTACAATTAGCGAACGATCATCTACTCTTACTTCTAGAGGAATCCTTTCAGTAATGAAGCTGTCCCCACTACTTGACTTATCAATCTTTAGCGTGTTATTTCCATAGACTGCGTTTTCATCTACCTTGAGTTGTACTCTGATATCTCTATGCTCTCCTCTTTCAAGACCTCCTCTAACCTCAAACTCTGATTTATCTGTAGGCGTGAAAGGATAGTTGTCCTGTACTTCGAACTCAGGATTCTGTGCTTTTGCATCCCCAGTATTAGTGACTCTTAGCCACACATCAGCATACTCTCCCGCCTGTAATGGCATAGGTTCTGCAGACATAACTGTTATTTCAAGATTTGAGGATTGTCCTTGAGCCATTGAAACGCCTGTAAAACTTATTGCTAGCAAGATTAGAATTATGAGTTTTTGATTCATTTTTATTGTTCTACACCTGTTTTTCCATCTTCGATTTTTATTACTCTGTCTGCATATTCTGCATCGTTTTCATCATGTGTCACCATTACAATCGTCTTTCCTTCTCTATTTAGTTCTGTTAAAAGATTCATTACGTTTTCTCCTGTCTCTGAATCAAGGTTTCCTGTCGGCTCATCAGCTAAAATAATATCAGGATTGTTAGCTAAAGCTCTAGCGATAGATACTCTCTGTCTTTGGCCTCCTGAAAGCTCTGAGGGCATATGATTAAGCCGTTCGCCAAGACCTACTTTTTCTAAAAGCATTTCTGCCCTCTTATTTCTTTTTTTCTTTTTTGCACCTGTGAAAAGCATAGGTAATGCAACGTTCTCTGCAGCATTCATGCTAGGGATTAAGTTGAACTGTTGGAAAATGAAACCAATTTTTTTGCTTCTAAGCATTGCAAGTTCATCCTGAGAAAAGTTTGATATTTTTTCTCCTCCAACATTCACATCTCCTGTTGTTGGAGTGTCTAGAGCCCCAATCATATTCATCAACGTGCTTTTCCCTGAACCTGATGGACCCATAACTGCAACAAACTCTCCGTCCTCTATTTCTACGTTAGAGTTAGATAGTGCTTCAAGCTCTGTATCCCCCATCTTGTATATCTTCTTGACACCATCTAGAACGATTATAGAGGACATAGTCATACATTATCATACTTTATTTAAAAACTAAACGCTCGTTGAACATTATGGATTCTCAAAAACGCATAATAGATGCGACTCGCCACATAATACAGCAAGATGGCTATTCAGATCTATCAATTAGAAAAATAGCAAATGAAGCTGAAGTTGATAAGTCTCTCATCTACCATCATTATGGCAGCAAAAAAAAGCTAATAGCAGAATTTTTGGATAGCCTTTCTGAAGAAATTGATCATGAACACCAAGACATTATTTCTTCTGACAGAGAAAATATGCTAGAAAAGTTACTTGACTCCTCATTCAACATGGACAAAGACGGCCGATGGAGACTAGAAAAGGCTTTTTTAGAAATCCAAGCTCAGGCCTCAAAAGACGAAGAACTATCTGAAAAATTAGAAGATTTAGACCACCACTTGTTAGATAAGACTGCCAATATCTTCGAAAGACTAGACGCTGAAAATCCCTACAGTACTGCAGAAGTATACCTTTCTCTTGTATACGGCAGCATAAGTCGAAAAGCCGCGTTACAAGATAGGGAAGGATTAGACAATCTTAAAACCGAAATAGAAAATATAATTTCCCATAGGCTGCCCTGATTCTAAGATAATACTATAGCTCCCTAGTATATCTTTAGAACCATGTGTTCAACATAGTATAATAGGCTATTAAAAAAGAGAATACAGGGATATAGTACAGTGTTGAGGGAATGACAATTTTAGATGACTTTAACTATCAGCAGATAGAGCAAACACTAAGCCGGTATTTTGGACAAGTTTACGATGAATTCACTATTACTGGCTCAACCCTAGATGAGATAGAAAACTCTACAGTTAACAACTACGAAGTAGAACGAAATGAAGATATTCTTTTTATTTTCAGTGACAACGTAGTCGCTCTACTTGAAGAAGATGATGAAGAACATATTATTGAAGGCTCAGTCAGAAAAAGCTTGAAAAACCGGTTTATAGACGATAAATCTACTTACAAAGACAGGAAAATATTAGATCTGCATAAAAGATTCTAAAAAAAATTCAATAAAGATAATATTGTTTTAGGCCTATAACTAGGCCATGGACTCTAAAGACTTTGATAAGTACAGCACATTGGTTAACGGCAGCGTTGAAACGGGCGTAGACCAGTTCAGCAGATATTCTTCAGCCCATTTCCAGTTTGAAGACGCATATATCGAAGTATTAAAGCGTCCTGACGGTTACAGCTCTCAGTGGCTTACTGAGAAATCTTTAAGCGAAATTTTTACATCATTAGACGGAGAATACAGACCCGAAGAAATAATTACTTCAGTAGATCACAATGGACACAGTTATTGGATAGATCCTGATAGCTGGAACGGCAGAGGCAAAGAGTCATTCATCTTTTTACAGATACCTTACGAAGGTTTTAGAATAGAATGGAGGCCTTTTGAAGTATTAACTGACGATTCTGAGGAAATCTTTTCAGAACTAACCCTAGTCAGCAACACCGAGCAATTTAACACCGAAAAACCCCTGTTTATGCCTGCATGGAAACTCCATCCTCATCTTTCCGATGATTCTGTGACTGAAGACCATTCGCAGAAAGTTTTCAACGATATACGTTTTTATCTGGAAGATGGACTGTAAGAAAGACCTTGTTTTTAAGTTCTCATAACATAGAGCATTAAGTATGCCCACATTTATCCAAGACTCCATACACGGTTATATCAAGCTTAATGATGAAGAAGAGACAATAATAGACAGGCCTGAATTTCAGCGTCTAAGGCGTATACAGCAGCTAGGTCTTTCCTCTCTTGTTTATCCTTCGGCAACTCACAATCGTTTCCAGCATTCTATTGGAGTCATGCATGTTGCTGGAAAGTTTGCAGAAGGATTAAATCTTGATAATCAGAAGACGAAAGAGCTGCGTATTGCTGGGCTTCTTCATGACGCCGGGCACGGTCCTTTTTCTCATGCTTCAGAAGTATTGGCCGAACGAGAAGGATTTTCGCATGAAGATATGTCCTGTAAAGTTGTTGATAGTTTGGAGGCTGATCTTTCTGTCGATGCTGATAGAGTAAAACGTATTATAAAAGGAGAACTGGAAATAGGTCGTGTTGTTGCCGGAGATGTGGATGCTGATAGAATGGATTATCTTCAAAGAGATGCTCATGCTACAGGAGTTAACTATGGGCATATCGATGCAGATACTATAGTTCGATTATCAGAAATAGATTCTAGAAGACTTGTTTTTGATTATAAAGCTATTCCTGCTCTAGAATCTTTGCTTACAGCTCGTTTCCATATGATGAAATCCGTCTATCTTCATAAAACTTGTCTAATAGCGGATAAAATGCTTGAACGCTCCTTGGAGAACTTTCTTTACGATCATGATATAGATGAGCTGATGAAAATGGACGATTATGAAGCCCATACACAGCTTTTGAAAGAAGGAAACGGAATTTACAGAGACTTATCGCAGAGAAAACTGTTTAAAAATGCAGTAAACCTTGATCAAAACGATTTAAGTCGAAAAAGATTGGAAGAACTTTCTGAATCTTCTGAAAAAGATATAGAATCAGAAATCAAGCAAATATCTGGCGCTAAAGACATTTTAGTTGATCTACCAACAATCCCATCTAATAGAGAGTTTGAAATCAGAGTCAAGCGAAATGGAGAGATTTACCCTATGTCTGAGCTTTCCAGCATTCCATCAGCACTACGAGAGGCTGAGTGGCAGCTAGCCAATATAGGAGTTTATTGCAAGCCTGAAAACACAGAATCAGTTAAAAAAGCCTCCAGAAAGGCTTTAGTTTAAGTTTTTAGCGATTCTATCTTAGACTCCAGGCTTCAATTTTTTCCTGGATTTCGCTTGCTCTAAGATCAGTTTTAATTTTTTTACGCGGTTTCTGATGGCCTTCAATTATTGCTACTTTTTTACCTAGAATTTTGGACATGTTTACTATAAGTTCTGCATTTGCACGGCCGTTCTCAGGTTTCTCTGTCAGGGAAGCCTTATACATAGATCCTTCTTTTTCTATCTTGAATAGCGGCTGCTCTGTCTCAACTTTTACGTGTATTTCTGCCATCCGAGGTTTACCTTTATGTGAAGATTGTTAGGCGTTGTATTAAACAGTAGGTAGAAAAATAGTTTGGCCGCCCAGTAACACAGACAGTCATTTCCCGTCCCTTTTGGGATCCTATCTGCTGACTAAATGGGCGGCCATATTATAGTTTATATCAGAACCTTTTTGTACTCGGAAAATTCAACAATCTTCCCTTATACTATATTGCAATATCTATCCAGACATACCACTCTTCATCTTTCACCATCAAAAAGCCTCCTTCTTCAGAATCACCAGATTCAAGTTCAACATTGTAATATACAACCTCTACTTCTTCAAAATCTTGGGAATCTTCTAGTTCTACTTTTTCAGATTCTAAGTCTTCTAGCAAGACTTCTGCCATACTTTCATCTTCTACGAATTCTTCTATAAACTCTTGAGAACTCTTTTGATCGACTTCTTTATTGCTGATTTCTAAATTTTCGGATACTGTTTCAACACCTGTTAGTGGGCTATCTGGGTGGCGTAGTTCATCAGCCTCTTCCTGTGATTCTGCGGCGGCGTATGATTCAAACACATCTTCAGAAGTATCTTCTCCATTAGAAATACATCCGCTTGAAACCAATACTGCTGATAGTAGGAAAACAAAAACAAGATTGCTCTTCATAACTCCTATTACTTTAATATTGTTTTCATATTTTTGTTCACTGAGGATGTTATTCAAAGAATCTTCCTTCTTCTAATGCCGGCATAAACTCCGACTCTCTTGTCTTGCTCTGAACAGGCTCTTCTCCATGATACTTCCTTATATACTGCATGTATTCTAGAAGCTTCTCCTGAGCATACTCTGAATCTCTTACAAGTATTTCTTCTCCAATAAACTTGATGAAACCCCATTTGAAAAACTTGTTCAATGGATACGCAATTATTCTTGGAAGACTCTCAAAGCCATTAGGCATATCGTACTTTATTTCTAGTTTCACAAAGTATTCTACCAGACAAAAACCATTATCATCAGGCGGGCTTTTAGTCTTTATTTCAGGCGTGATTCTCAATTCTCCTCTCCCGCTAGGCAGGGTTTCAGTATTCCACATCTTTGCTTCAAACTCGCCAGTATGCATTTTCTGCATATAGAACTCTTCAAAAGGCCTGCCCATGTCTATATTTTTGAACACGTACTTGTGTTCTTTGTATATTGTCGGGACATTAGGACTTTCATACCATTCTACTTTATTCATTACTTCTGTCCATTTATTGTCAAATACTTCGAGATGGTGCCATATGTTATCATCAGGGTGTTCATGAGAACTAGGATCAGGAGTTCCTAGCCAGAAATCGAGACCTTTAGCCATTTAACTCATCACTCCCATGAAGGAGAATAATGGCTTCTGCCGCTTTCTCCAATGGTTTTCTCGACTCCGAATTTTTCTCTCATTAAATCATGGATTCTTAAAACAGTCTCTTCAGCCTCCTCTTTATATCGATGGATTTCTTTGGAATATAATTTATCATGCCATAGAGAAACCAGTACTCTGTAAAATTTCGAGCGATGCCACCGTGTTTCATGCTCTGCATTTAGCCCTCCTCCTAAAGGATTTCGGAAAGGCCTCTCCATTACCGGACTAGGCATCCATGTTAATGGATCGCCTCCAGGGTAAAAACTAATGATTTTGGAGGAAGTTGTTACACGAGCCTTCATTATGTCAGGGCTTCTGTCCCATTTATAAACATTTTTAGGGCTTTTGGCCCTGAACTCTAAATTATACTCTATCACTGTATGCCGGCTTTTTTCTTTGTACGCGTACAGCCTAACCTTATCTTTTGGTGCATTAACGTTGAATTCCATCTTGGCTTCTTCTATACGATCTACATCAAACTCATTGATGAGTAAGTCTTTCAGACCTCTATAGATTCTTGCAGGATCTTCTCCAACAAAGAAGTGATCTTCTTTCTTGAAACCTGAATCCTCGAATTCCACCATGTTTGTTAGGCCTCTAGTGTGTCTCGCACACGTGTTATGAGCGTTTCAAGTTTTTCTTCAACAGGATGTTCATATCCATGTCTCACACTACCGTACAGAAATTTATCATATAGTCCTCTGTAACCGTAGTACCATATTGTAGTCTGATAACTGAATTTTTCAGGATAATGAGTGGCAAGCTTAGCTTTGACCTGAAGATCCATCTCGTTTTCCTGTTTATTGATTTTCAGAAAGATTTCGAGCTCTTCCTTTGTAAATCTGTCAAAGTGTTCATCAGTTATCAGTCTAGCCCTAATAATTCCTTCCTCAACATCATTGTAGTACTTGTCTTCATGGACGTGGTCAAAGCTCATTTTACTCTGTAAAAGATCCCTGAGCTCATCATATGCTCTTTCCGGATCTTCAACTTTTAAGGTGAGTCTTCGACGATCAACATCCTCAATGACTTCCATTAACTCTATCTTTGTAAACTGAGGATAAAAAACCCGTTGAATACTACCAGAGAGTTATCTTTCCTCATCCTCTATATTCGCATCATACCCCTCGGGAGTATTCTCATCATTAATCTCTTCTGAAGGTCTAGGTGTCGTTTCTCTAGTTACCTCTTCCTCCATTATTTGTGCGAATCCAGGCCATGCTCTAAGAATATCGCTCTGAGTCACGATACCTATAAGCATTTCTCCATCGACTACAGGCACACGAGAAATATTATTGCGAGCCATAGCCATAGCTACGTCATCTAAATATTCATCAACTTCGGCGACGATAAGATCTGTGCTCATAACGTCTTCAACTCGCTGTTCGTCAGGATTAAATCCGTTTGAAACTACTTGGTAAACTATATCACGACATACAATTATTCCTACTGCTTCTCCATCCTCTACAGCCACAAGGCCTCGAATATTTTCCTCCTCTAAAAGTCTAGAAGCCTCTGTTATAGTTTTTTGCTTTTCAATGGCTATTACGCCGTCAGTCATTACCTCGTTAATCTCAACTTTTTCGTTCATGTGCATTCACCAGTGCTCGAAACCTAATGTATCTTTTGGTCCGGCTGTATATTCAAGCATTTATGTGAACTGCTTTAAACCCGACTGCCTCTGATCCTTACCGAACAATCCTTGAAGCGATCGGTTGATAATATGGACTTGTTGGCGCATGTATGGCGATATCTCATAATGTTCAACTATATCCTTACTCGGCTGCATATACTTCTTTATAGTGCCTTCAGATATCGTTAGTAATACTTTACCATCACATTCAGGACACTGAGCTGTTGTTTTGCCAGTAGGCGCAATAGTCTGATTTGTCATCGGAACACGCCTGAACTTTTCATTACAATTAACACAGCGCATCTGCTGTTTCGAAAAACTCCTCAAATTACCTCTAATATCGGGCAAAAAGTGTTTCTGCAACAGAAGCTCTGCAGCATCATTCTCATCAGCAGCACGGATTTTCTCAGAAAGCCCAAGCTGAGCCTTAGTCTTCTCACTCATTTCATCCAAAGTAACGTACTCGCTCTGCTGAGGGCCATCATTAATATCACTAGTCTCATGAGTATAACCATGCTTAAAGGCCTCATCACTATGCACCACATCTTCTCCAATCTCAATATCACAGTCTAAATTCCACGGCTGCTTGTACTCTTGCGTCTCATAGTAGAACTCTAAAGGATATTCCGAGACTGTTTCGATCGCCCAGGCCTCGTCATCTACTTCATCAGGATTCAATACTGTAGAGAGAATTAGTGGAGCGTCCATGGTATTATGGGCGAAGATTGGGTGAGGCCCACACAGGAAGTTCTGATTTCCGGGAACCTCTAAGTCGTAAACGTAGTCATTGCCGTAATCGATTTTCTCGATATCTTTTACTCTTTCTACTGATATATCTCCTTGAACGGGTTTCGAAAGGCTTGAGACGCCTTTTTCAAACAATTCCTCTACTTTCTCTTTTGAAGCTGTTTTCACCCTATTATTTGTCCTGTAATTTGCAAGCTCGCGCTTAATCTCTTCATTGCTATATCCTTCTTCTCTTAACACTGTCCTAATTTCGTCTAGCGTTTCCCATAAAGGCCAGTAAGGATCTTTATCACTCCATTCCGAGTAAAGTATTTCCCAGGTATCTCCGGCAAGCCTAGTAGAGGACTTAAAACCTAATTTCCTTACTAACAGCGTGAGCTGTGTTGCCATTTCTCCGCTTCTAGTGTATAGCTTGGAAAAACCTTTTTCTTCATAGATCGAACCATCTCCTGCTCTGTAAGCATCAACGAAATGCCTAATTTGTTCTCTTTCAGCTCCAAAAACAAAGCTAGGGACGGATTTGCAATCAAATTTCTCTCTTTTTAGGCCTAACTGTTCTAAAGCCCTCATAAAAGTAGCAGGCACGCTGACAGAATAACACGTCTTTCTATCTTCTCTAACATCTTCTTTAACTTCGGGAGTTATCCCTGTTAACTCTTCTATACAGTCTATTACATCCTGAATTATCTGTTTATCTGTATTGTATATCTCTCCTCTATCGAGTGCGTCTTCAGAAAGCAAATAACCTAATAATCTGTATAACTGATTGCAATTATCGAATCGGCGATTAATCGGTTCAGAATTGGCTTTTAGTTTTACCTTACATGAAGGCACAACACCAACGTCTTTATAGAACTTTAACGGCGCGCTTTTTCTCCAAGTCTTGTATCCATGGACGTTATGACTCCCATACTCTTCTTTAATTCCAGATGTTATGTTCTGCTCGATTTCAGGCCTTAACTCTTCTTTCTCGTGTTCCGGCACCTTGATATAGCACTCTTCATCATCTAAAACCTGGAACAGGTCTAACTTTTCTGGAAGACCTGCAGCTTCAAAATCAGGATTGCCGGGCACGATCACACATTCTCCTTCTTCTAAATCTCTTACAGGTTTAGCTTCTATGCGATCCCCTTTTGTTACGAATACGCTGTGATCTCCTGTAACAGAGATTTGGCCTCTGCTTGTCTTAACTTCGAACACTTCTTTATCGTTCTCGTGCCTTATCAAAGCAGAAACAGGTTCAAAAGATACATTACCCTCATCATCGAAAGACACCGCTTCTATCTCATCTTTAAATTCTCTACAAACTTCAAAACCATCACTCCTAGTCTCGTAACCCTCATTCTCCAACACGTTATCCACTAGCTCATCAGCTCTCAGAACTCTAATTTCTCCATTCACACGAGCAACTATCCGCGTATCTTTAGTTACACTCCTAGCGCCTGTCATATCTGGGAGGAAGTCGCGTGAGAAGTTTAGTAGTCCGTCCATTAGCAGTAGTATTGCGTCTTCATCCCCATCACAATTCCTTCGTTTCGCTGCATGCCAATATGGATGCGCATAGATCCCTTTAGCATCTGTAAACCCGATTATGCGACCGACAGTTCCACCAGATGTGTGTGGCGCTAGACCTATTACTAGTTGGCCGATAAGGTCTTCAGGGCTTTCAAGTTGGTAGAATGGTTCTAAGCCGTAGAATTTTTCGAGTAACTCGTCTATGAACTGAGCCACATTTGCAAAGTAATCAGATGCTGGAGTGCTCTTCTCAGATCTAGGGATTACAATATCTTGCGGCTTCAACGCAACTACTTGGTCTTCAGATTCTAAAGGTTCTCCGTTAACATCTTCAGTATATCCTAGTTCTTGAAGCTTTTCAACTGGAGCCTGAATTTCTTTAGGTTTAAAATGGCTTATAGGCAGATCGAGTGCATCATAACGGACTGTGGCGTCTTTGTTAACGTATAACCCATATTTTTGTCTTAAAAGGCCTTTTTCAATTGGTTCGACGTGTTTGTGTTTGGATGTCATTCCTCTAAAGGATTTTAAGAGTTCAGGCCTGTCTATTCCTAAGTTTTCCATGGCCTCGTCCATCATTGTTTTTACATCGATTTCGGCAGTTTTGTATCGGTTAAATCTTTCGTTACCGCATTTTTTGCATTCTGATGGCTTATTGTTGTCATGAGCTTTGCCACAGTCTGTGCAGAACCATACAGGATTAGCTGGTGCGTCGCATTCTCTGCAGAAAGCGTAATGAGTTATTTCTTCACATTCTGTACAGCGGTTGTGTATTATTTGCTCTCTTACTGTTCCTTGTTCATAGGACGCAGAAAGGTTTCTCATACGCCCTCCTTCTTTTTTACCGCAAGGGAAGAGTAGTTGAGGCTTTCCTGTTAGACTGCGTTTTTCTGCTTTTTCTGGGCGACCCATTCTTGCACCTATATAATGCGTTGATTGCCGGCCAGTTTCAAGGCCTGAAACTTTATGTACAAAGTCTATAATATCTTCTTGGCTTTGAATTTCGCTAACAGCATCTTTATAGTCATTTTTAAGATCAAAAAGTATCTCTAGCGCCTTATCCCATTGTTTATCTATTTCTAGTTTATTTGAGTGAGGTATGAGCAGGTCTTCGAGGCAGCTTTTTGCTTTGTCTTTATCGTGCTCTAGATCTTTGAGTCTTAGATACAAATGCTTGAATTCTTCTGGTTCTGTATCATTTAGTACAGGAGTCCATTTTGGATGGAATTTTATGTCCAATGCTTCAGATATTTTCAGTGCTTCTTCAGGATTCGGTGCTCTTTCGGAGAAATCTCTTCCTAGCTCCATTTCTTTTTCTTTTAGTGCTTTTTCAAGTTCTTTTTCCCACCATTCTTCTACGTATGGTGATGGTAGGAGTTTCTTGCCGTTTTCAACGAACTCCCCGTATGTTACTAGCATATCTCCAAGGAACAGTATTTCCTCTATATCTTTCTCGAGTTCTTTTGCCTGTTCTCGTGTCTCGACTTTGACAACTTTCCCACTGTTTAAACGGACTACTGGCGGCTCAATACTGTCACAGGGCGTTCCAACTGTTGCTTTGCCAGGATACTCAACTTTGAGCTGTGTACCTACTGCTACAAACCTTTGCGTTATCTCCATTGTGGCAGGATGAAATGATACTGCGGCAAGTCCATTAGTTCTTGAGTGCCCATATCTTACTCTAAACCCTCCTTTTCTACCAGGGTGTGCTAGGATAGGTCTTCCTGCAGTTAAAGATCCTAAATATTTGTCACTGGGTGCGTATTTAGTTTCTTTTTCTTCTCCATCAGAATCATCTGAAGAGTGAATTTCTTTTTGTAAGTCTAAGTATTCTTCAACCCATTTCCAGTGTTCTAAGCCGAAATCAGCACCCCATTTTTCAATTCTCTTCTTTATTTTAGGTGCTTTCAAAGGCAGTCCATCAAGATATACAAGACACATACCTCCTCTAATTTTGTTCGTCTCTACACGATCAAGATCTTTATAGTTTGATACATCTAAATCTTCTGTAGGGCTACCTGTAACTTCGACAGGTACATTATCCGCGATCATTTTGGTCTCTTCACGCGTCGGATTATACTGTTTAGCAGTCACCCTATTATAGTAATCTTCTACCTCGGTCGCATAGCGTTCTATAACTGTTTCAGATGGCTTAAACTCATCGAGGCCTACGCCTAATCTTACATAATCTGCTAGAAGTACGCTCATCGCGCTTGCCGTTCCTCCTGCGGATCTGATAGGACCTGAATAGTATACAGATAGATATTTAGAGCCATCATCATTTGTTCTGATTTTTACATCTCCTATACCTTCAAGAGGCGCTGTTGTAATACCTCCAGTCATGTAGCTGACTCCTACTCTTACTCCTGCGTCACAAGCTCTTTCCTTATTTTTAAAATCATGGAAATTTCCTTCAGCAATCTCTCGTGCTATAGAGAACGATACGCGTTCATCATTTTTTCCGAATTCATCTTCAAGCTCTCTTATTCGTTCAGCTACACCGCTGTCTTCAAGCTCCTGAAACTTTGCTGCTATAACTAGTGATGAAGCCTTAGAAGCTAAGTCTGTTGCTACAGGAACATCTACACGTTGTTCAGGATCTTTGGATTGTTTCCTAGCCTTTCTTGCTACTTTATAGGCTTTTTCTGTTTCTTCAGATATGTTTTCAAAGTATTTTTCAGTATCCATAAAAATTTCCTCTTTTTTCTAAAACTGTTTTACCTCAGTTCTGCGGGTTTTGAAGTCAAGTAGTGTTACTTTACCCGGATCGGGTTCGTGTCCTACTCTTTTCTGGAAATCTGTCTGCGCCTGAAATGTTGAACTACATATTACATTTACGCCCTTGTAGCTAGAGTTTGCATGACTGTGGAAGTGGCCTGCAACGAAAACATCAGGTTTTTCCTGTATAACTAATGGATCTACACCATCAGGAGCTAGTAGATTAGAACCAAAAGTAGGCGCAAGATGACGCCTCTTTAAGAGATCTATCATTACGTGATGCGGATCATCATATGCCTTTTCACGCAAGTCCTGTATCTGATCCACATGTCTATCAAAGCTGTATCCATGATACATAAGGTGCTTCAGACCCTTTGATTCAATAGCATGAAGTCTTACTGTTTGAGGATTCTGAACTAAATGGAAATTATTCATGTCTTTAATGTTAGGAAATACTTTCTCATCTAATCTTGGCTGGGGCTCCGCTAAACGAGTGATGTCGTGATTTCCTGGACCTGCGATAACTTGTATGTCTTCAGGTATTTTTTCAAACCACGTCTCAAAAGCTTCATATTGTTTGTAAATATCTGCTATTTCTAACTCTTCTTGCTGTCCTGGATATATTCCTACTCCTTCTACTAAATCACCGGCAATCACTAGATATCCTATTTCTTGTGCTGCGTCTGTAGATAACCATTGCGCGAAACGATCCATACGCTTATGTAGTGTGTCTTGCGATCCTATGTGGAGATCGGAAATATATGCAGCTTTTACTTGCTGTTCAGTACTTTTAGTACCTTGAGGAATCGGAAGATCAGGTCTTACAATTGAATCTGCATAAATTATATCGCCTCCCATCGATCCTACGACACCTATCACCTCATCAGGGATTATTAGCTCGCCTTCTCGTTCGTCAACAAGCAGTTTGAATGTAGAAGTCTTATCTTCTATTTCTACAATCCATTTTCCTGATTTGGTAGAATATTTGTCATTAACAATTCCTACTGTACAGGCTTCTTCTCCCTTGTTTCGTCTCTCAACTCTGTTAATAGTTGTTGCGGATTTCATCTCCATATGCCGCATTATAAGCCTCTTCATCTTATCGTATCGATCATTAAAGCATCCTAAAAATTCAGGGACGTTTTTCTCTTCTTTCAAAATATCTCTATCATCTATTAACTCTACTTTAGTCCTTTTTTCCTTCCTGTTCCCTGTATCCTTTATGCTGACCGTTTTGCTTTGATCAAAGTGAGAGCTCTTATTATCATACACCTCATTTTCAACATCATTATCTCCAGAATCTATCTGTTCTGGCTCTTTATCTTCTATACTCTCTTTCACCGCTTTTTCTCCGCGAATACTTGCATCTGGCTTTCCACTATCCTGAGTTTCAGGTTCAATAGAACTTGGCTCAGAGTTTTCCTGCACTTCAGGAGTTTTCATTACCTGTTTAGTACCATTACCTGTGTCTACCTCTACTTTCTGACGTATCTTAGATACCATCTCCTTCGAGATATACATCGGAGTAGTTTCTAGACTTGTAATATGCTCTACATCAGCAGCTCTTAGAATTTCAGCCGCATCTTTCTCCACCATACATCCTTTTTTTGTTAGTTGTTTGACTGCTTCTTCATTCATACAGCTGTCTCTCAGCCCCCATTCCCCCTTTTCGTTTTCATTTTATCCCCTCTTCTAAATGTAGAACTTTTCTTCTACCATCTGTTCTAAACGACCTCTAATGTTTTCAGATAAATCAACGCTTATCTGTCTCGTTCTGCCGTAGCGGCCTTTGCTTATCACTTTAGCATTTATCACTCCCAACATATCGAGTTCAGATATTAGACCTGAAACTCTTCTTTGAGTGAGTTCTGATACTTCTAACTCCTCACAAAGCTCTTTATATTCGCTGTAGACATCTCCAGTAGCTATATCTTCTTCCCCTGATGTCATCTCAAGTATAGTGTAAAGAACTAGTTTAGAATGCTTTGGCTGAGATCTTACTGTTTCAACAACCCTATCTCTTTCAATCTTGCTCTGAGCCATATCAACATGCCTTTTTTCAACTATATCAGACTCAGAGCGCTCAGAAAGCTCTCCTGCAACTCTCAAAAGATCTAAAGCTCTTCTAGCATCTCCGTGTTCTTGTGCAGCTAATGCAGAACATTTAGATATTACTCCATCCATCAACATGTTGTCTACAAAGGCCTTGTCAGTCCTCTCCTTCAAAATCTCCCTCAATTCTATTGCATTATAAGGCGGGAATATGATTTCTTCTTCAGAAAGACTAGACTTAACTCTTGAATCCATATAATCAGTGAAGTTCAAATCGTTACTTATACCAAGAATAGATACTTTTGTGTGTTCTAAATCATCATTAATACGCGTAAGATTGTAAAGAAACTCATCGCCCACTTTTTTCACAAGCGCATCAATTTCGTCTAATGCAATAACTACTACTCCTTTCTGATCTTGGAGAGCACTAAAGAAACGATTGTATATTTCATCAGTAGGAAGGCCTGTACTAGGAACATCTTCTCCTAGTTGTCTAGCAAGTTTTGCAAGAAGACGGTATTCTGTATCTGCTACTTTCTTCATTTTGCAGTTTATGTATAGTATGTTTACGTCGATTTCTTTATCATCTGCAACCGATTTTAGCTCTTCTGTAACGTGTTTAACTATCAGAGTCTTACCGGTTCCCACGCTACCGTACAGAAATACATTACTTGGATCATTGCCTTTTAGTGACGGCGCAAGAATTGATGCAAGCTCATTAATTTGTTGATCTCTATGAAGAATATTTTCAGGTTTCCAGTTTGTTGTAAGGGCATCTTTGTTCTTAAACACAGAATCCTTATCTACGTAACTAGAAAACTTGGCTTTCAGATTGCTCTGGCTCAAGATAGAGTCACCCCTCCTAAATCGTCTACAAAACTATGTGTGAATTTCATAACAACTCAACCCCGTACAACTCTACGTGAAACCAAGGTTTATAATTGCTTCCATCCGAACCCGAGGTGGGTAGGACCCCCACCCCCTGATTTCCAATGGAGTTGATTATTTTACCCAAAGAAACAGATATAACAGTGTTATATTAATATATCATTGTTATATTATCATATCAGCGTTATATTCTGGTTTCTCGATCTCTAAATTTAATTCTCCACTAGAAATCAAGGGGTGAGTTAGATTCAGGTTCTGAAACGCTCAAGAAAATGCATTTCTACGTTTGGTATAAATATGTCTTCACCATTTGCTAACAAAACTACTACATTGTGCTAATTTAGATTGAAAAACAAACTAAATCAAAATCTATTAACATAATATATTGTTTTTCAAAATATATTATCTTTAAGTTTGTTATAATTTCTATAAAGCATAGAAAAAGCTCTAATAAGGTTTTAAGTAGCGTTCAACACCTCCACCACCCCCTTATTTCATGTGGAGGCTGTGTGTTTAAGCCCAACTCTCTTGAGTGATAGTAGTTAAATTATTTGGTAATGAAACCGACCCTAGTGAAAAAGAGAAAAACTGAAGTCGAAGCAGAATATGGCCCAACCGAAAACGAAAAAGCATTGGCTTCAGTAGTGGTAGGCACAGTTATGTTTTTCGCAGGTATTATACACGCAATCCTACGATCACTATTCAGGTTTATATCTGCTCTAGCATAAACAAACCCTATTAATTTAATTTCAGGATCTATAGTTCCTCGATATTAATAATTTACAAATCAAAAATGAAACATAAAATGAAAACTGCCGTAGTACTTGGAACTCGCGCAGAGCTCATCAAAACATTTCCTGTCATAAATGAGCTTGAAAAAAGAAGTCACGAAGTACAGTTCATAAGCACAGGTCAGCATCACTTAGAAGACACATGTGAGATGTTAAAGGTAAAAAAACCAGATACTATACTCACAGAAACGGTTGAAGATTCATCTAAATTTAACGGCAGCAAAGTCAAAGCTATAGCATGGAACCTTAAGTTATTATTCAAACTCAGAAACACTATAATAGAACAGAAACCTGATTACGTACTTTACCATGGGGATACAATGACTACTGCTTCTGCAGCTGTATCCAGCTCAAGAATTATGGCTCCTCTAAGAAAATTTAAGACGGCGCATATAGAAGCAGGGCTAAGATCGGGATCAATTAGAGAACCTTTCCCAGAAGAGATTTCTCGAATAATAGCGGATATACTCTCAAATATACTTTTCTCAGTCTCATATAAGTCCAGTCAAAATCTTAGATTCCATAATAAATTCGGTAAAAAAGTCTTTAACACGGGAAACACCGTCACTGATAGCGTTGAAATAGCAGAGAAAAAAGAGTCATACAATGAAGACTACTCTGTAGCCACAGTCCATAGGCACGAAAACATTTCCTCTAAAGATAGAATGACTAAAATAGTCAAAATATTAGAACAGAGTCCCTACACAGTCAAATTCTTTATGCATGATAATACTAAGAAACTGATGAAAAAACATGGATTAATGAATAGGATAAAGCAAAACAAAAAAATTGAAGTTACAAGCCTTAAACAGTATCCTGAGTTTCTCTCAGTTCTTAAAAATTCTTCTCTGATATATACTGATGGCGGCAGCATACAGGAAGAAAGTCTGATATTCAAAGTGCCTTGCGTACTTCTCAGAAAAAGAACAGAAAGAAAAGAAGGCTTAGAAACAGATCTCAATTACTTATCAGAGCTTAATCCAGACAATACACAGAAATACGTTGATAGAATCAATGATATAGATAGAGAAACATCTAATCCATATGGGGAAAAAGGAGCTTCAAAAAGAATAGTGGATAAACTCGAAGAAATACTTTAACTATAAAGATCTAGCGTTTTAGACACAATACGATCCCAATCAAACTCCAAGGCCTTCTCACGAGCATTTAAAGACATAGAACGCCGAAGCCCATCATCTTCAAGAATGCTCCGGATACAGTTATCAACAGCTTCAGAATTTCTATCCACCAAAAAACCATTTTCACCATCTTCCACCATTTCAGGAATAGCAGAATTATTACATCCAATAACTGGAGCACCGCAACTCAGCGCTTCAACATATACAATACCCTGACCCTCATATGCTGAAGGCATTACAAAAATGCTTTCAGAGTACAACTCAACCAACTGTTTATCAGAAATATTCTTCAAAAACTTTACGCTATCTTCTAGGCCCTTTTCCCTAGTTTTTTTCTTCAAATCTTCTTCTAAACGGCCTCTCCCCACCATCACAAGCTCTAAATCAGGGAAGTCCTTCACTAACTTGCTGAAAGCATCCAAAACGATTTCTGGTCCTTTACGTTCTATGAAATAACCTACGTAAAGCAACTGGTTATCAAAATCCTTCACAAAACGAAACTTTTCTGTATCCACACCATTGTAAATAGTAGTAATTTTATCTTCTTCCACGGAATAATGCTCAACCACTTCTCGAGCAGTATTTTCTGATACAGCAACGACTTTATCGAAGCTCCTTACACAAAGTCTTTCAGGTAAATGCACAAGCTTAGCTACAGACTTCAACCATTCGCGAGAAATTAACTCATAAGCAATACCATGAACAGTATAAACAAAATCAGAATCCTTCCCAGACCGCTTAGCAAGATAACCTGCAAGACCCGGAACACCATGACAATGCACAACATCAAACTCATTCTCCTTCAAAAAACTGTACATTGCAGGAACAGTACCATAACCCTTAACATTAGGTAGTCTACTCGAAACCTCAACCACTTCTACACCTTCTATATCTTCTCCACTAACACATAGAACAGTCAAATCAACGACATGTCCCATTCTCTTACTCAACTCATAAACATGTCTTCCCAGCCCACCATCCATAGGATCACAAGACTCGGCGACAATACAAACTTCCATAACTAAAAACACAGCATTCAAACAACTTAAAAACTCTCCGAAGACGCGAAGGTTAAAAACCATAGAACCAGAAACTAACTGTATGTACAAAAAGACGCTCACAGTACTTCTAACAGCTCTAATTTTAACAGGAATCGCAGCAGCACAAATAGGCGAAGTCGATGAAACAGAACTGGACGAGACTGACCTAGAAGAACAGGATATAGAACAGGCAGAAGAAGCAGAACAAGAAGTGCAAGACGCGTTCATAGAAGAGTCAACTCTAGACTTCGAAAATGTTACTGAAGAAGTACCAAGACCAGTAACAATGATAATGCCCTCACAACGCATAAACATTGAAATGACAGGCCTAGAAGAACAATTCTCAATGACTATGGAGCCAAGACAAGGAGAAATGGCATTAAATCAGACTCACGTCGATAACCCTACCTTAGAAGTCTGGATAAACGAAGAAGCAATTAAAAACCAAGAAATAGACGTAGAAAACATTGGAGAACACATCAAAGAAGAAAACATAGAATACGAACCACACTCATGGTTCAATAGAATTATGGTATTCATTGCAGAAACAATACTGCTCTAACAAAAACCCCTCTATCAAGTACATTATGCTCTAGGAAAAATGGAAATATCAATAATACTACCAACATACAACAGAAAAGAAAAACTAGAACAATCCCTAGAAGCACTAACAAAACTAAACTACCCTAACAAAAAATACGAAATAACAATAATCAATGACGGATCAAGAGACAACACAAAAAAATTCCTAGAAGAAAAAGAACAAGAAATAAACAACCTCAAAGCCATACATCACGAAAAAAATCAAGGCATCGCGAAAACACGAAATACAGGCCTAAAACACGCCGAAGCAGAAAAATATATTTTCTTCACAGACGACGACTGCATCGTACCAAAAGACTGGATTCAACAACACCTCAAACACTACAAAAAAGACTCTGAATTAGATGCAGTCAACGGAATACAGTGGCCATCTAAAATGAATTATGTCGAGGCCTTCAAAATAGCCAGGCATCATCACCGATACAGAAACAAAGAAATAGTAAAAGATAGACTAACATCCTTTGGAGAAACTAACAACCTATCCTATCGCACCCAAGTAATAGAACAAGTAGGAGAATTCAATCCTGACCATGTTAGAGGAAGTGACACAGAATACGGCAAAAGAGTCATAGAAAACGGACATAAAGTATTACTTGACCCTACTATCAAGGTAAAACATCTCAAAACCGACACACTAAAAGACTTCCTTAAAACCAAATACAGGCTTGGAAAATCAGTCAAAAAACTAGAAAACCAAGAAGAAGTCAGAAACCAGAGAAAAACTACAGACAAAAACCACGTAATACAGGCCTGGAAACACTACAACCAAAATGTAAATCCAATATACAGACCCTTATTCCCAATACTCGGAGTAATGAGCGTGGCCGCAAGAAAAACAGGAGAGATCAACTCTTAGCCTTTTGAAATGATGTAATAAGTTTATCAATTTCTTGCTCAATACTAATATTTTCAACTCTCTCTCTTCCTCTTTTTCCAAGTTCTTGCTTTTTCTTTTCATCCTCTAAAAGAGTCTTAATATCTTTCTTAAGACTATCAATGTCCCTAGGCGTAGATAGTAGCCCATTATTCCCATCTTCTATTAATTCAGGTATTGCTGAAATATCTGTGGAAATACAGGGAATGCCGACGGACATTGCCTCTTTTAGAACAACAGGCATAGCATCACGATCTCCGTTCTCCGCAATTACACAAGGAAGCAAGAATATCTCTGCTTCACTGTATTCTCTCATTAATTTTTCATCAGAAACTTTGCCTAAAAGCGTTACATTGTCCATTAAATCAATTTCTTTAATATTTTCCTCAAGTTCATCTCTCAGCTCGCCTTCGCCTACTATGTGATATTCAAGATGGTCATAACCTTCTTCTAAGAGTTCTTTAAACGCTTTCAATCCATATTTTATGCCCTTTTTTTCCACTAATCTTCCAACTGTCAAAATTCTGCCATTACAAACATTTCTCTTAATATTTGAAAATTTCTCAAAACTGCTTGTAGCATAAACCACGTCGATAGGAGTCTCAAATTCATAATTCTCCAATATATATTCTTTATTATATTCTGAAGCAGATACGACTCTATCGGATTCGTTTAAAACTTTAGTTTTAATATCATGGTTATCTGAGGTAAATATATCTATAGCGTGAACTGCTACTGAAAAAGAACAGTTTTTAGATTTGGCGCCGTACAGGCCTCCGAGTTTATCAGAAGATACAAAATGTCCATGAACATGGTCGGGCTCAAAATTAAGATCATCGATAAAATTAGCAAACTGGCAGCCCAAAAATGCCTCATAAAATGAAATTAAAGGTTTTGAACTCATGAAAGAAGACTTCCAACCAGCAGGACTTACAAAGTTGCCTGAAGCGCAGTTCTTCAATCCCTTTAAGCTTAGATCATCAGCATAACTAACATCAATATCTAATTCTACTAATTCGTCATGCTGTAAATTTTCTTTAGGATTATTAACTGCGAACACAGCCACATTGTGACCTCTACGATCTAACTCATAGATTTCGTTCAAGACAAAAGACTCGGACAGTTTTGGAAATAAACCACAGTAATAGACAATGTTCATAGAAAATATTTGAAGAATTGAACTAAAAATACTAAGCTTCTTTATGTCTTGCAGCTACTATAACAGGTATTTCTTCTATATCTAAAATCTTAGCTATAGATAGTCTATGTGCTCCAAAACCTGCATAAAGTAATTTGCCGTCCCTACCAATATCAACTGTGACTTCATTGAGTTCAGGAGGAACAGGCTCATTATTGGAAACTTCAAGATCTTCTCGATCCATAATCTCTTTCTGCGTCAAATAACCATTCTCTTTAATCGAGTTATACAACTTTTCAATATCTTTCAGACGGTCTTCAAAATCGTCAATCGACGTATAGCCCCAAGGCCTAGAATCATCAGACTCAATATGTTCTTTAAAATATGAAAGTAAGCCTTCGCTCTCACCATCTTCTATATAGTCTCTTATCTCATTTACAGGGATAAATTTTTCTATAGGCCTAGTAGGGTTATAAGCGCAATATTTAGGTACTTTATCTTGATCCCATTCGCCTCCAACCTTAGCTCCATAAAGTCTGGGCGGACTAAGCCCTGAACGATATTTGATTTGATTGGGGTTAAGGTATTTCTTCTGGAAAGGCTTTTTCTGGTGTTGATGGTATAAGTTGGAAATAGTCTCTACTATGGAGAACTTTTTCTTTTTATTTATTAGGCTTCTTTCTCTGTAGAAAAATCTGATCAAGTTTATTTTAATATCAACAGATTTTAGATATAAAGTATTCTTTATGGCCATGTTATCCCTTTCGTGTTTTCTTTCGGAACTTCATATTTCATTCTTCGGCCTTCCAGGATCAGAGGCCTTTTCATTTTTTTGAGATCTTCTCTGTTGATTTGGTTGAATTCTGGCCAGTCTGTTACTATTAATGCTGCGTCAGAGTTCTTCAAGGCATGTTGATAGTTGTCGGTGTAGTTTATATCTGGATGTATTTCTTTCATGTTTTCAACGGCTTTAGGATCGTAGGCCTTTACTTCTACATTTTTTTCTTTGAGTTCTGAGATTATATTGATTGCTGGGCTTTGTCGGATGTCATCGGTCTTGGGTTTAAAGGATAGGCCTAGTACTGCTATTGTTTTCTCTTTTAGTTTCATCTCTTTTTCTAGTTGTTCAACTAATTTTGTTTTCTGCTTTACATTAGTCTCGATAACCTTCTCTAGTAGTTCTGTTTTTTCACCCTGGGTTTCGCTGAACTTGATTAAAGCTCTCACATCTTTTGGAAAACAACTTCCTCCAAAACCAGCGCCTGAGTCTAGAAAGCTTCTTTCTATTCTTGAGTCGAGACCTATGCCGTCTGCTACTTCGTAGACATCAATTCCGAGTTCTTTGCATAGGTTTCCTATTTCATTGATGAAGGATATTTTTGTAGCGAGTAATGAGTTTGAAGCGTATTTGATTAGTTCTGCTTCTTTGAGACCTGTTCTCATTAGAGGGGCATCAAAATCAGAATAAATTTTCTCAACTAGGTCGCCTGATTTATTATCTAGCTCTCCTATAACTATTCTATCAGGATTTAAAAAATCATCAAGAGCTGTTCCTTCGCGCAAAAACTCAGGGTTCATACATACTCCGAAATCTTTTCGTGCTTTCTTACCTGATTCCTCAAGTAGAGGTATTACTTCTTCTTCAGTAGTTGTCGGAACCACTGTACTTTTCACAACTACTACTCCGTAGCCTTCTTTCTGCTCTAAACCGTTCGCTACGTCTTTTGAAGCCTGTCTAATGTAGTCGAGAGTGATGTCTCCCTCGTTTTCCATTGGAGTACCAACCGCTAGAAATATTACATCAGCGTTTTTCACTGCATCAATAGTATCTGTTGTTGCTTTCAATTGCCTATTAGAAACAACTTCTTCAAGCAGTTCGGGCAGGCCATCTTCGTATATTGGACACCTTCCTCTGTTGATTTCCTCTACTTTTTCTTCATCGATGTCAACGCATGTCACGTTGTGGCCATGTGATGCTAGGCCTGCTCCGGCCGGTAAGCCCACATAGCCAGTACCGATGATTGATATGTTCATAGGAGAAAGTTTGTAAATCAGTGATAAAAGTGATTGGTTTTCAATTATTTGTTATGAAAGGAGTTATTCCAGCTGCTGGGAGAGGAACGCGTATGAGGCCTTTCACTAAGGCTTACCCGAAGGAACTTTTGCCTGTGGGTGAGAAGGCTGTTATTGAGCATGGTATTAATGATTTGAAGAATGCAGGGATTACTGAGATTTGTGTGGTTGTAGGTTGGAAGCAGCATGCTATTCTTGATTACTTGGGTTCTGGGAAGCGTTTTGGAGTAGATATTACATATAAGGTGCAGGATCAACGGAATGGGTTAGCGACTGCTATTAGGTGTGCTGAAAGTTTTGTTGGAGACGAAAGTTTTGCAGTAGTTCTAGGAGATAATTATGTAGATGATAAGTCTGCTCTGAATGATCTTAAAGAGTTTCATGAACGTAAGGGTTTCGAAGCAACTATTGGGGCTTTTAGGCCTGAAGATGTGACTTCTTATGGAGTTATTGATCCAGGAGAGAACAATTTGGTAGAAGGAATGGTTGAGAAGCCTAATGTTGAGGATGCGCCGTCTAATATTGCTATTTCAGGACTTTATATCTTTGAAAGCTCGATATTCAAGGCTATAGATGATATTGGAGTCAGTGATAGAGATGAATATGAGCTGACTGATGCAATTGATTTAGTAAGGAAAGAAACAGGCAAAGTAGGTTACCGAGATATTAAAGGTTCAAGGATAGACGTAGGCACGCCAGAGAGATTAAGAGAAGCTAACAAAGAGTTTGATCACCGAGATTAAACAAGTATTGTATGTCAGGGTGTTGCTTGAGTTTTTCAGGCAACGTCTCAGGGTTTTGTATTGCTTGGTTTCTTTTTTCTTGCCATTTTCTGTGTCTTATTAAAATTCTTATAGGTATTTTTTCTAAGTCCAGTATTTTTGCTATAGTGAGTCTATGTCGTCCGTCGTGAAGCAATAGTTCTCCTTTTCGGTCTATGTCAATTATTACTTCGTTTAAGTTGTTTAGATAGTAGTCTATGTATTCTTTTTCGTGCACTCTAGTTATCTGGTTTAGTTGTTTCTGGGTTTTGTAGCCCTGATCTTTTATGTTATTGTAGAGCTGGTCTATGCGTTTACAGACTTTTTCTAGGTCCTTTATGTTTTTACAGCCATACATACTTTTGCCGCGGTTTATTTTTTGTTTTTCTTTTTTGTAGAGTTTTGTTTCTTCCCATTTTGCATGATTTTCGAAACGTTTTTTCAATGAGGTATAGGTGTGGTTTTTATGTAGAGAATGAGTGTGTTTTTGATCCCAGTCTCCATCTACTATGACGGGTTTGAATGGGTCTTTAACTTGTTCTATGTTTCTGTGTTTTACTATTTTTTCTACGTTTTGTGGATTAATCCATATTATTTTCAGAGGGTTTATTGGTGCTTTTTCTTTTCTGTATTTTATCTTGCAATGTGTTTTCAGGTAGACTGTTAGGTAGGTTCTATAGAGGGTTCCTAGAATATTTTTAACTGGGTCTGGGTATTTTCTCCATTGGGATAGGGAGATATTTTCTGGTAATCCGACTGCCATTAGGAATACCTCTCAATTAGGCTCTCTATTTTTTTGTTTTCGAAACCAGTCGTTTCTTGCACATATTTGAGTACAACTAGGTCTTCTTCTTCCAGCGTTCTAGTTACTAATGTCAGACCTAGATAGACTGCTCCATAAAGAGGTAATGCCACAACTAGATACCATAATGGCGTTGTTTCAAACGCCAGTAAAGCTATTAAGAAAACTGCTAGCGCTGCAAGACCTGAACTAGTTATTATTTTAAGGATAATCGGACGAAATGGCTGTATATCAGCAAGATACTCCA
>LFCJ01000465.1_pt1 | contig 24980 bp, 26 predicted proteins | sample 643141 | NCBI WGS metagenome assembly LFCJ01 (sample SAMN03766243, study PRJNA286221) | soda lake metagenome | biome: soda lake; feature: Kulunda steppe; material: water; isolation source: sample B1-Br-g2 brine of Lake Bitter-1 | place: Russia: Kulunda steppe | collected 2010-07
AGGCGACGAGGTTGTTCGCACCAATATCCAGAGCGGCTTCTTCCGAAGCCAGTGGTTGTGCCAGTCGAGAATCATTGACGGTGACTGGCTGAAAGGCCCTGAATGTCTGTGCTTGCTCGTCGTAGAACAACTCCAACCGACCTTGCGTCTCGTACTCCTTCCAATTGGGGTCTCCTCGAACTTCAAGGCGGAGACGTTCGCGTTGTCCCAACCCGTATTCGTCTTTCAGATCTTGACCAACGAGAATTTCGAGGCGGGAGTATTCGTCCCACTCTACGGAGTATGACGTATTTCGGATGTACGTGCGGAGTTCTCGACCTTCGTCTGCGTTACCCCAGAATCCGGGTTTTCCGTTGGCTTCCCCCTTCTTCTTGAGGCTGAAGAACGACTTCCACGCTTCGCGGTTCTTGCGTTCGATTTGCTGAACTGTTGAAGCACCGAGAACACCGCCGTAGCGACCGCGATACTCGCTGATTTCCCATACGTCGCCGTCTGGGTTAGCATACTTCTCGCGGCGCTCGTAGTTGATTTCGTTCCAGAGAGCGGCAGAAGCGTCCAACAGGCGTCGAAACAACTCCTCGTCCTCGTCGGACTGTGGAATTACCTCGAACGTGTTGGCTCGCTTCATCGACTACTATTTGTATCGGAACACACATAAAGATGTGGTTTGTGTGTTGCTCTATGGTCGAAGTCCGCATCGAGTTTGATGACGATGAACAGTACGAGCGGTTGAAAGAACTGAAGAAGCACCGTGGATTAACGTGGAAAGGGTTGCTCCTCGAAGGCGAGAAGAAAGTCAGAGAGGATACCCCGGAATAAGCGTCGAGCGTGGTTTGTGAAGTGGAGTGTCGGATTCACGCCCGTCCTCAGAACGCTTTGCGTTCTGATGTGCGAACGAGACGCGAAGCGTCTCGTCAACGCCGTGAACGGCGGGACTCTCTCCTTGAGTCAGGTAGCCAGCCTGTGGAGGAAGTCAGCGGCCCTGTTGCGGTACTGAAAGAACGGGCAGTGTCCATTGGAGCACAATCGTCGCAACCAGATTAGTGCAACATTTTTACATATTTAATAAACTAAAAGTATCTAAGGGAGAAAGAACGACCAACCTCGGATAATGGAGGGCATGAGAGTGAAGGAGAGTAATAAAACAGCGTGGACGAATATCAAGAGGGGAATGGTATTGCCTGCAATTATCAGAGTTGGTACTCCGTGGATGAATTTTTTCAGTGATGAGATATTGGAGGTGTGTAATGGCTATTGATGATTCAACTAATTCTGGATCCGGTGAGACGGCAACGGACTCATCTGGATTGACATCCGGAGCCGACTGCCGGGTTGGTTCGTACTCGTGGGCGGATTTCATGGACGAATACGGCTACAGTGAAGAAGTTGATGCTCTCTATCCAGCCGATGGGACAGATACCGATCAACTCGGACTGGATGTCGATAGCGGGCCAGCGATCCCTCGAGGTGATGATTGGGACGACGTTTCGTTTGATCCGGCCGCATATCTTGGCTTTCATCCGGACGATCTACGCGATATTATTACGGACACAGCAGCACCGAACGCAAAAATGCTCCATGCGAGATATCTGAAGTTTCTCAATCCCTCCTCTACACCTGTCGTTAAAGACGTTTACCGATGGTTCCATTTCGAACAGGAATTCGGTGCAGATGCCGGCCGCAGGTTGCTTGGATTCGATCCGGACTTGATTGAAGCCCAACTCGATCGCCTAGGTTCGAAGGCAGTTGCCTTAGATGAACTCATCGATGAGCGGACGGTCAATGTCAACCAAGAACTCGATGAAGATGACTTTTTTTCGACGGCAGATGGGCACACGACAGTTACCAACCGGTATGACTTAGAAAAGGCCGTCACGTTCGAAAAGAAACAGTATTTCCGAGAAGAAGAGCGGTATTGGGTGAACAAACCCTACTCGTTTGTCATTATATTCCACTCTCAGAAGGAAAACGAAAAAAAATACTATGTCGTCGAACCGTATCTGACATCAATCGAGAGCGAACTCAAAGAGTTCTTATCTGGAAAGCTTCGAACCGCGATCAAATACGCAGACGACACCGTCAAACTCCGGCGAGACGAGGATGGCCGACGTGAAGTAATCGAAAAGGAAACCCGACGGCTACTCAAACGGTATGATTTGTTCGATAAGCAGGGGAAAGCGACGGAATCAACCGGACTGCTAAACTCGATGCGCGAACTTCTTAATGAGGGCTACGATGAAGGCGTAGATAAGGCCAAAGCCCTGCAAGGACTCAGTGTCCGGCCAGAACCGGCCGTTCTCGCGGAAGATTCAGATACGTTATCGGAGTACCAAATCGAGAAAATCCTCTACTTACTCAAGCGGAATTTTATCGGATACGAACGGATCGATGGCATCAAAAACGATATTAACGTCGAGGATATCTCCTGTGATGGCTACAACTCACCGGTGTTCGTCTACCACAGCGGCTACGAGCAGATTATTTCGAACATCCATCACGGCGAAACGGAACTCGACGATTTCGTCGTCAAACTCGCCCAGCGCTCTGGAAAAGGAATCAGTAAACGAATGCCACAGGTGGATGCAACGCTTCCAGATGGCTCTCGTGCCCAGCTTACGCTTGGACGTGAAGTGTCCGATCACGGGACGAACTACACCATCCGACAGTTCAAAGACGTCCCGTTCACGCCAATCGACCTCATCAACTGGAACACGTTCAGTTTAGATGAGATGGCGTTTCTCTGGCTTGCAATCGAGAATCACAAGAGCCTGATCTTTGCTGGCGGGACTGCCTCCGGGAAAACAACAAGCCTGAACGCCGTCTCGTTGTTTATCCCGAGCAACACGAAAATCGTCTCGATCGAAGACACCCGTGAGGTCGAACTCCCACAGCGAAACTGGATTGCCTCCGTGACCCGTCCATCGTTCTCCGATGACGCCGCCGGCGATGTCGACGAGTTCGACCTCCTCGAGGCAGCACTCCGTCAGCGGCCAGATTACATTGTTATGGGTGAGATTCGGGGTGAGGAGGGTCGGACATTGTTCCAGGTGATGTCGACCGGTCACACCACCTACACGACGTTCCACGCCGACTCCGTCGATGAAGTGCTCAAGCGGTTTACCACCGATCCGATCAACGTCTCGAAGACGATGTTTACCGCGCTTGATCTCGTCTCGATCCAGACCCAAACGCGTGTCCAAGGAACGAAAGTTCGACGGAACAAATCGCTCACGGAAATCAACCACTACGAGGCCGAACACGACGAGATCAACGTGCAAGACGTCTACCAGTGGCAGGCTGAAACTGATGAATACCTCAAAATGGGTGACTCAAACACACTTGAAGCGATCAAGTTCGATCGTGGATGGAGCCATGAAAAGCTCAACGAGGAGCTGTTCAAACGCCGTGTCATCCTCGCATACCTGATCAAAAACGGCCTTAACACCTACGCTGAAGTGGCCGCAACTGTCCAAGCGTTCATCAACGATCCGGAAACGATTCTGACACTGGTTGCAAACGAACAACTCGAAGACAGTCTCACAGACCTCCGGCAGATGGAGAGCGTCCTGATCAATGTCGAGGAAAAAAAAGAAGAGCAGGTCCCTCGGCCGGATGCCACAAACGAGACATACAACCTCTCGATGGACATCTTAGAGCGTGCCGAAGAATCGCTGTTTGAACAGTACCGTGGTGAGACTCCCTCCGGACTTGGGGAAGTGCTCTCAGACGTCGAGACCGCCGACCCAATCACTGTTGGTGGAGATGCCCCAGACCTCGAATTCGGCGGAACACTCAACGAAGATGAGTCCGAATCGTGGGACTTCGGTAGTTCCGGTGAAACCATCTTTGACACCTCGAGTGAGGTGGACGGTACCCCGTCATGGCTGAGCGAGGAGGGCGGGTTCGAAGTCGAAGCGAGTGGGGCCGAATCGGACACTCAGGAGACCGAAACACCAACCCCAACGGCAACCCCAGAGACAGGGTCAGAGACCGCAGGCACTGACGAGCCATCACCGCAGGCACTCGAGGAGCCCGAACCGGAAGTCGAGGTGTCAGAAATCGAAGAAGGTGAGGGGGACGCCCCAGGGACCGACGGTATTGACGGGTTGTTTGATCACATGGACCGGACGCTTGAAACTGTCGAGAAAGCCGAACTCGAACAGACCGAGTCATCTGAGCGAACGACAGAAACGAACGGTTCGGACAGTCTCTTTACCGAAGAGAAGACGATATTCGGCGGCGGAGGCGAGACACCAACGGAGGTTAATAAAGAGCCGGAGCCAGCATCCGAGGAGACGGATTCGATTTTCGGTGAGGATTCTCCCTCAGTGTTCAGCGACGAGGAAACCGAGGCCCACTCAGCGTCTGCAGACGAACACGAGTCCGCGCCCGAGACGGACAGTGACGAGGAGGCGAGAACCGAATGAGCACACCCACACGGGCTGGAGTTGGTGGCCGTGAAGTCCGTGGCAACACGGACGTACTTGGGGAGTTTTTCTTTCCGGTCTATCGATTGCTGTTTAGTGAGAATGGCCAGTTCGTTAGCGACGTTGAGAAGAAACTCGCCCAGGCGCGGATGACAGACACTGTCGAACTCTACCTCTCTCGCGCGCTCGGGATTGGGATTATTAGTGGCCTTTCGCTCTGGATGCTCGGGACGGTGCTTGGGGTGATTGTGTTTACGTTCCTGATTGAGATCGGTGCGATTCTGGGGATTCCGATACAGAACCAACAGCTCTTAGAGCTCGTGTTGTTCCTTAGAACACCGGTTTTAATCCTCATAACTGGATTCGTCCTTGGTGGCTTAGGGTTTTTGCTCGGATTCGGCTCATTGGTGGCAATTCCGTACTCGCGTGCCTCCGCACGAAAACGTGAGATTAACATGTTGCTTACCGACTCCGTCTCATTTATGTTCGCCCTTTCGGTCGGTGGCCTCAACCAACTCGAGATTATCGAAGCGATGGCCGAAGCGGAAGACACCTATGGTGAGGTTGCAAAGGAGTTTCAGTCGATTTTAAACGAAACGGAATACTTCGATATCGACTACCGGACGGCAATCCAGAAACAGGCTCAAGAGACCCCAAGCAAAGAGCTCGCGCAGTTTCTCACCGATATGCTTGCAATTATTAACAGCGGTGGGAACATGGAGAACTTCCTGCGAGATAAGAAAGAAAAACACATGCGGACAGCAAAGCAGGAACAGGAACTCACGCTCGAGACCCTCGAGTTGTTCGGCGAGATGTACATGACCCTCTCGCTGTTCCCGTTGCTGTTGATTATTATTCTGGTCATTATGCAGATGATTCCGGACGTGCCGGTCGACCAGAACATGATTTATTTGACCGTCTATGCGTTGATACCGCTGACCGGCATTGGGTTTCTGGTACTGGTCTCGACGGTCAAACACGACGACCCCGGTGATGGCTACCTCGAAACCTCGAGTGACCGTCGTGTCGAAAGCGGAAGAAAAAGCGGCGTCCTTGATCTCGGCCTCGTCGAGCAGTTTACCGGCGAGTACAACATCTTCGACCGCATCAAACGGCGGGAGGGAAGCTATGAGACGATGCAGGTGCTTCGATACCCACACCTGTTCTTCCGAGACAACCCGTTGTACACGCTTGCACTGACAGTGCCGATAGCGCTGTTTATCGTTGTTATTGCTGTGCTCCTTGGGTCATCACCGCGTTCGATTGATGAGCTAATTTCCAGACCCGTCTGGGGGACCTTCATCTACGCGTATCTCCCACTCTACATTACGCTGGTGCCGCTTGCGATATTCTGGGAGTGGAATATGCACTCACGAAAGGCGGTCGTAAGCAGCCTCTCAGAGGATATGCGTAAACTCTCGAGTTCGAACGAGACCGGCATGACGCTGTTGGAGTCAATGAATTCGGTTGCAGAGACTACCAACAGTAAGCTTGCCCGCGAGATGGAAGTGATGCACACGAAGGTCAAATACGGCACGAGCCTTCGTGAATCGTTAATCGAGTTCAACAACAAGTACCACATGCCACGGCTTGCTCGAACGGTGAAACTGATTTCGAAGGCTCAAGAGGCCTCGAATCTTATCTCTGACGTGCTGCGGACGGCCGCGCAGGCGAGTGAGAATTACGACGATATTGCTCGCGACCGAATCTCCCGAACACGGATGCAAGTGGTGATTATCGTGATGACGTTCGTTACGTTGCTCGCGGTAATGGCAATATTGCAGACGCAGTTCCTCGATACGATGGCCGGTCTCGATACGGGAACTGATGTAGACGCCGAGGAAGCCGCCGGTGGAGCCGGTGCTGACGCCGTGGCAGATGGTGAGTTTACCGTCGATACGGACCTCATGTCGCTGCTGTTCTTCCATGCAGTGACGTTACAGGCAATCCTCTCGGGATTCATTGCGGGCTACATGCGCTCAGCGAAGGTCCTCGCCGGATTGAAATACGTGATTGTGCTCTCGACGGTTGCACTCGTTGCGTGGGCGGTGATCGTCTAACATGAGCACGGGACCCGGCCGGGGTCGGCGCACCGATAACAAGCGAACGCTGTGTGGATACACCATCTGGTCACCGGAGCGAGCCCAGACAACCCAGGACTTTGCCGTCGGTATCGGCATCTTCCTGCTTGCAATCGGGTTTGCCTTTTCGTTCATCCCGACGTTCATCAGCCCGTTTGCCGGCTCGAGTCAGGGAGATACAGCACAGGCAGACCGGATTGCTGGAGCGGTCTTGGCCGAGCACGCAAATAATCCGGATCGGCCGAACGCGTTGACCAGTTTTCCGGAGGGTAATGATATCGATGGCTTTGGCATTCAAACTATCGACCAGGTGAATATCTCCATCGAAGAAACCAACCAATCAAAAGACTTCGACGACCGGAACCTCGATGGCGTCGGAAATCACTACCAAGGGGGCCAGCCAGCTGGGAGTACTGCCCGTATCGTCACGATCGGTGATCCGGTGTTTTACGACGAGGACGAATACATCGACATCGATGAAGGTGACTGTGAACCAGCTTGCCGGCTTGTCGTGAGGGTGTGGTAGATGAGTCGTGATACACCTCGAGATCGTGCCCAAGCGTTCACCCTCGAGGGCTTTATCGGTGCAGTGATCGTCCTGACAGCGGTGTTGCTCGCCTCACAGGCCGTGGTTATTACACCCACTACGGGTGGCTCTGTTGATCGAACCACACAGGCGGGACTCCAACAGGAGACAAACGATGCGCTCAAAGTGGCCGATTCGGAGGGGGAACTCTCGCGGATGGCCCGATACTGGGATGATGACAATAACCGATTTTTCAACCGGAGTATCGAAGCAGGCGGCAACTACACGACAGACGGCTTTGCAAACGAATCGACCTTCGGGCAAACACTCGAGGATCGGTTCGATGAAGCCGGGCGGAGTTACAATGTGGAGTTACATGCAGATGGGAGTTCAACCAATTTGGTCTTCCAAGGACAGCCCAGTTCGGGTGCCGTCTCGGCCAGTCACACGATTATGATCCGTGGTTCAGATTCTCTAACTGCACCAAGGAGTGCAGACAAAACAGTGAGTGAGGCCTCTGATAGTTATCCGTTCTCCATTGGCGAAGATGAGGTCAAAGTCATCGAAGTACGGGTGGTCGTATGGTAACGCTCGAGGATCGAAACCGTGGCCAACTCATCCTGATCGGCGCGATTGTAATCGCCTTCCTCATCCTCGGGCTCGTCGTCGTTTTCAATGGGCTGTTGTTCACCCAAGCGACCTCCTCGGGTGAATCACTCGAGAGTGCCACGGATGCGGAAGATACCCAACTCGAGATTAATCGCAGTGTTGGACAGATTGTGCAGGAGGCAAACAGTGAAGACGATTTTACTGATGTTGAACATCCTAATAATAATCTCATTGACCGTAACGATGGATTTGGTGACCAGCTAACGGAGAGCATATCGCAGTCGAGGTCAACCATTGTGAGCGTTAATAATTTTGAAGCTGGTAGTAGAGATGGTACACTGATTGATGACACTCTAACAGAGGGAATTAATGAGGTTGTGTACGAATCAAACGAGGACCGTGAATTGGGACAGTTCATTCTCGAGTTCGGCCAAGCAAGTGATATCAATGACCTCGAAATTGAGTTTGAGTCCGATTCTGGCCCAAACGAAGTAGTAACACTCAGTGATCGGACCACTGGAGGCGAACCGTTCGACACTATTGAAGTTGAATGGGAAGAACAGGGTCCAGGTGGCGTTACTAGAGTGTGTGAATTTAGAGTAGAATCTGGAGAATCAATCGAATTCAATCTGCTGAACGGTGAAGCAAACGAACTCACTGGAGAAGCAAGGGCTCTAAACGAAGATGAGGATGTTGAAAAAATAGAACGAGACTGCAAAGACGTTGCAAATGCAGTTCGAGGAGAATACGATAAGATCGAATTCAATGATGGAGATACTCCAGATCATTTTGAAGTTGTCATTGATGTTGAGGACGATGATGATTTCGAAGAATTTGGTCCTGATAATGACCCGTTTGTGGGAGATAACAGACCCGTCCACTGGACGGTCGAAGTTGACTACACCTACGACTCGAGGGAGACCTCAATAGACCGAACGCTCGAGGTCAAAGTTTATGGAGGGAATCTATGAGCCCGATTGCGTTCAACAGAGATGAGCGGAGTGTGTCGATTGCGATCAATCACGTGCTGACGATTGGAATCACCACAGCCTTGATTACGATACTGTTGCTCGGGTTGGGTGGCTTACTCGATAGTGAGCGCGAACGGGCGGCTTCGGATTCACTCCAAGTAATCGGTGAACGGATGTCGAGTGAAATCTCGAGTGCTGATCGGTTGAGTGGTGGCGATGACGTAACGATCAGAACCAGCCATCCACGGACGGTTTCAGGTTCGACGTATACAGCCGAGTTGGACGATGATTGTGAGGGACCGCTCATAGATGATGGCATCAATTGTGTCATACTCACAGCCCATCAGGAGAATGTCGAGGTGCTGGTCCCCATCGATGATGATATCAGCCTCGATGATGGCGCAAGCGCATCCGGTGGCTCGATCGTCATCGAACATGACGGGAGTGATGTCACTATCCGGGGTGGAAGCTAATGCACGACGACCAATCTGAGCGAGCAGTCAGTGAAGTCATCGCCTTCATCCTCGTCTTCAGTATCATCATCGGCTCCGTCGGCATCCTCTATATGACCGGCTTTAGCGCAATGCAAAGCTTCCAGGAGGGCGAACAGCTTCGCAACTCGGAGTTTGCAATGGTCGCCCTCGGAAACAATCTAAACGATGTCCAGCGCTCGAGTGGCGTCAATGAACGGGCTGGCGAAATCGTGTTGCGTGATGGGTCATTAGAAGTGGGGGATGATGGTGCCGGAATAACAGTCTCAGATAACGACGGTGCACTCAACGGTCTCAATGACCGGACTCTTGGGACACTCACTTACGAACTCGACAATCGACAGATTGCATACGAGGGCGGTGGTGTCTTCCGCGGGGAAAGTGACGGCAACGTCGCCCTCGAGGCCCCACAGATGCAGTGTCTCGAGGATGAAGGTACTGCGGTTATTTCAGTGATGATACTCGAGGGTTCGGACCAGACTCAACGGACAGACGGTGTACAGGTGACTGCAGTCGAACAGGATTCCGAGCGGTATATCGAAAATATTAATGGGGACCTAGAGGTGAGCGTTGGTGGTTCAGAATACGACGACGGATGGGATTCCTTCATCGACGACGAAGGATTCGAAAATGGCTGTGATGTCGACCGGGCTATCGTGACGATTACTACGGTTGCTATTGAGTTCTAACGGCTCACGATTTTCGGTCCCAACCGCTGACTCAAACACTACTCTCCCAGTCACCAGTCAACATCGCCCGAAAGCCAGCACGGGTTGCCATCGCAGTGATTACCGTGGCACACCACCCCGTATCACCGTCGGCGTTCAGATAGTAGCCATTCGAGAGCTGTGTCCCAACAGTCATCGGTGAGCCATCGGCAAGCATCGGTTCGTCGTTGAGAACAATCTCAGCCCCATCCTCGGGTCCCCACGGCGTCCGAATTCCGGACAACCCTCGCTCGAAGAGGTACTCCGCAACTTCGACCAGTGCCCCTTCGGGCGTCGAGTGACCGATTGCTCCAACCGAACCATGCTCAGCAAAAAAGCGGACGACGTATTCTCCCTCGGAGTCGCTATTGGGAGCCATCGTCGGCTCTGGTGGAGATGGCTGGCTCGAGGTCGACGTGCTGTGTGGTTCCGTTTCGGGTTCTGACTCATTCGTACTGAGAACGGATGATTGCTCACTCTCCGCTTCAGATTCCGACTCGAGGGTGGCAGCCTCCGTCGGTTCGGCTTCGACGGAGGATTTAGGCTGACGTGCCGGCTTTGTGGACAACGCGGAATCGTCCTCGAGCGCGTCGATAACGCTCTTAAGAAAGTTTTCGGCGGCCGTTTCGAACTGCGGCGTTAGCTGCTCGCCGGCAACGTCAGTGAGTGTGGCTGTGATGGCTGCGGTTAGTTCCTCACGGTTGGCAGCGAGTTGGCTGGCAACACGGCGTGTTGGGTTGGTGGTGACTGCTTCGGTGAGCGTTTGAAAGGATAACGTCTCAAGGAACTCGAGGTTCTCCGGTAACCCTTTGAGTGAGCGTGAGCGTCGGTTTTCGTCGGTGATGATCGTGAACTGCTGCCCGTTCGTATAGAGTGCACGGTCGACACCGTGCGTTCCAAGTATGGATTGAAGCGCCCGTTCACGAGCCTCCCGCAACGACTGGGAGGCAGGATCGACAGCGACGAATAGAGCTGGAATATCTTCGATTGTACAGACGTACTCGAGATGGAATCCATCGATTTCCTGATTTCGCTCAGTATGAGCGGGCGACCAGCCGAGGAGTTCGAGAAACGGTTCGACGAGCCACGTCCGTGTTTCCCCAGTTGTCTCTGGTGGTGCGCTCTCAAACAGTGTGTGGCTCCGAATCACAAAGGATTGGACGTCTGTGGCGTCGATACCCATACCTTTCAGACTAAGCCCGGTTCAGTTCGGCAACGGGGACGGTCGTTCGTTGGTAGATCCGAAGGCGTCCGTTGCGCGTCTCAAACACTGGTTTCAGCTCCGGCGGAATCGTTTCGGCTTTCCCAATCACCAGATAACCACCGGGTCGCAAGGAGTTAGCGATAGTCTCGAGCATCGTCTGTTTGTACTCGTTGTCGATGTAGATGAACAGATTGCGGCACATCACGAGGTCGAAACCGCTTTTTGGGTTACCGTTTATCAGGTCGTGGTGTTCAAAGGAGATGTTTCGTTTGATCGACGGAGCCATCGTATACGTGCCATCGGCGTGGTCAACGTATGACTCGTAGTCGGTGAGAAAAGACAGCTGCTCGCTGATGTCAGTCGTTCGAGACTCCTGATAGACACCGTTTCGGGCGGTTTCTAAGGCATCGTCGCTGATGTCGGTGGCAACGATTGAGAGCTTTGTCGCGTCAATCTGTGGGTCATCGTGAGCGAGCATCGCAAGCGAGTACGGTTCCCGGCCGTCAGCACATGGAGCACTCCAGGCATGGAGTCTGTTGTTTTCGGCGGCTAGTGACTGGAGGAGTTTTCGAATGCCTTCCCAGACATCCGGATTTCGAAAGAAGCCGGTGACATTGATGCTCATCGCATCCAACAGCGCTTCCTGCTCTTCGGGATCCGATTTGAGGAGCTGAAAGTACTCACCATAGCCGTCGCTTGTCGTCCGGCGGACGCGCGAAGAAACCCGCCGGTCAAGATAGCTGTTGTTGTAATGGCTCGTCGCAAAGCCGAGTTCGGATTCAACGTACTCCAACAGTTCCTGGAGCGAGTCGTCGTCGCTCACAGCCGTGAAACCTCGTGGTCGGCCGTTGCTGTCGTCACGTCAATCGAGCCGGTAGCCGGACAGAACTCGACAGTTCGACCGAACTCACCGCCGACATCTTCTGCGACAATTGGAACACCAAGCTTCTCAAGTTCGCGGCGGGCTGCCTCGATGTTGCGTTCTCCAATCCCGTCACCAAAGTTCTCAAATTCGAACATATCGCTGCCGCCAACGAGTTTCGCTTCGACCTGTGTGTACGTCGCCCCGCGTTCGACCATCTGGCGGAGCAGTTCTCGGATTGCCGTATTGGCGTACTTGCCGGGTTTTCGCTCGCTGTTTTCGGCATCATCACCATCGGGGAGCATGATGTGAGCGAGGCCACCGATTTCGGTCTCGAGATCATAGAGTGCCACGGCCAGACACGAGCCAAGCCCATAGGACTTGAGCGTGTCGTCGCCTTCGGTTACAACGAGTTCGGAGATACCAACTTGTACCGGGTCTGGGATGCCCGGTTCACTTCCATACGTTTTCATGTGTTTTCAAGCTCTTGGAACTCAGCGGTTGTCGGCGTCTCATCGATTTTGTCGACATCGAGATCGTTCAACGCCCGCTCGAGGTCATCTTCTTCGGGAATTGCATAGATATCACAGTCGAACTCCCGACCATCAGCAACGATCTGGGTATCGAAGACGAAGGCATAATCCTGTGTTTCACCCAGTTGGATGATAACGGGATCGATTGCCGCCGGGCCGATATCGTAGATGAACTCCGGGGTTGAGTGGTCAATCGTCGTATCAAGGACATTCGCCCAGCCATCTAAAAAGCCGCTGGCCATGATGTTCCCCAGTTCGGTAATTGCACTGATCTCCATCTCGCTGAAGGCTTCATCAGAGGCCGTCGCGGTCTCATCGGAAACCTGTGGAACCATCGCATTGACCACCTCCTGGGCAGATTCCTGATCGAAGAGAAATAACAGATAGCCACTTGGCATGCCATCGAATTCGAACGCGACACCGATGCGCATCTCGTCGCCTAACTCCTCTGGAATCGTCTCGAGGGAGACGAAATTGAGTCGCCGGATTTCGACGCTCGTATCGATACCCGTGAGCGTTGTTGCTGCCTTGGCGACTTCCTCTGCACCCTGTTCGGCCATGCGGTCAAAGCCATCGAGTTTGTCGTACTCGATGCCGTCGTTCGAACGCAGTCGGTCAAGCAGGGCCGCCATCGATCTCTGTGTTGGAAACAGGTAGTGACTGAACCTAATTTCAGTTCCAACTGCTTCGATCTGGCTCTGGAATAGCAGTGCAAGATCGCTGTCATCGGGCGTGTCTGCGACATCGTCAAAGAACGGCGTTGCCGTCGTTCCTTCAATAAACTCGGGAGTTGAAACGTCGATCACAGTTTGGAGCACGTCGGCCCAGCCATCGACAAAACCGCTGTTCATTACCTGTCCGACTTCCGTCGTTGCTGAGCGGTTCATTTCGTCAAAGGCCTCGGCATCAGCATCAGGAACGAGCGTTTCGACGATGCTGAGGGCACTTTGCCGGTCAAAGACGATGACCGAATAGCCATCAAGTCCACCGCTGAGTTCGACTCGAACACCGACTTTCTCAGTGCCATCTTGGAAATCCTGTTCAATCTCCGAGACGCGCATGAAGTTTAGCTTCGTCACCCCGACCTGTGTATCGACACCGGTCATCTGGGTCAGCCGGCCGGCTGCCAGTCCCGCCCCCTCGCGGGCCATCCGGTAAAACGTTCCAAGTGCGGTGACGTCGAGTCTCATAATGGCGTGACTTCTAGTTCGTTGATCATTGTAACGAACTCTTCTAGGTCCGGGAAGGCATAAATCTCAGCCTCAATCTGATAACTTGGAACGTTCAGACTCGAGTCAAAGAACAGCGCGAGGTCGTCGTCACCGAGGCCGGCGGTTCGAACGACGATATCGCCGGTCGGTGCGTAAACGAGCTGTGGAGCGGCAGTGTCGATTGTCTGACCCATGACATCAGCCCAGCCATCGATGAAACCACTGGCCATCATATTGCCCATTTCTTCAACGGCGCTGCGGGCCATTTTGCCTGAGACATTTGACATGTCATCGACGACATCCCGTAACATGAGGGCGGTAATCTTCTTTGCACTTGCCTCCGGAAAGAGGATGAGAATGTGTCCATGGGGCTCTTCTAACAGCCGGACACGGACACCGACGCGCTTGCCGCTATCGATTTGGGATTCGATGTCAGCCACGTCGATGAAGTTCGTCTTCGTCACCTCCATTTCGGCCTCTTCGTTGAGGAGTTTGCTCATGTTCTCGGCGACCCCGTTCGTCCCGACCTTTGCCATTTCGTTGAGTAGGCTCAGCTTTCGAATATCGACTTTCAGTGTCATTTGTTGCACCCTGTGTTTGGTATGTTCATAGTGTCGTCACATCCAAGATGTTGATTACTTCACCGCGACCGCGAACCGTTGCTCCGCTGAGGCCCGGAATGCCGCTCATGAACCCTTCGAACGGCTTCACGACGACTTCCTGTTGCCCGTGAATTTCATCACAGTGTAACGCAACAGACCGAACCTCATCACGGATATCTAAGACCATTCCGGCACCATTTGCCCCGACAGACGGTGTCTCGAGTGTGTCTGCCAACGAAATTACTGGGCGAGAGCCCGCTTCGGTGACAAGCACGCGTTGCCCGTCTTCGGATTCGATTCCAGTTGCGTCTTTGATATCCTGGACGACTTTAAGTGGGACCCCAAACTCTTCACCGCCGGCTTCAACGAACAGCACTTCGGCAATCGCAACCGTCACCGGGAGGGTCAGTGTAATCGTCGTCCCGTTGCCCTGCTCACTCTCGACTGAGACGGTCCCGTCTAGCTCTTCGACCGTTCGCTTGACGACATCCATCCCGACACCGCGACCACTCACGTCAGTTACTTCGGCGGCCGTTGAGAGACCGGGATGGAAAATCAACTCATAGGCCTCAGCATCGGAGAGATCCTCAGCTTCGGCCTGTGTGATCGCGTCGGCCTCGACAGCCGCTTCCCGAAGTTGATCAGCATCAAGCCCCCGACCGTCGTCTTCGATTGTAATCGTCACCCGGTCACGGCTCCGCTCTGCCCGGAGCTCAATCGATCCCTCAGGTGACTTGCCCGCATCTTCGCGAACCGCCGGCTCTTCGATTCCGTGATCGACAGCGTTGCGAACGAGATGGACCAGCGGATCACCGATCCGATCAAGAATACTCCGGTCAAGTTCGGTATCGTCACCCACTCGCTCAAATGAGACCTCCTTTTCCTGATCGCGGGAAATATCACGAACGACTCGAGGCAATCGGTTGGTGACCGTTTGGAGCGGGACGAGCCGAACATCCATCACCGTATCCTGTAGTTCAGTCGTCAGGTCATCTAGTCCATCGAGTTCCCGATCGATTGTCGATAAGTCCTCACCCGTTTCGATCGTATGTCGCAATCGGACCCGTGTCGTCACAAGCCCCTCGACTAAGGTGAGCAGCGAGTCGATCTGTTCTGCGTCGACACGAACCGTCTGGGTGCCGGCTGATCCGTCTGCCGACTGATCGGCACCACGCAGTTGAGCCAACGCGGCTTCTGATATCTCTATTTCCTCACCGCTCGAGACGAGCACATCGTCGGTCGCCTCGAGCAGGTCCGCTTCAGCTTCGTCGCCGTTGTCATCGAAGCCAGCCGTTTCACCGTCGGTTGTGCTGTCAGAACCGAACGACGATGGCGTGTCGAACGCACCACCTTCAGCGGCGGTGGCAAAGTCATCGGCTGACTCACCGTCGAACGACGTCTCATCTTCGAAGCCGTCATCCTCGAACGCCTCCTCTGCCTCAAAGCCGTCGTCCTCAAACGTCTCTTCGGTTTCAAACCCATCGTCCTCGAACGCATCATCGCTCGAGGTTGATGCGGCCTGTTCATGATCAAACGACGTGTCGGCATCACTGAAGGAATCCTCAACGGCGTATTCGGCGGTTTCCGCCGGTTCGCTGAACGACGTCTCAGTTTGGTCGAAGTCAGTAGCGTCGGCTTCGAATCCGTCATCGGCCTCGAACGCTACCGATTTCTCACCATCAGCAGTTGCTGGTTCGTCAACATCGGCTGCCATCGCCTCATCAACGTCAGCTGCGATTGCTTCATCTACGTCCTCTGCGGTTGCCGGCTCATCAACATCAGCTGCGACTGCGTCTTCGACATCGGCTGCAGCAGCCGCTTCGACCTCATCGGATGCGGCACTATCGGACAGCTCGGCTTCAGCGGTTGTCTCGTCGCTACCAACACCAAGGAAGGTGTTGTCGCTTGGATCGACATCGTCGCCAAGCAACTCGTCCATGCCGACTTCATCGTCACTATCAAACTCATCGAACTCGAGTTCATCAAGTTCATCCTGGAGTTCGTCGAATCCGACCATCTCGACTTCCGATTTGAGTTCATCGAAGACCGATTCCGGATCGTCCGGAACGGGATCGGAGTCAGCTGGCTCATCGTCGGGTTCAGCCTCTTCCTGCGTGCCTGCTTGCCCATCCTCCTCGCTCTCACCGAGTAAGTCATCGAACGAGCCAGCGTCGCCCATCTCATCGAACTCGCTTGCATCGTCAACCTGTTCGACAAGCGCATCGAGGTCGTCGAACTCTTCGAACTCTTCGAGTAAGTCACCGACTGAGAGATCTTGGGCTTCATCAGCCGTAATATCTGTTGTTGGACCCTCAAACGACGGCGATGCAGTTGGCACATCGAACCGGTCAGTTACCTCCTCGATAGAGAACGCTTCGACGGCGTCGACATCCTCGAGGGCGGCGGCGATGGCCGTCTCGTCGACCGCACTCGAAAACACCGCATCGAATCGGCCACCGTAGTTCCCCGACTCGATTGTCTCTTCTGACGGGTTCGTTCCGATGTGATCGAACGCATCGACCAGCGCATCGACAACCAGCTGGCCGTAGTTTTGATCATCCGATTCGGTGACCAACAGTCGGACCAGATAGCCCTTTTCGACAGTATCCGGCCGTTCAAACCGTCGAAGGGCGGCATCGATCTCGCCATCAGTCGGCGGTTGGATCGATTCAGCACGACTCAAGTCGACCTGAGTCCGAAGGGACGCGATCGTCTCCGTCGGGTCGGACTGAATCTCCCCATGTTCGCTGACTTCCTCGATCATTTCCTCTAAGAAATCAACACCTTCAAAAATGGTATCCATCAGCTCCGGGCTCAGATCGGCCCGGCCCGTTCTAACGGCATCGAGTACGTCTTCGATCGCGTGAGCGAGATCAGTTGCCCGAGTTAACCCCATCGACCCACAGTTCCCTTTGAGGGTGTGGGCCATCCGAAAAACTTTGTCCATCGCCTCCGTATCATCCGGTGATTGCTCGAGTTCGAGAAGCGTGTTGTTGAGTGTCGTGATGTCCTCTTCGCTCCCACGAACGAAGTCTGTCCAGTATTCATCCATTGGTCTCGTCCTCCATGAGTACAGCATCCGTAATCGCATCGACGAGGCGGTCTGCGGATGCCACCTCGTCGACACGGCCGGTTTCGATTGCCCTGTTCGGCATGCCAAACACCGGGCTCGTTTGTTCGTCTTGAGCGACCGTCTTTCCACCCGCGTTGGCTATTGCTTCGATACCGGCAGCACCGTCCCGACCCATTCCACTGAGTATGACACCGATGAGCGGATAGGTATCGGCTATCGCAGCCGCTGCAGATTCCATCGACACATCGACCGCCGGCCGTACCCCGTGACGGGGTTCACCATCGGTCACCAAGAGCGTCACTTCCCTAGCATCGGTCAAGCCGACCTCGAGATGGGAATCGCCAGGCGCTATGGCGACCTCACCGGGACGCAGGCGCTCACCGTCGGCTGCTTCACGAACGGTGTATGCACACTGGGCGTCGAGTCGGGTCGCAAATCTGCCGGTGAAGGATTTTGGCATATGCTGGACGACGATCACTCGAGCCTCAAGTTCGGGTGGGAGCGTCATCAGCACGCGTTCGACAATTTTTGGGCCACCGGTTGAGGCCCCGATAATAATGAGCGGACTGCCGCTTGCCTCCCGGACTGCTTTGTTTGCTTGAGGCTGGGACGGCCTATTGGCACCAGTAGCGGACTCGCGTCCCGTTGTTGTTGCATAGACGGCCGCGGTGGCCCGTGCCAGTGCAAGCGAGGAGATGTCGGCAGACAGTGCCGATTCAACGGCACTGGCGAGTCGGGCAGCGAGGTCTGGATCATCCCCATCCTTGTAAACCCAATCAATCGCCCCCCGTTCTAACGCGTCAAGCGTTGCTGTGGTCCCCGCATCGGTATGGGCGCTCACCATCAGTATTGGCGTTGGGTTCTTCGACATGATTCGTTCAGTTGCTTCGATTCCATCCATTTCGGGCATCTCGACGTCCATCGTAATGACGTCGGGGTCAAGTTGGATGGCGAGGTCGACGGCTTCCACCCCGTTTGTGGCCGTTTCAACCGTGTATCCTGCCTTCGTCAACGCGTTGTTGGCGACCGTTCGAACGAACTGCGAGTCATCAACAACGAGTATGGTCGTCATGCCGCGACAACGTCTGCCAGGGCTTTCTGCACGCTTGGCTCTTCGAACGGTTTCGTGACGTATCCGTCCGCGCCAGCTTTGACTGCCAGTTTCATCTTTTCGCGCTGTCCAACACTCGTACACATGATAACCCGAGAGTTTGGGTCGAGTTTCTTGATTGCGGCGGTTGCCTTGATACCGTTACACTTTGGCATCACGATATCCATCATGACAATATCAGGACTCTGTTCTTTGTACAGTTTGACGGCTTCTGCACCGTTTGAGGCCTCTCCGACAATGCGGTAATCTTGCTCTAGAATCTGGCGTAGGAGATTCCGCATAAAATGAGAGTCATCAACGATGAGCACCCCTGTCGACATTCAGTTGTACACCACGCAATGATTGACAAACATATATTATAAAGCCTTTTGCTCGGTTATCATAGGTGATAAACGTTCGAATACAGCCATCTTAGGCCGAAGGAATCGACCCTGAAGCAACAAGAAACCGGTCAACATCAAGGAGCGCCGTCAACTCGACAGCTGTTTCGGGTTCCGGTTCGGCGCTCTCGGCTCCCTCACTCTGTTGATCAGTGCCCGCTTCCTCTAGTAACTCGGCTTCAAAATCGTCCGTTGCAGACTGCTTTCGTACCTCTTCAACCGACCGAGAGACCAATGAATCCGTCGCTTCCTGCTGATCGTCAGTTGGGCCGATAATATCTTGAATCGCCACTTCCGTCTCCTCCGTTTTCCGGATCAGTGCAGAAATAAGCGGGTGCTCGAGAGCCTCCTCGTCCATCTCCGTGAGAATGTCGTCTTCTAACACTGTTTCGACACCAATGACCTCATCGACGCGCATCGCGGCTGGCTGACTGTCTGTCGGCCGGTCAAAAACAACTAACCGCCCGCGGTCGTTGGGCGCTTCCATAACCGGAAAATGTGTTCGTGGGTCGATGACAGCTGTGATCTCACCACGGAGGTCGACAAGCCCCTCAATTGCCGCTGTCGATCGCGGCACACGTGCTGGTTCCATTGGTAACTCCGTAATCGTTCGCACATCATCAACATGCAACGCAAGCCGTTGCTCACCGATCATGATAAACACATACCGCTCGAGCTCTTCCTCCGCTGGTACCTCGCGCCCGCCACCGCCAGTGGGGGTGCTGGGTTGATTGAATTCACCTCCCGAAAGTTCCGACATTGTTCTAGTGTGGTATCTCAGTCAATCATTAAAACCTTGCCCCCCGAGACGACGTGACTGTCGACCTGTTAGAGTGTGACTCAGCGCATCCCCGGCGGTGGGGGGTCCGAATCGTCATCCTCGATATCCATGTTGAGACCCAACTCCTCACGCTGTTCACGTAGTTCCTTGACCTGCCGGTAATAATAGGCAATTCCCACGCCACCGAGGGCGGAGACGACGAGTACGACGCCGACGAACAGCGGAATGTCTCGCGTTTGGTAGAAGCGAATCGAGAGCGTACTATCGTTAGATTCCCACGTCAGGCGCTCTCGGTCGTCGACGACCTCCCGGTCATAGCCGCCGGGTTGGACGTTTCCAAACAGGAAATTCGTGGTTCGGTGGTCTTCCGGCAGCGTCACCTCATACGAGCCGGCGACGAACGCCGGCAACACGAACGTCTTGCTGCCGGCTGGCCCCGAGAAGGCAACCGTTCCGTTTCCGTCTGGCACCTCTATCGTCGTCTCCGAGCGGGACTGGTCGACATCGATTTCTGAGCCGTTCAGCTCGCTCCCATCGGGATCCCAATACCGAACAGCCCAAATGTCGATGGCCTCTTCGCGGTAGAAACTCGTCCGGTACAGCGAAAGCGACTCCGTCTCATTGAGGTCATAGACGGCCCGGAACTCGCCGCCTTCGACGTCGATAGCCACATCTTTGTCGCTCTCGAGGAGGTCGTCGTACTCTTCTTCGCGGTCGAGTTCCTCGTCGGAAATCCCCCCAAAGATCGCACTACAGCCAGCAAACACGACCAACAGGCCAACAGCAACCGTCGCAAGGAGAAGGCGGCGATTCATTGAATAGGTGTTACCGCCCCCTCAGTGGGCGGGCTAAATCAGACTTACGGGACGACACACAGCAGCTCCGACCGAAGATAGCCACCGACGCTCGAGAGCAACCCCGGCGGGTCAGTGTCTTCTGCACAGATGACACTCTGTTCGAGCAGACCCAGTCGTTCGATCGTAACGATATCTTGGGCGTGACCGGCCCGATTGAGCGTCGCCCGAACCTCCGCTCGGGTGGCGCTGTTGACGTTGAGGCGACCGTTCCCTCGAGTCCATTCATAGAGGCGGTCCTGTTCGCTCTCAGCCAATTGGGGAGTGTCGCCGTAGACAAACGCCATCGGGAGATGTTGAACCAGCCCAAACCGTTTGCGTATCTGGGCCGGCGTGCCCGGTCCGAGACCGAGTTCGGCCGTCGGAATCCGGACCGGTTGGCCAGCATCCAACACGAATCCGTCTTCATCCCACGAATCGAGGGTGCCGACATACTGTTGTCCTTCCTCGAATTCGGCGGGAATCTCGCCCCACACGTCTCGGAGGACGTTTCGGGCGACAACGGCATCCTCACCTGTGATCGTCACCGACGGAAAGTCGTCGTGTCTTACTCCAAGTTCGAACTCGATGGCAAGTTCGCCCAGTTCGTTGTTGACAAGCGAACGCAGTGAGTCAAGCGAGCGCTGCTTTGCCTCACCGCGGACATACAGCTTCGTTGCAAGGACGACCATTTAGGCCTCGAGATTGAGTTCGTCTTCGAGTTCTGCCAGTCGCTCATCCATCGCGTGAACCAGTCGGTTGTTGTCCATTGACTCCATCGGAGAGCCACATTCGGGACACTCAAAGCCGAAATCCATCGCCTCGCCAAACTCAAACCGGATCGAACAAATCTCACAGAGATAGAACTCGTGATTCTGTTCGTACTCCCGGCGCTCATCGAGCGCCTCGTGGAGACGATACATCTCTTCCTCTAAGTTCTCTGGGATATTCTCATACTCAAAGGTCCACAGATAGGTCAGCCAGCCTGAATCCTCATCGCGCAGGCGGCGATATGTCGCAAGGTCGTTCTCATAGAGAATAAATAGCGCCCGGCGCACATCGTTAAGCTCGAGGTCAAGCGTCTCGGCTAACTCCTCATCAGTTACCTCCCCATCCGGCGGCGCAGCTGCCACCGGCATTCCTTTCGGACCGACCAACTCGTGTAAATACTTCTGGATAACCGGATCCTCGAGTAAGTCCTCAAAAGCCATTGCGTATGGATACTCCCATCACGGGCATTAAACTGTTGATTCACCGAGTCAGATGTGCGCCGCCGCAGGTCAGCCGTCGTCGGCTTCAACCTCCCATTCGAGCGTGACTGTGAGCTCCTCGCGGTCGCCGCCGAGCATCGGCGAGCGCTCGTTGACCGCAATTTCGTACTCGAGTACCGAACTCGGGTGGAGCGTGAGCAGTTTGTTCCCGACTTTCGCGTCCATACGGGGCCCGTTTCTGACCTCGTGGGCGAGTTCCTGAAGCAGTTCGGCGGCCTCTTCACGCGAAACGTCTTCTTCGTGCGTTGTTGTTTCGCCCATGGCATACCAAATCGACTGATACCGGTATAGAAATACGCATAGAATGTGCAAGGGTGGGAACAGCCTTACACCGAACTCGCCCGTAGAACACGATATGCGAAGAGCGCTTGGTCGGTTTGAAATCGGATCAATCGTTTTCTTTGGCGTGATTTTCGTTGGTATTGGGATACTTCTCTTCAGCGAGGGGCGACTCTGGTATGGTGGGTCGATGGTCGCCATCGGCGGCTGGATTATTCTCGATATCCTCGAGCGGACGCGAAACCGCCATCGCTCCGAGCCAACGGCACATCCACCGTCGAACGTGAGCGCAGACCGCTACCAACTCACCGGGCGAAGTTCGCAGGTGCGAAAGACACTACAGACGGCCTCGAGGCCGTTGCCAAAAGCGGAACTCACCGAGAGAACCGACCTTTCAGAAGCGGAACTCGAACCGATACTCGAGATTGCCGAGTCAAAGGGAACTGTCTCGCGGGTGGGAACCGGCTACGAACTCACCGATGAGCGGGAGGGAGTCAGGCACTCGATTCGAGCGTTCGTCGGTCCGCTTGTGCGACGACTGCTTAGACCCCTTCGGCTCTTTCGTCCCTCGGGATGATCGTTACTGGTCGGTCGGCTCCACTCGCTTGCCCGTTGCCTTCGGAATCACCCGCCGGTCAGCACCAACCCACTCCCGCTCGAGTTCTCGCCCTTCAAATAACCGATCTAAAAAGACGGCGAGGCCGGCGACCTCCGAGTGGGGCTGGTTGGTAACACCGACGTTCCAATCTGCAGCTTCATAGATATCGAAGGGAACCTTTTCTGCACCAACGACGATCAAAATCGGGTGTTCGCGGTGAGCGCTTCGAATCGTTTCCTCGACATCCTGTATGCGCTCGCCGTACATCGTGAGGTGGACAACCGACCCCGGCCAGTCGCTGACCACCGAGCGTGGTGACCCTGTCAACTCGACGGTAAACGGTCCGCCAAACCGCTCGGTGATGTCAGCAACCGTCTCGCGTGACTGGCTGGCGTTATCCGGCAACAACACTCGGTCAGCCCCAAGTGCGCGGGCGGTTAGCCCGACGTGGGTCGTCATCCGCTCGTCCCGACCGGGCCGGTGACCAAGCCGGAGCACCGCCACCTCGGGTTCCTCGTTCATACTATCACCTCGAGAGCGACGGGTTAGGCGGTTTCGTTTCAGACTGAAACCGGCGTCGTCGCCTCGAGTTCGCGGTCTCGAACGGCCAACTCGCCAACGGCCGTGTACTCGCCCCCTGCCGGATTTTGCCAGACTCCCTCGTAGCTCACCGCTTGGTCGGGCTCGAAAACCTCCTCGCCGAGAGCCTGTGTGTACAGGCGGCCGCTACTATAGCGCCAGATCTCTTGTCCGTCGTCGAAGACGGCAAAATCAGCCCGCTTCCCGCTAGTGAATTCGAGTGTTACTGATTCGGCTCCGGTGTTTGTAATCGTCAGCTCGAACGTCACGCCCGCAGCCGTGACCGTCGCGTCAAGGTCAGCCTCGAGTGTCATATTCGGACCTCAGTGCCACGAATAAAATAACCCCGGACAGTTAGTCGTCCTCGAGGGCATCAGCGATCCGCTTGAGTGCGCGGGTTTGGTCGCGCATTTCATCCCGTAGCTGGCGAACCTCGCGGACGAGTTCTTCGTTGCCGACTCCCTCACTGCGACCGCCGGGACCGCCGGGACCACCAGGGCCACCACCCATCATACTACCCATCATTTGGGCGAAGGGGTTGCCACCGCCACCCATCCCGCCGGGGCCAGAAGCGCCTCCTGCACCACCGAAGGGGTCTTCCGGTGGCTCGCCGCCTTCTTCGGCCCGTTTCTCTCGAATCTCTTCGACGCGCTCGCGGAAGGATTTTTCTTCAGTTTCCTCCTCGCTCGCTGCACCGTCAGCGTTTGTCTCACCGTTGGAGTCAGGATCGTCTGCCATACTCGCCGGTTCACCATCGGGCCGGAAAAGGATTGTTATCGTCGGAGTCGGCTCGGCCCAGCCACGCCACTACAATTCGATCGGCGTCGGCCGTACCACTCGAGTACATTCGTAGTGAGCGAACAGAACACGACACAAACGAAGCGACGAAGACCGAAATAGCCGGTAGAGTGAATACAGCGGTTGGTACCTGGCAGGAAATCACCACCCATTGGTCGCGCTTTGAGCCACTGTGAATGTGAGTCGGTGGCACTCGACCTCTTAATCATACGTTCTATTTGGTATCTAACGCCTATTATTTTCGGTAACAAATTTTTATAGTAGGTGTGAGAATGTATTCGTGTCAAACGCATGGGGTTTAAACGGGAACGCTCTAATCGGTCGGATCAGTCGAATTCGAACTCGAGAGGGTCACGGTTCACGTACGGCAAAGAGTCACAAACTAAGTCGCAATCAACGGTACTGACGTTTCGAGATCAGGCACACGCCGAAGCCCACTATGGGCAGGAAATCGAGAGTGCGACGGAATTTCACCAGCTCCAACGACTGGAAAAACGCTACGGCGACCGGTTACACGGCTGGCTCGCCGAGGGGATGCCAAAGAAGGCAATGGGCCACCCACGCGAGATGGCTGACTTTCGGATTCAGCGCGCACTCGAGGGAACAGGCACGAGTCGAGAAGAGATACCGGAGACGGTCCTCGAGGTTGTCGGTGACGAAGGCCAGCCCCTTCCTGACACGATTCAACGCTCACTCGAGGATCGGATGGATGCCGACTTTTCGGACGTGCGGATTCAGCGCGGGCCGAAAGCTGCCGAGGCATGTGACGCGATTGGTGCGCGGGCGTTTACCTGTGGCAATACAATCGCGTTTAACACCGGCGAGTACGACACTCGAAGTCCCGAGGGACAGCATCTGTTGGCTCACGAACTCGCGCACGTCAAACAGCAGACCGGTGGGGCGGCAATCAGCATGATGCCCCAAGCGGGCACACAGTTGCAGATTGATCCTAACCCACAACTCGAGCGGGAGGCAGAAGAGATGGCGACGCAGGTGATGAGCGGCGGTACGCTTGGGATTCAGCGGTTTCCAGACACCCAGTTTCACATTCAA
>LFCJ01000466.1_pt1 | contig 24949 bp, 25 predicted proteins | sample 643141 | NCBI WGS metagenome assembly LFCJ01 (sample SAMN03766243, study PRJNA286221) | soda lake metagenome | biome: soda lake; feature: Kulunda steppe; material: water; isolation source: sample B1-Br-g2 brine of Lake Bitter-1 | place: Russia: Kulunda steppe | collected 2010-07
GGCGAAAAGGGCTGGAAGGCCCCGGACATGACACCGCTGGACGCCGCGCGGATGACGATCGCGCTACTCGCGAGCGATGGCCCCCGGCATTGCGTCGAGCGTGTCAAGCTCTTTGGCGCGGCCCGCTACAAGCCTACCCTTCGCAGCCGTGTTCGCGGCGTCGAGATCATGGCCCCGGATCAGTTTCGGAACACGATAGAGGGCGAGACGCTGGAAGAAGCGATTGCCTATCTCTTTGGGATGCCTGGTCGCATTGGCGTCGAGGAAAGCGCCAGATGGGCAATGGAAAACCCGCCCCTGTTCTTTCGCGTGAAGGTCTCACAACTGGTGGCCGAGCTGGTGTGGACTAAACACGAAGACGGAGAGGAGACGGGCGAGCTTCGCGCGCCGTTCAAGGTGGAGAGAAGCGCCGCCGTGGACTCCGGGGCTTCATACCTACCGCCGCAACGGCAGCGAGGTGTCGCTTGGCGTGCACGGGCTGCACCCGAGCGACCCGAGGGTGTTCGTGGCATACTGCGCCGAGCACGCGCGCTGGCAGGAAAGCCCGTCGGATACGGCAACGCCGCAATCCGGAACGTTCGCCTGGGCCGTTGATATGTATTGTGCATCACCTGAGTGGGCGAAGCTACGCGAGGGGACGCGGAAAAGCCGCGCGCCGATCCTGCGGAGTTACGTTGCGCGCGAGGGTGCCCGCCCGCTTAGCGCCATCACACGCGAAGACCCTGAGCGTGGGCTTTACGCCAAGGGCGGGCACGGCGCGGTGAATCACCTGAAGGCGCTAAAGCCCGTCTTCGCCTATGCGCACCGTATGCGCATTATCCCGACCGACCCGGCGCGCGGCGTTCATCTCGATCGCCCCGCGACTGAGGGCTTTGCGACCGCTAGCGCCGAGGAAATCGCACTCTTTCAAGATCGCTGGGCGGTGGGCACGAAGGAGCGCCTGGTGTTCGATCTGGCGCTCTATACCGGAGCGGCGCGCGCTGATCTGGTGCGGCTCGGCCGTGCGAACATCGACGGCGGGCTTCTGAGCTTCAACCGCCAGAAGACCGGAGTATTCGCCCAGGTTCCGTTGACCCCGGAGCTGCGCGCCGTGATTGCCCGAACACCGCATATCGCCCCGGCTTTCGTGCTCACATCGAAGGGTCGGCCTTTCACCGCGGCGGGCCTAGGCAATTTTTTCGCTGATGCCGCAGAGGCGGCGGGCATGACCGCGCGCCTTCACGGGCTTCGCAAGGCGTTCTGCGTCTATTGGGCCGAGAAGCTCGTTTCGACTCACCAGATCGCCGCGATGGCGGGGCACCTGAGACTATCCGAAGTCGAGCTTTATACCCGCGCGGCGGACCGTCGCCGCATGGTCGAGCTACTGGTGGAGGGCTAGCGAAATGGGACACGCGAGCCCGAAAGTGGGACACGATCCGGCAACAGACTGCAAAAAAGGGGAAAATATGTGAACGTTCAGGAATGGCGACCCCGCCAGGACTTGAACCTGGAACCTATCCCTTAGGAGGGGATCGCTCTATCCGGTTGAGCTACGGGGCCACACGACGCTTCCGCGAGCCTGATACAGATCGAGCCTGTCCCTGACCACAGTTTTCATCAAGCGGCGCACGCAGACTGGCGGTTTTTCCGATCTGCCGGGATGCGATCGCGCGCGCCTGTTTCGGGGCTTGCAGGGGAGCGCGCAAGGTCCGAGACTTGGCGGCGTGGCGTGGGCATGCTTACAGTGGTGCGCGAAGCGGGATGAGGGGCCGACGTGACTGACGATTTCTCCGGGCCACGGCGCCGCCTCACCCTGCGCGACGTTTCGGAGGCCTGCGGCGTCAGCGAGATGACCGTGAGCCGCGTCCTGCGCGATCGCGGCGATGTCAGCGCGCCGACGCGCGACCGCGTACTCGAGGCGGCCAAGCGGCTCGGTTATGTGCCCAACAAGATCGCCGGTGCGCTCGCCTCGCAGCGGGTCAACCTCGTGACAGTGGTGATTCCCTCCCTGTCGAACATGGTGTTTCCCGAGGTGCTGGGCGGGATCTCGGCCGCCCTCGAGGAGACGGGGCTGCAACCCGTCGTCGGGGTGAGTCACTACGCGGCCGAGCGCGAGGAGGCCGTGCTCTACGAGATGCTGTCCTGGCGGCCCTCGGGCGTGATCCTCGCCGGGCTCGAGCATACCGAGGCGGCGCGGCGGATGCTGGAGAATGCGGGCATTCCCGTCGTGGAGATCATGGATGTCGATGGCGCGGCGATCGACTCCGTCATCGGGATCTCGCATCGCCGCGCGGGGCGCGAAATGGCGGATGCGATCGTGGCGGCCGGGTATCGCAGGGTCGGATTTCTGGGCAGCATGATGCCCGACGATCACCGCGCACGCAAACGGCTCGAAGGGTTTGAAGAGGGGCTTGCCGCGGCCGGGGTCGAGATCGCGGCGACGGAGTTCTACTCGGGCGGCTCCGCGCTAGCGAAGGGACGGCAAATGACGCAGGCGATTCTCGCGCGCGATCCCGGGCTCGATTTTCTCTATTATTCGAATGACATGATCGGCGCCGGCGGTCTGTTGCACTGCCTCGAGGCGGGCCTCGACGTGCCGAATACGATCGGGCTTGCTGGCTTCAACGGTCTCGAGATTCTCGAGGGTCTGCCGCGGCGCCTCGCGACGATGGATGCCTGCCGGCGTGAGATCGGCGAGCGCGCGGCGCAGATCGTGGCCGGGCGCAGCCCCTCCGGCCTCGTCGGCGCCGAGCGTGTCGAGCTTTCGCCGGTCCTGCAGCTCGGCGACACGATCCGTCGGCATGGCCGCGATTGACGCGCGCGCGACGACCGTAATCGCCTTGGGTCCGCTTGCGTGGGTATCCGTGCGCCGTCAGTTCGCAGGTTGCGCGTCGCGCGCAAAGGCGTATGCTGCGGTGCGGCAAGGCGTGACAGCCCGGGCGCGATTTGCTATCACCGCGAGCTAGGCACCTGCGCGGGCCCGCGGGTCGCTCGGTCGGTCAGTAGTTCAGGGGTTTGCATGAAGAATAAGGTCACCAAGGCGATTTTTCCTGTTGCGGGGATGGGGACACGATTCCTTCCGGCGACGAAATCGGTCCCCAAGGAAATCATGACGCTGGTGGATCGCCCGCTGGTGCAATACGCGATCGACGAGGCGCGGGCCGCGGGGATTGAGGATTTCATCTTTGTCACGGCGCGCGGCAAGTCCGCGCTCGAGGACTATTTCGACCATGCCCCGCAGCTCGAGCAGGAACTCGAGCGCAGCGGCAAGACCGAGCTGCTCGAAGCCATTCGCGCCACCACGATGGACAGCGGCACCATCGCCTATATCCGCCAGCAGAAGGCGATGGGGCTGGGTCACGCCGTCTGGTGCGCGCGCCGGCTGATCGGCGACGAACCCTTCGCGGTGATGCTGCCCGACGATGTGATCGCCGCCGAGACGCCCTGCCTCAAGCAGATGGTCGATGCCCATGCCGAGACCGGTGGCAACATGGTCGCGGCGATGGAAGTCGCGCCGGAGCAGACGAAATCCTACGGTATTCTCGACGTCTCCGCGCAGGACGGTGCCGTCGTGAAGGTGCGCGGCATGATCGAGAAACCCGAGCCGGCCGAGGCGCCCTCGACCCTCGCCGTGATCGGGCGCTACATCCTCACGCCCGCGACTATGCGCCAGCTCGGGCAGATTGCGCCCGGCAAGGGCGGCGAGCTTCAGCTCACCGATGCCATCGCCGCCGAGATCGCCGAGACCGGCGACGTGCACGGATTCCGCTTTCGGGGCACGCGGTTCGATTGCGGCTCCAAGGCGGGTTTCCTGCAGGCGACGGTGGCGTTCGGCTTGGCACGTGCGGATCTGGGGCCCGAGTTCTCCACATATCTGCACGAGCTGATCGCGGCGCGCGCGGCCGCCGAATAGGCGCCGTGGATGACCAGCGTGCTCGTAAGCGGCGGCGCCGGGTATATCGGCGCGCATGCCTGCAAATGCCTTGCGCGGGCCGGATTTACGCCGGTTGTTTTTGATAATTTCTCGACGGGCTGGCGCGATGCGGCGCGTTTCGGGCCGGTCGTCGAGGGAGATCTGATGGATCGTGGCGCGCTCGATGCGGCTTTCGCCGAACATGCCCCGGTCGCCGTGATGCATTTCGCCGCGCTGAGCCTCGTGGGCGAGTCGATGCGCGATCCCGCGCGCTACTGGAGCGAGAACGTCAACGGCGCGCTCAATCTGGCGCAGGCGGCGCTGGCGGCGGAGTGCCGGAAGTTCGTGTTCTCCTCCACCTGCGCGACCTATGGCGATCAGGACGGTGTGGTCCTCGATGAGGAGACGCCGCAGCAGCCGATGAATGCCTATGGCGCCTCCAAGCGCGCGATCGAGGACATGCTGCGCGACATGCAGGCAGCGCACGGCCTCGAAAGCGTTATCTTTCGCTATTTCAACGTCGCCGGCGCCGATCCGGAGGGCGAGATCGGCGAGGCGCATGTCCCTGAAACGCATCTGATCCCGCTCATGCTCCAGGCCGTCGCGGGAGAGCGCCCCGCGCTCACCGTGCACGGCACCGACTACGATACGCCGGATGGCACCTGCATCCGCGATTACGTGCATGTCATGGATCTGGTGGAGGCGCACTTGCTCGGCCTGCGCTGGCTGCTCGACGGGCGCAGCAGCCGGGTGTTCTGTCTCGGGACCGGGCGCGGCTTCTCGGTGCGGGAGGTGATCGATGCGGCCGGCGGCGTGACGAACCGGCCCGTGCCCGTGACCGAGGGGCCGCGACGGCCGGGTGATGCGGTGCGGCTCGTCTCGGGCAGCGCACGCGCCGCGCAGGAGCTCGGCTGGGTGCCGCAGCGTTCCGACCTCGCGACGATGATCCGCGACGCCTGGGCATGGCATCGCGGCCCGGGCCTCACAGGCTGAACTCAGAGCAGCACGAGGTCATCCGCCAAGCCGCCGAGGTCGCCGACACCGGACAGCGTGATCATGTGATCGTCGAAGGCGAGCACCGCGTCCCCGTCGCGAATTTCGCCGTATTCGGAAATTACCTCCTCAGCCGACAGACCGCCGCCCCAGATCGCTTCATCGAGATGCAGCATGTCCTCGCCGGTGGTGTAATCCGTGATCCTGAGGGTGTCGTCGCCCTGCTTGAAGATGAAGGTGTCCGCGCCGGCATTGCCGGTCACCACGTCGTGTCCGGAGCCGGCCCAGATGATGTTGTCGCCGTCGCCGCCATAAATGCGGTTATTGCCGCCCGTGGAATGGATGATGTCGTCGCCGTCCATGCCTCGGATCACGTCGTTTCCGTTTCCGGTGTAGATCTCGTTGTTGCCATCGCCGCCGCGGATGTCGTTGTTGCCGTTGCCCGTGCGGATCACGCTGTCGCCGGTGTTGCCCCAGACGGTGTTGTCGCCGTGACCCAGGGTGATGGTGTTGGCGCCTTCGCCGCCGCCGACGACATTGTCGCCATCGCCGGCGACGATGATCGAATCCCCCGTGCCGCCCCAGATCCTGTTGTCGCCGTCGCCCGCCTCGAGGACATTGTCCCCGACATTGCCGCCGATCCGGTTATCGCCGTCACCGGCGATGATCGTCGAATTGCCTGCCCCGCCCCAGAGCACGTTGTCGCCGTCGCCGGCGGTGATGCTGTTGTCGCCGCGGCCGCCATAGACGGTGTTGTTGCCGTCGCCTACGGTGATGTCGGCGTCGCCCGCGCCGCCGCCGATACGGTTGTTGCCGTCACCCGCGATGATCACACTGCCCTCGCCCTGGCCGGCCCAGATCTCGTTGTTTCCGTCGCCGGCGGTGATCGTGTTGAAGCCCGAAGGCCCCCCGAAGATGCGGTTATCGCCGTCCCCGGCCGTGATCGAGGCGTCGCCGCCGCCGCCGCCGAGGCGGTTGTCGCCGTCGCCCGCGGTGATGCTCGTCTCGCCGTTGCCGCCCCAGACCCGGTTATCGCCGTCGCCGACGATGATGGTGTTGTCGCCGGGGCTGCCGCCATAGATCAGGTTGTCGCCGTCGCCGACCTCGATGCGCGCATTGCCTTCGCCGCCACCGATGATGTTGTCGCCATGGCCGGCGGTGATGCGGTCATCGCCGGGGCCGGCCCAGATCCTGTTGTCGCCTTCGCCGCCATCGATGACATTGTCGCCGGGGCCGCCATAGATTTCGTCGTTTCCGTCGCCGCCGCGAATGATGTTGTCGCCGCCGACGCCGTAGATCAGGTTGTTGCCACCGCCCGCGGTGATGAGATCGCCGCGCTCGCTGCCGATAAGCTCGTTGTCGTTTTCATCGCCGTGGATGATCTCGCCGTCGATCGGGATCCGGTCGGGCAGGCCGCGGTCCGGGCCCTCGAGCCGGTCTCCGAATATGTCCCACGCCGTCAGGCTCGACCCGTCATGGCTTATGATGTTGATCTCGCTGGCGAAGTAGGTGATCCGTGCGCCGTCCTCGGTCGGGGTGACCTCGAGCTGGTCGATGTTTCGCAGCATCGCGAAATCGGTCAGATCGATGGTGTCGCGATCGGGGCGAAAGTCGATGATGGTGTCGGGCGCGCTCTCGCCATGCAGCACGAAGGTGTCCGCGCCGCTGCCACTGTGGAAAACGTTCGCGCCGGTTCCGCCGACGAAGATGTTGTCGCCGCCGCCGCCGTGCAGCACGTCGTCGCCGTCGCCTGCCACGATCATGTCATCGCCGCTCGTGCCGACGAGTTCCTCGGTGCCGGGGCCGCCGCGGATCACTTCGCCGAGCGAGTCGATGTCGATCTCGAGCCGGGTGACGCCGGAATCGCCCTGCGCACCGACCAGCACCTGCAGCGTGCCGCCGACTTCCGTCACGGCGATGGTGTTGATGTTGTGCAGCCCGGTATCGGGGCCGTCGGGCAGGCTCTGCAGATGCATGAGCCGACCATCGGGCAGGAGGGTGAACAGGCTGAGCCCGTCATCGCCGCCGCCCGCCACGACGAAGACGTGATCGTCCACGGTCACGGTGTCGACGGCCTGCACGTCCGAAAAACGCGTATCGCGCGAGTCGATCAGGTGCTCCGTCGCCTCGAGCCCGCCATCCTCGTCCAGCCGCATCACGCTGAGCGACGAACTGCCCGCCGAGGCGAGGATCACCCAGCCTTCATCATGCGCCTCGAACGCATGCATGTCCGTAGGTGCATTCACCCCGATCCCGTCACCCGCGCCGAGAAAGGCGTGCTCGCTCAGATCCCCGGTGTCGGGGTCGATGCGGTAGCGATCCACGCCATTGGTTTCGCCATTCGCCGCGAGCAGGATTTCCTCGCCGTCGATGGTCAGCGTCGTCATGGTGACGATCTGTCCCGCATCCTCGAGCGTGGCGCCGTTGGTGTAGCCGCCATTGCCGTCCGGGTTGTAGATGCGGATCGTGTCGGCGTCGGAATCGGTGAGGTAGAGCGCGCCGGTCGTCACGCTCTCGGTCATCGCGCTCAGGGTGCCCGCATCGTCGGAGATGTCGCCCGTGCTGATCAGATCGCCGTATTCGCCGTCCTCGGACAGTTCGTAGCCGGTCAGGTCGCTCGAGCCATCGCCGCCGAAGACGAGCTTCGGGGTGCCGCCGTTCTCCATCATCGTGATCGCGCCGTTCACGATGGGCGATGCATGCTCCGGGAAATGCACCGAGTCGACATGCTCGACGGAGCCATCGGCCCGCAACCTGTAGGAGGCGAGGCCGCCATTGCTCCCGGTCGTCGTGTGAAGAATCACGTCGCCATTGTCGAGCGTCTGAAGCGCCAGGTCGTCGACCCCGATGTCGAGGGGAGCGTCGCCTGTCGCCAATATGTCCACCGGTCGCATGTAAACCATGCCCATGTCCTCACTGATGATCCACCAGCGGGAAATCTGAGTGCAGGGAGTGACCAAATGGTTGCCGGGCGCCGCGCGCTGCGACCGTTTTCACATGCAAGTTTCGTCGAATGCGACGGACCGGCGCCGCCTCAGCCGCGCGCCAACCTGTCGAACGCGTCGAGCTGACCGACCAGCGCCGCGAGCTCATCGACCGGAAGCATCGTCGCCGCGTCGCTCGGCGCGCGCTCGGGCGCCTCGTGGGTCTCGATGAACACGGCGTCGACACCCACCGCGCAGGCCGCCCGCGCGAGAACGGGGACGAATTCGCGCTGTCCGCCGCTCGCCGTGCCCAGCCCGCCCGGTTGCTGCACCGAGTGCGTGGCGTCGAACACCACGGGATAACCCGTCGCGGCCATCACGGGCAGCGCCCGGAAATCGCTCACCAGCGTGTTGTACCCGAACGAGACGCCGCGCTCGCACAGCAGGATGCGCTCGTTTCCGGTGGCCGCGACCTTGGCGGCGACGTTGCCCATGTCCCACGGAGCGAGGAACTGGCCCTTCTTGATGTTGATTGCCGCTCCGGTCGCGCCGGCCGCGACCAGAAGGTCGGTCTGCCGGCACAGGAAGGCCGGGATCTGGAGTATGTCAACCGCAGCGGCCGCCCTGGCGCAATGCGAGGCTTCGTGCACATCGGTAAGTACCGGGCAACCGAACTCGGCGCGGATCGCCGTCAGCATCTCCAGTCCGGCCTCCATCCCCGGGCCGCGTGCGCTCGACCCGGAAGAGCGGTTCGCCTTGTCGTAGCTCGCCTTGAAGATGAAGGGCGTGTTCGTGGGAGCGCAGGCCTCGGCGATGCGCCCGGCGAGCATGCGCGCATGGTCCAGTGTCTCGAGCTGGCACGGGCCGGCTATCAGCGCGAGCGGCGCACCCGCTCCGACGCGCAGCGGCCCGATATCGACCGCGCCGCTCAAGCCCCGCCCCCCAGCGCGGCTTCGATATGCGGGATGTCCTCCGGGTTGTTGAGTTCCCAGAAACCGCGCCCATCCGCCCGGACCTCGGCACAATGCACCAGCGCGCCATTGACGAGAAATCGCAGCTGCTCGAGCCCCTCGAGCTGCTCCAGCGCGCTTTCCGGCCACTGCGCGTAGCGTTCGAGCGCCGCCGCACGGTAGGCATAGACCCCGACATGGTGAAAGACGGGCACCGGGTCGGGCAGGGGCTTGGCGGGGTCGGTGAAGGGCAGGACTTCCTTGGAGAAGTAGAGGGCGCGCCCCTCGGCGTCGAAGACCGCCGTGGTTGCCCCCACCCGGCCCGCGCGCCGGTCGGCGACAAGGCGGGCATGGTGCGCGGCATCGCAGCGCAGCACCGGCGTGGCCACCTGCCGCGCCGGATCGGCGCCGAGCGCGCCGGTGAGCGCGGTGACGAAATCGGGTGGGGTGAGCGGCGCGTCGCCCTGCAGGTTGACGATCACATCCGCGCTCACCGCGCCGTCGCGCAGCGCGGCGGCGCAGCGTTCGGTGCCGTTGCGGCACTCGGGCGGGGTCATGATGACCGAGGCGCCGAAATCCTCGGCGGCCGCGCGGATGCGCGCATCCTCGGTGACGACATGGACCGCGTCGATACCCGGCACGCGCCGCGCCGCCTCCCAGCTCAGCCGGATCAGCGATCGCGGCCCCCAAGGGGTCGCGAGCTGCGCCAGCGGCTTGCCGGGAAAGCGCGTCGAGGCGTAGCGCGCGGGGATGAGGATGGCGGTGCGCATGTCCCCTGGTTGCGCCGAACGGCGGCCGGATGCAAGCGGTGGCGCGCGATCACTCCGCCGGGGTGCGGCGCTCGGGCGAGGCGGCGACGATCTCGTCATGGGCAACGCCGGTGCGCGCGCGCAACCCGTCCGCCACGGCGCGCCACAGAAAGCGCAGATAGGCGGCCCGGTCGCCGCGGTGATGGCGTGTCCTGGCGATCCAGCGCGGCAGGATCACCAGCAGCGCGGGCCAGAACATCGGCCCCGCCGCCCGGCGATAGACCATAAGCAGGTTTCGGTGCAGGTAATAGGATTTCCACAGCGGGCGGAATCGGCGCTGGGCGCTGTCGACGGTGCTGTAGGCGTGCTCGAAGGTGATGTCGGGATCGAAGGCGATGCTGCCGCCGGCCTCGGTCAGCCGCAGGGTGTAGAGCACGTCCTCGCCGTAGAGAAACAGATTGCCATCGGGGTAGCCGGCGAGCGCCACGCCGCGCCGCGCGACGAAGAGCCCGACGAAAGAGGCGGCATCGATCGGCTGCGGCTCGGGCGCGTCATAGGCCGATTCGGGGATGTGGAAGCCGTCACGGCCATGCCCGAAGGCGGTGCGCAGGAAGGCGCGGCGGTGCCAGAACGGGTTCACGGAGGGGCGGTTGATATCGCAGATGCGCCCGTCCGGGTGATAGACCGCCGCGGCCCAGGCGGCGTGATCGGTGCGGTCGCGCGCGTGAAAACGCGCCAGCGCGTCGGGCATAGGCCGGGCATCGTCATCCATGAGCACGAGCCAGTCGGGATCGAACCGCGCCACGGCGAGCCGCATCCCGGTTTCGAAACCGCCCGCGCCGCCGAGATTGCGCCCGCAGCGATGCACGACGAGGCGGTCGCTGTCATGGCTGGCGAGCCATGCGGCGGTGTCATCGTCGGAGGCGTTGTCCACGACCACGACCGCCGCGAGCTGCGCCGGCGGCGTCTGCAACAGGCGCGTCAGGGTCGTTTCCAGCTCGGCGCGGCGGTTCTGGGTGACCAGCACCGCGACGAGGCGTCCCGCCCGTGTCATGTTCGTCGTCATCGATCCCTCGCGCCTGCGCCAACTGTGGAAGTCACGATTTGTGCGTGGTGTCAAACGCCACCGGCGCCGCATGGGCGGGCGACCGCCGCATGGGCGCGCCGGCGTCCGACTCCGGCGAAAGGGTGTCATCTTGAATTTTCCGTCCGGCTAAATATCTAAGGCTACCGAGACGGGCAAGACCGCGGCGCGCGCGCCCGACCGTCCTGCACGGGCCGCAGCCGGATGCGACGACGTCGCTGCGCCGAGACACGCAAACACATTGACGCGACAGGAGGGCCGGCTCCGTGGGTGAAAAACTCGTTGTCGAGAACCTCATCAAGGTGTTCGGGGATGACCCCGTCCGCGCCATCGAGATGCTCAATCAGGGCCGCGGCAAGGACGATATCCTGCGCGAGACCGGGATGACCGTCGGCGTGAGCGGCGTGGATTTCACGGTCGGCGAAGGCGAGATCTTCGTGGTGATGGGGCTGTCCGGTTCGGGCAAGTCGACACTGGTTCGCATGATCAACAGGCTGATCGAGCCGTCCTCCGGCAGCATCACCATCGATGGCGAAAGCATCACGCAGGCCGGCAGCGAAGAGCTGCGCCGGCTGCGTCTCGAGAAGATCGCAATGGTGTTTCAGCATTTCGCGCTGTTTCCCCATCGCACCGTGCGCGCCAATGTCGAGTTCGGGCTCAAGGTGCAGGGCGTCGCGCCCGGGGAGCGGCGCGAGCGTGCGCTGCGGATGCTCGAACAGGTCGGGCTCGATGCCTGGGCCGATCAGCCGCCCGGGGCGCTGTCGGGCGGTATGCAGCAGCGCGTCGGGCTGGCGCGCGGGCTCGCCGTCGATCCCGAGGTGCTGCTCATGGACGAGCCGTTCTCGGCGCTCGATCCGCTGATCCGCGCCGACATGCAGGCCGAGCTCGCCGATCTGCAGAAGAAGATGCGCAAGACCATCATCTTCATCACCCATGATCTCAACGAGGCGCTCACCCTCGGCGACCGGATCGCCATCATGGAGGACGGGCGCTTCGTCCAGGTCGGCACCGCCGCCGAGATCGTCTCGAACCCGGCCAACGACTACGTCGCCGCCTTCACCCAGGACATCGACCGCGGCCGCGTCTTCACCGCGCGCGACGTGATGCAGCCGGTCGAGGCGCTCGAACTCTCGGACGCGACGCCGCAGGGTGCGCTCGAGCGAATGGAGGCGCTGGGGCGCGACGCGCTTTATGTGCGAGATGGCGGGCGCATCGCCGGGGTGGTGCGGTATCGCGATCTCGCCGCCGCGGCGCGCACCAACGGCGCCGATCTCGCGCGCCATCTCGTCGGGGACTATCCGTCGGTGCCGCAGGACACGCATCTGCACCGCATGTACGGCTCCGCCTCCGGCGGGCTGCCGGTCGCTGTCGAGGACGCGGACGGGGCGCTGGTCGGGGTTGCCGAACCGGACGCGATCTTGGCCCAGCTCGCCGCGCGCACCGAGGCGCAGCGCAACACCGAACGGGAGGCCTGAGCGATGTGGCAACCGTCCGACTCCTTCTCCATCCCCTTCGATGACTGGGTGCAGGAGGCGATCCGCGGCTGGCTGGTGCCTAATTTCCGCGAAGCGTTCCGCGCCATGCAGTGGCCCGTCGATCAGACGCTGAACGCGCTCGACGCCGCGCTCAATGCCACGCCGATGCTGGCCTTCACGGCCGCACTCACGCTGATCGCCTGGGGCACGGCGGGGCGCGGCGTGGCGATCTTCACGGTGATCGCGCTGGCGCTGCTCGACATGTTCGGGATCTGGGGCGAGACCATGACGACGCTCGCCATGATCCTGACCGCGCTGGTGTTCTGCACCATCGTCGGCGTGCCGCTCGGCATCCTGGCCGCGCGCTCGGACCGGTTCGCGGGCGGGCTGCGGCCGGTGCTCGACGTGATGCAGACGATCCCGCCCTTCGTGTACCTGGTGCCGATCGTGATGCTGTTCGGGGTCGGCATGACGCCGGGGATCATCGCCACGATCATCTTCGCGCTGCCGCCGATCGTGCGGCTGACCAATCTGGGGCTGCGCAACGTGCAGGCCGATCTCGTCGAGGCCGCCTACGCCTTCGGCGCGACGCGCCGGCAGGTGCTTTGGGACATCCAGGTGCCGCTGGCGATGCGCACCATCATGGCGGGGCTCAACCAGACGCTGATGCTCGCGCTGTCGATGGCGGTGATCGCGGCGCTGATCGGCGCGGGCGGGCTTGGCCTGACGGTCTATACCGGGCTTGGCCGGCTCGATGTGGGCACCGCCGCCGAGGGCGGCATCGGCATCGTCTTCCTCGCGATCATCCTCGACCGCATCACCCAGGCGCTCGGGGATCAGGGCCGCGTCTCGAAGAGCCCGTCGCTACTGGACACGCTCAAGGGGTTCATTCGCCCGTCCGGAACGGCCGCGCAGCGCGGGGCCGCCTGACGGGCGCAATGGCGCCGCGGTCCGCCCGCGGCCACGAGAGCGCCGCGCGCCCGGCGCGCGGCATCAGGAGGAACCGAATAACGGAGGTGACACTATGACACCGATGGCACGCATCCGGACCGCCGCGACCACCGCGCTCTGCGCGGGCGTGCTCGCCGCACCCGGCGCGGCGATGGCCGACGACATGCCCGGCGAGGGCGTCACGATCAACATGGCGCAGGCCACTTGGGACACCGGCTGGTTCCCGGCCGAGGTCTACAAGCAGCTGCTCGAGGAGCTGGGTTACACGGTGGACGGGCCGACCACCCTCGACAACCCGCCCTTCTACGAGTCCGCCAGCTTCGGCGATCTCGACCTGTGGGTGAATGGCTGGTTCCCGCTGCACAACACCTATCTCGAGCGCGTCGATAACGTCGAGCTCGTGGGCTACGTCGTTGAGGCCGGCGCGCTCGAGGGCTACCTGATCGACCGCGCCACCGCCGAGGAATACGGCATCACCCATATCGAGGACATCCTCGATCCCGAGGTGGCGCAGGCCTTCGACGCGACCGGCGACGGCAAGGCCGAGATGGTCGGCTGCCCGCCGGGCTGGGGCTGCGAGGAGGTCATCAGCCACCATTTCGAGGAATTCGGCTGGGACGAATACATCAACGTGATCTCGGCCGACTACGCGCCCTCGATGGCCGATGCGATCGCGCGCTATGAGGGGGGCGAGTCGATCTTCTTCTACACCTGGACACCGAACTGGACGGTCTCCGAGCTGGTGCCGGGCGAGGATGTCGTCTGGCTGCAGATGGAGAACGTCTCGCTGCCCGAGGGGCATGGCGACCTCGTCGACCAGACCTCGGTGGCGGATCTCGAGGGCTGCCAGGGCGCCGAGGAGTGCAACCTGGGCTTCCCGGCCAATGATATCCGCCCTGTCGTCAATGCGGACTTCATCGAGGAGCATCCGGCGGTGCGTGCGCTTCTGGAGAACGCCAGCATTGATCTTCAGGCGATCTTCGATCAGAACGCGCTGATGCATGAGGGCGAGGACTCCTCCGATGACATCGCGCGTCATGCCGCGGAGTATATCGAGGAGAACCGCGAGCAGGTCGATGAGTGGCTGCAGGCGGCGCGCGACGCGTCTTAACCGGGCCGCAAGGGTCGTTCGGGCCGCAGCCGGCACGCCCGGCTGCGGCCTTTTCGTTTTCGGGCGCCGAACGCGATCTGCCCAATCGCGCGTCACCGCCGCTGGCGCTGCACAATAAGTCGGCAATTCATCGCGGCCGCGCCGCCTCCTCGACGGCGCCGCGTTTGCCCGCGTTTTCCCATCGCCTAACCCTTAAGTCGGTTGCACAGAAAACGGCCCGCCGATGACCGCGCCCGACCCCACCGCGATTTCCCCGCAGCGCAGCCACGGCCGCGCCGGGCTGGTGATGGGCGCAGGCGGGCGGCTCGCCGATCTGCACCAGTCGGGCTGCGCCAAGCTCTTCCTGCCGCGCGGACATGCGCCGATGCCCGAGGCGGTGTTCGTCAACACCGCGGGGGGTCTTACCGGCGGGGACACGCTGCACAGCGCCGTTACCCTCGCCCCCGGGGCCACGCTCGCATGCACCACCCAGGCCGCCGAGCGGGTCTATCGCAGCGCGGGCGGCGCGGCGCGGGTCGATGCGCAGCTCACCCTCGGCGCCGGCGCCTCGCTCGCCTGGCTGCCGCAGGAGACAATACTGTTCGACCGCAGCGCGCTGGAGCGGCGCGTCACCGTCGAGATGGCGGAGGATGCCGAGCTGGTGCTTGCCGAGATGCTCACCCTCGGGCGCGCTGCGATGGGCGAGCATGCCATTTCCGCGGCGCTCACCGATGGCCGCGTGATCCGCCGGGGCGGCCGGCTCATCACCCATGATGTGCAGCGCGCGGCGCTGCCGCTGCCCGCCGATCCGGCGCTTCTGGGCGATGCGACGGCGCTCGCCACGCTGATCCTCGTCGCCCCCGATGCCGAGGACCGCGCCGCGCCGCTGCGCGCGGCGCTCAACGCGGACGGTGTCGCCGCCGCGGTGTCGGCCTGGGAGGGGCGGCTGATGGCGCGGCTCTTGTCGCCGGCGCCGCACCGGCTGCGCGCCGTGCTCGCGCGCGGGCTCGCCACCCTGCGCGGCGCCGGCTTGCCGCGCGCCTGGGCCAGTCAACAGGAGGTCGCATGAATCTCTCGCCGCGCGAGAAGGACAAGCTTCTGGTCAGCGTCGCCGCCATGGTCGCGCGCGGCCGGCTGGAGCGGGGCGTCAAGCTGAACCATCCCGAGGCGATCGCGCTGATCACCGATTTCGTCGTCGAGGGCGCGCGCGACGGCCGCAGCGTCGCCGACCTGATGCAGGCCGCGGGCACTGTCATCACCCGCGAGCAGTGCATGGACGGCATCCCCGAGATCGTCACCGAGGTGCAGGTCGAGGCGACCTTCCCCGACGGCACCAAGCTCGTCACCGTCCACGACCCGATCCGCTGAAGGAGCACCCCATGCGCCATATCCCGCTCGCCGCCGCGTTCCTACTGCCCACCGCCGCCTGGGCGCATCCGCACCCGCATGAGCACACCCATGGCACCGGCTTCGTGGACGGGCTCCTGCACCCGCTGATGGGCGCCGACCACCTCGCCGCGATGCTTGCGGTGGGGCTGTGGGCGGCGCTCACCGGGGGGCGCGCGCTCTGGGCCTATCCGCTGGCTTTTGTTGCGGCGATGGCGCTTGCCGGGCTGATCGGGGCGGGGCAGGCGCCGCTGCCGGGTGTCGAGCCGGTGATCCTCGCCTCGGTGATCGTGGTGGGGGCGGCGGCGGCGCTCGCACTTCGGGTGCCGATGGCGGCCGCGATGGCGGCGCTGGCGCTGTTCGGGGCCGCGCATGGCTATGCGCATGGCGTCGAGGGGCCGGCGACGGCCGGGTATCCGGCCGGATTCGTGCTCGCCACGCTCGGGCTGCACGCCGCCGGGCTCGCCATCGGGATCGGGGCGATGCGCATGCACCGCCCCGTCGCCACCCGTGCCGTCGCCGCCGTCACCGCGATCGCGGGCACCTGGATCACGCTGGCATGATCCCCGGCGAGATCATCCCCGCCGAGGGCGAGATCACCCTCAACGCGGATCGCGAGGCGATCACGCTCATCGTCGCCAATACCGGCGACCGCCCGGTGCAGGTCGGCAGCCATTACCACTTCGCCGAGACCAACCCCGCGCTCGATTTCGACCGCGCCGCGGCGCGGGGGATGCGGCTCGACATCGCCGCGGGCACCGCGATCCGGCTCGAGCCGGGCCAGACCCGCGAGGTGCGGCTCATCCCCTATGGCGGCGCGCGGCGGGTCTTCGGCTTCAACCAGCACGTGATGGGGGATCTATGACGACCCGCATTTCCCGCGCGGCCTATGCCGACATGTTCGGCCCCACCACCGGGGACCGGGTGCGGCTCGCCGATACCGCACTGATCATCGAGGTCGAGCGCGACATGACGACCTACGGCGAGGAGGTCAAGTTTGGCGGCGGCAAGGTGATCCGCGACGGGATGGGCCAGTCGCAGCGCAGCCGCGCCGAGGGGGCGGTGGACACGGTGATCACCAACGCGCTGATCCTCGATGTGAGCGGCATCTACAAGGCCGATATCGGCCTGAAGGACGGCAACATCGCCGCCATCGGCAAGGCCGGCAACCCGGACACCCAGCCCGGCGTCGATATCGTCATCGGCCCCGGCACCGAGGCGATCGCCGCCGAGGGGCGGATCGTCACCGCGGGCGGCTTCGATGCGCACATCCATTTCATCTGCCCCCAGCAATGCGACGACGCGCTGCATTCGGGGCTCACGACGATGCTCGGCGGCGGCACCGGCCCGGCGCATGGCACGCTGGCGACGACCTGCACGCCGGGGCCGTGGCATATCGGGCGGATGCTGCAGGCCGCCGACGGCATTGCGATGAACCTCGCCTTTGCGGGCAAGGGCAATGCCTCCACCCCGGCCGCGCTGGAGGAGCAGATCCGCGCCGGGGCCTGTGCGCTCAAGATGCACGAGGACTGGGGCACCACGCCCGGCGTGATCGACAACTGCCTCAAAGTCTGCGACGCCTTCGACGTGCAGGCGATGATCCACTCCGACACGCTCAACGAGTCCGGCTTCGTCGAGAACACCATCGCCGCGATGAAGGGGCGCACGATCCACGCCTATCACACCGAGGGCGCGGGCGGCGGCCATGCCCCCGACATCATCCGGCTGTGCGGCGAGGCGAATGTCATCCCCTCCTCCACCAACCCGACGCGGCCCTACACGGTCAACACCATCGAGGAGCATCTCGACATGCTCATGGTGTGCCACCACCTCGACAAGCGCATCCCCGAGGACGTGGCCTTTGCCGAAAGCCGCATCCGGCGCGAGACCATCGCCGCCGAGGACATCCTGCACGACATGGGCGCGTTTTCCGTCATCGCCTCGGACAGCCAGGCGATGGGGCGCGTGGGCGAGGTCATCATTCGCACCTGGCAGACCGCGCACAAGATGAAGGTTCAGCGCGGCCGCCTGCCCGAGGAGACGGGGGAGAACGACAATATCCGCGCGCGCCGCTACATCGCGAAATACACCATCAATCCCGCCATTGCGCATGGCATGGACGCGCATATCGGCTCGGTCGAGGTCGGCAAGCGGGCCGATCTGGCGATCTGGAAGCCGGCTTTTTTCGGCGCCAAGCCCGAGATGGTGCTGCTCGGCGGCACCATCGCCGTGGCGCAGATGGGCGATCCCAACGCCTCGATCCCGGTTCAGCCGATGCATTCGCGCCCGATGTTCGGCGCCTTCGGCGGCAGCCTGCCGCGCGGCTCGGTCAGCTTCGTTTCCGCCGCGGCGCAGCAGGAGGGTATCGGCGGGGCGCTGGGGCTCGCCAAGGCAACGCTGCCGGTGCACAACACGCGCGGCGGCATCGGCAAGGCGGCGATGCGGCTCAACGATGCCTGCCCGACGATCACCGTCGATCCCGAGACCTACGAGGTGCGCGCCGATGGCGAGATCCTGACCTGCGACCCCGCCGCCGAGCTGCCGCTCGCGCAGCGCTACTTCCTCTACTGAGCCCCGCGCAAGGCGGCCATTCCGAGATTGCAATGCAAATGGCAGAGCTGATGACCTATATCCTCCTCAACACCGCAGTTTTTGTATATGAGGGGACCGACCATGGCACATATCGCCAGCCCGCAGACCAATCCGCAAGCGCTCGCGCAGCGCGCTCTCGCCGCCGTCATCGGCGCGTTTCAGGCGGTGCGGTATTTCTTTGCCGTGATGACCCGCGCCACCGCGACGCAGACCCTGATGACGCAGTCCGAAGTGGAACTCGCCGCCCGCGGACTCACGCGCCAGCAGCTCGTGGACTACATCATCGACGGCTCCGCGCCGCGCTGACGCGCGCGCCGGCGCGGTGGCGGGTTTTCGCTGCAGCGCAGAAAGGTCCTTTGCCGCGCGGCGCGACGTCTTATCTATGCCCCGGGAGGAGACCACCGGTTCCGGAGGTTTCCGACAATGACCGACACCGCAACACTCCTCGCCATGCCGATCCAGCGCCGCGTCGACGCCTATTTCGCCGGGATGGGGCAGGGCATGAACGCCCATGCCGAGATCCGGGCCCGTCAGGACGAGCTCGAACGCCTGTTCGAGAAATCAGACTCGCAACTCGCCGCGATGGGGTTGACCCGCGACGGAATACCGCACCACGTCTTTCGCGACCGTTTCTGGGTCTGAGGGGAACGCCATGAGCGCGCCCCGCAGCCATACCCTGCACCGCGCGGGTACGTGGTCCGGCGCGCATGACACCGTGGCGCTGAGCTATGACGAGCGTTTCCTTCGTCGCAAGCGGCTGATCAGCGATGCGGGAACCATCTTCTTCGTGGACCTGCCCGAAACCGTCAGCCTCGCCGAAGGCGACGCCTTCGCGCTGCCTGACGGCACGCATGTGGCGGTCACCGCCGCGCCGGAGGCACTTCTCGAGGTGCGCGGGCCGGAGCTCGCCCGTCTCGCCTGGCATATCGGCAACCGCCACACACCCTGCCAGATCGAGCCCGATCACCTGCTGATCCGGCATGACCACGTGCTTGCCGACATGCTCGCCCGGCTCGGGGCGGAACTCACCGAGATCACGGCCCCCTTCAGCCCGGAGGGCGGCGCCTATGGGCATGGCCGGACCATGGGACATGAGCACGGCCACGCGCACGGCCATGCGCATCCGGGGCACGAGCACCACGGCCATGAGCATTGAGGCTGCCGCGTGAAGCCCGAGCCGCCGCCCGCGCGCCCGGCCGCGGACCTGCTGGCGATCACGCAATGGCTGTCGCCGGCCTTTCCGATCGGCGCCTTCGCTTATTCGCACGGGCTGGAATGGGCGATCGCGGCGGGCGAGGTGCATGATGCCGACAGCCTGCATGGCTGGATCGCGGCGGCTTTGCGCCACGGCACTGGGCGCAATGACGCGATCCTCGCCGCGCATGCGCTGCGCGGGCATGACGCGGAAGAACTCGCGGAGCTGGCCGAAGCCCTCGCCCCCGCAGCGGAGCGGCTCCTGGAGCTTCGCGCGCAGGGGGCGGCGTTCTGCCGGGCGGTGAATGCCGTGAGCGGGCGGCAGATGCCGCAGATGGCGCTTCCGGTGGCGCTCGGCGTGGCCGCGCGGGACATGGCGGTGCCGGCGCCGACGGTGATCGCATTGATGCTGCAGGCGTTTGCCAGCAATCTCGTCACCATCGGCGTGCGCTATGTGCCGCTTGGCCAGACGGCGGGGCAGGGGGTGCTCGCGGCCCTGCATCCGATTATCACCCATCTCGCCGCCGAGGCACCGGAGCGCAGCCTCTCGGAACTCGGCGGCGCCTTCTTTCGCGGCGACATGGCCGCGGCATGGCATGAAACCCAGGAAACGAGGATGTTCAGGACATGACCTCTCCCAACGGCCCCTTGCGCGTCGGCATCGGCGGCCCCGTCGGCGTGGGCAAGACGACGCTCACCGAAAAGCTCTGCCGCGCGATGCGCGATCGCTTCGAGCTCGCGGTGATCACCAACGACATCTATACCCGCGAGGATGCCGAGGCGCTGGTGCGTGCGCAGGCGCTGCCCTCCGAGCGCATCCGCGGCGTGGAGACGGGCGGCTGCCCGCACACCGCAATTCGCGAGGATGCCTCGATCAACCTCGCCGCGCTGGCGGAGCTCAACGCGGCGTTTCCCGATCTCGACGTGGTGTTCATCGAGTCGGGCGGCGACAACCTCGCCGCGACGTTCTCGCCCGAGCTCGCGGATCTGACCGTCTATCTCATCGACACCGCCGCCGGGCAGGACATCCCGCGCAAGAAGGGGCCCGGCGTGGCGCGCTCGGATATCCTCGTGATCAACAAGACGGATCTGGCGCCGCATGTCGGCGTGTCGGTGGCCGGGCTCGAGGCCGATGCGGCCGCGACGCGCGCGGGGCGGCCCTTCGTGATGGCCGCACTCGGGCGCGACGAAGGCGTGGCCGAGATCGTCGCACTGATCGAGGAACTCGGCGGGCTTGGCAGGGTGCAGGCGGCGCAATGAGCGCCGCCGCGCGTTACGTGGGCCGGCGCACCGCCCAGCCCGCGAAGATGCGCTCGAGAAGCACCACCACGTAGTAGAGCGCGATACCCAGCAGCGCGAGCGCGATCAGCACTGCGAACATCAGCGGATAATCCGAGTTGATCCGACCCGACTGGAACAGATGCCCCAGCCCGCGGCCATGCGGCTCGACGATTTCCATCAGGTTGGTGCCGATGAAGGCCAGCGTCACGGCCACCTTGAGCGCGCCGAAGAATTCCGGCAGCGTCTTGGGCAGCGCGATCTTCCAGAAGATCGTGAAGCGCGATGCCCCCAGCGAGCGCAGGATGTCGCGGTACTCCGGCTCCAACGTCGACAGCCCGATCGCCACCGATACCGAGATCGGAAAGAAGGAGATCATGAAGGCGATCATGATGGTGTTGAAATCGTGCTGGCCCACGAACAGCAGCGCCATGATCGGCACCACGGTGGCCTTCGGGATCGCGTTGAAGCCTACGAGAAGCGGGTAGAGCGCATCGTTGAGGATCCGCGACAGCCCCATCAGCATGCCGAAGAATGTCCCCACCACGATCGCGATCAAGAGCCCCGCAACGGTGCGCCACAGCGTCTGCCAGCTGTAGATCGCGAAGAGCTCGTAGAAATCGAGAAAGCGCGGGCCGACATCGGAGGGCGCGGCCATGACGTAGGTCGGCCACTGATTGTACCACACCAGCCATTCCCAGCCGAGCCCCACTATGAGCAGACCGGCGAGCGGGGCGAGGACCTTGCGCGGATGGACCTTCATTGCGCGGCCTCCTCGGCGGGGGCGCGGCCCTGCGCGATCTGGATCTGGTGGCGCAGCGTGGCGAGCTTTTCCACCGACGCGGCGGAGTAGAGCATGTCGATGGGGCGCGGGGCCGGGTCCTCGATCTGCATGACGTATTGCGTGCGCGCAGGGCGGCCCGACAGCACCACGACCTGGTCGCCGAGATAAACGCTCTCGCGAAGGTCGTGGGTGATGAGCACGGTGGTGAAGGACTCCTCGCTGCGCAGCTGGTGCATGGTCTGCCAGAGGTCTTCGCGGGTGAAGGCGTCGAGCGCGCCGAAGGGTTCGTCGAGGATCAGCACCTCGGGCTTGTGCACGATCGACCGGCACAGCGATGCGCGCTGACGCATGCCGCCCGAGAGCTCCGAGGGGCGCTTGTCACCGAAGCCGTCGAGCCCGACAAGCGCGAGCAGCTCCTCGGCGCGTTCGCGGCGCGCGCGCCGGGTCATGCGCGGCGCCACGATCTCGAGCGGCAGGGTGATATTGTCCATGATCGTGCGCCATTCCAGCAGCACCGGGTTCTGGAAGGCCATGCCCACCGTCTTGCGCGGCGAGGTTACCCGCTCGCCATGCAGCCAGACCTCGCCGGTGTCGGGAAACATCAGCCCTGCGATCAGCCGCGTCAGCGTGGACTTGCCGCAGCCCGACGGGCCAACCACGGCGCAAAAGCCGTTCTCGGGCACCGCGAGTTCGAGGCCGTCCAGAACGGGAAGCGGCCCTTCGTCGGTCTGGTAGGCGTGGGTGACGTTCTTGATCTCGATGAGGTTCGTCATGCACCGGGCTCGCAGGAAATCATGGAGGTGCGCCCGGCGGCGGGCCGGGCGCACCGGTCGCGCGCCGGGCGCGGTTCAGTCGAGCATGCGGTCTTCGGGCAGGTATTCCGAGGTGAAGTAGAGCTCCGGCTCGGGATCGCGCTCGAAGTCGTGCGTCTCCTCGATCTGCTCGAGTGCGCGCGCGAAGCGGTCCTCGTCGATCCCGCCGATGCCGTGCTCGCGCACCCAGTTGGTGATGATGTTGTTGTCGAGCGCGAGTTCGAGCCGCTCAACCTCGAGCTCCTCGTCGATGGCCGGGTTGCGCTCGGCGATCGCGGCGACGCCGGATTCCGGATCGGCAATGGTGTCGCGCACGCCCTCGACGACGGCGGTGAGAAAACCGGTCACGGCCTCCGGGTTCTCGTCGGCGAAGTCCGTGTTGACGATGATCGCGTTGCCGTAAAGCTCGAGCCCGTAATCCGACATCTGCATCACCGAGATGTCGTCCTCGTCCACGCCCTGCCGGCGCAGGTTCAAAAACGAGGTGAAGGAAAAGCCCGTGATCGCATCGACATTGCCCTGCGCGAGCATCGGTTCGCGGGTGGGAAAGCCGACCTCCTCGACGGTGATCGCATCCACGTCGAGGTTGTTGGCCGAGGCGAAGGCCGGAAACTGCGCCCAGGCCCCGTCCGGCGGCGGCGCGCCGAGGGTGCGCCCCTCGAGATCGGCGGGCTCGGACACGCCGAGGCTGTGGCGGCCGACGATCGCGAAGGCGGGGGCGTCATAGATCATCATCACCGCCGTGACCGGCGCGCCCTCGTTGGCGTCGAGGAACTTCACCAGGCTCGCCATGTCGGCAAAGCCGATGGGGTAGGCGCCGGAGGCGACCTTGGGGATCGCGTCGAGCGAGCCTTCGCCCGCGGAAATCTCCACGTCGAGCCCCTGATCGGCGAAGTGGCCGTTGTCGATGGCGAGGAAATAGGGCGCAGAAGGCCCCTCGAAGCTCCAGTCGAGGGTGAAGTTGATGCTCATTTCGTCCGCAGCGGCGGGGCTTGCGAGCACGAGCCCCGTGGCGGTGGCGGTGACGATTCGGGTCAGCACGGCGGATCCTCCTGTTGGTTCGCTCCGGTCTGCCCCCTGCCTGCCCGAAGCCGCCGGACGGCGCGAGGCCGCGGCGAGCGCGGCGGGTCGGAGCGGGGCGAAAATTGTGGTGTTGCCTTTTCGTGAGGCAGATGCTGCAAAAAACGGCGGCACTTCGCAAGAGCCATGCGACAGGAGCCTCGGATTTCGCCGCGTCGCGTCGCGGGGATCGGGGCGTTGACGCCGTGCGGCGCGGGCGGCAAGCAGGGCGGCGGCGCGGCTGTCGCGCTGCATCGGGAGACCCGCCTTGATACATGCCGTGCCCCGCTCCAGCCCCGGATGCCCGGGATCCAGGCCGTCATGACGGTGGACTGGCCGCGCGCGGCGCCGGGGATGCGGGTGGGGCTGTTCGGTGGCTCCTTCGATCCGCCGCATGAGGGGCACGTCCATGTCACGCGCGAGGCGCTCAAGCGCTTCGGGCTCGACCGCGTCTGGTGGCTGGTCAGCCCCGGCAATCCTCTCAAGCCCCGCGGGCCGGCGCCGCTCGACGCGCGCATCGCGGCTGCGCGCGGGCTGATGCAGCATCCCCGCGTCGTGGTGAGCGATCTCGAGGCGCAGCTGGGCACGCGTTACACAGCCGCAACGCTCGAGCATATTCTCGGCCGATACCGGGGGGTTCGTTTCGTGTGGCTCATGGGCGCGGACAATCTCGCGGGGTTTCACCGCTGGGATCGCTGGGAGTGGATCATGGAGACGGTGCCCATCGGGGTGCTGGCACGGCCGGGGGCGCGGCTGCGCGCGTTGCGCTCTAAGGCGGCGCTGCGCTACGATCGGCTCCGGGTGCCGCCGCAACGCGCCGGCCTGCTCGCCGACAACGCGCCGCCAGCGTGGTGTTTCGTGAATCTGCCGATGCGTGATATATCGTCAAGCGCGTTGCGCGCCCGCGAGCAGGGCTCGACGGGAGGGGCACAACCCCGTGAGCCGGGCGCGCGCCGGTGAAATCGGGCTTGCCACCGATCTGGCGGGACGATTTAGCTGCAACAGCTTAGCGTGACGGTTCACCATGACTGCTCGATCAATGCGACTTTCCCGACGTGCGGCCCTGATGGGGGCCCTCGCCAGCATGGCTGCGCCGGCCCTCGGCGAGCCCGGCGCGCAGCGTCCGCGGGCGCGCGGCCACACGATGCCGGCCGACGATGTGATCGAATCGGCGCGGCTGAGCGGGCGGGTGAGCTTCGCGGTCGCCGATCTTTCGGATGGCGAACTCATCGAGACGCGTGGCGGGGCGATCGCGCAGCCCCCGGCAAGTGTCGCGAAGGCGGTGACGGCGCTCTATGCGCTCGAGGCGCTGGGGCCGAGCTACCGTTTTCGCACGCAGATCGTGGCAACGGGGCCGCTGCGCAACGGACGCCTCGAGGGCGACCTGATCCTCGTGGGCTCGGGCGACCCGACGCTCGATGCGGACGCGCTGGGCGACCTCGCGCTCAAGCTCGAGGAGATGGGCGTGCGCGAGATCGCCGGCGCGTTCCTCACCGAGGACGACGCATTGCCGACGATCACGGCGATCGACCCGGCGCTGCCCGACGAGGCGGCCTACAACCCGCCGGTGTCCGGGCTCAACCTCAATTTCAACCGCGTCCATTTCGGCTGGCGCGCCGAGGGCGGCGATTATGTCGTGGACATGGACGCGCGCGCGCGCCGCTATCGGCCGCGCGTTCAGGTGGCGCGGATGGAGGTCGTCGATCGGAGCGGGCCGGTCTACACCCACTCCAACA
>LFCJ01000467.1_pt1 | contig 24945 bp, 34 predicted proteins | sample 643141 | NCBI WGS metagenome assembly LFCJ01 (sample SAMN03766243, study PRJNA286221) | soda lake metagenome | biome: soda lake; feature: Kulunda steppe; material: water; isolation source: sample B1-Br-g2 brine of Lake Bitter-1 | place: Russia: Kulunda steppe | collected 2010-07
ACATATACGCGCGCACGCGCACACACACACACACACACACACACACACACACACATTCATGCTTTGGTGCCAAAGCTGGGCCAGTCAGGACAGCAAACAGGAGGGTGCAGAGGGTGCGCAGCCAAAAGGGCATCCCAGCCAAAATGAGCGCCCGGCTGGGGGATGGGGCGTGTCTCTGTGGCAAGGCAGTGCAGGGCCCACCCATGAACGTTACCAACCTGCATTTGGGACGGGGCCAGCGCAGCTCAGTGGCCAGTGTGGAGATGATGGAAGCCTCTAGGTAGGTGTTGACAATAAACAACTATGGTGCCAGCTCAAGGGAACCTGTGCAGCCTTGCTTTTCTTTGCTCAGGGCTCTGTCCGCCAGCTCAAGGAAAATTGTACGGCTTTTCTATGAGGGGCTGGCTGTTTTTAATGGTAAAGGGTGGATGAATAGGGTGCCTCACAGTGTAAGAGGCTCGTCAAGCCTTTTTTTAGCCTCGGCCTGTATGGAGAAGGCCTCAACGGTGCATCATCATTAGGAATTACTTCACAGACAGCTCGAAAGCGCTAAGACTCTTTTGTATTCAAGTTGGAAAAGTATAAGAATATTTAAAACAAGTGGTTCTTGTTGGACCCTTGGCCCTCCTGGAGGCCGGGCTGAGTCAGGAAAAACCTGAACAGCTAGTCATCACCCTTGCCCATCCCCCAAGCTACGTATACCCAAAGGACTAAATCCCCCAAGCTACCCCACTACACACTGCTGTCTAGTCCGAAAATCATTATTTATGCTGCTTCCTGGCTATCCTCCTGAAAGAGCTGCAGGCTACATGCCAGCTCTGCCTCTGCACTCTCCCTGCACTGCCTGCAGTTGCAACGCACGTAGATTAGCTTCCATGCACGCTCCAGAGCGAGCCTGGATCAAAGCTTTGCTGTGCATTAGCTCCCAAGCCGACCAGTCGCGCTCACTGGCACAGGCCTGTGGATGTGCATGCACAGCAAGCGTACTGCCTCCACTGCCAAAGCAGATGAAAACAACACGCAGCTGACCTGGCTGCAGTGTCGCCTGGCGTTTGAGGCTGGTGCTGCAGCTACCTGCTGCCTGCACGCTGCTGCTGCTCTGTGAAATTCAGCCCTCCTTTGCTTATCAAGATAACCCTTGTGCACACTGTGTTTAGTTTTCAGATATGCCCTAATAGGTTATATTAAAATCACAGAAAAAGTAATAAAAAAACTTTTTCTGTGAAGGTATCAAAACATTTTAAATTATAAAATTTAAAATCGGAAATATTATTATTTATTAAGTAATAATAAATATTTTTTTGTTAAACACTTTAGTTTTAATACTAATTATAGATTGAAAGAAATGTAATAGCTCTAAGGTGAGCATATTTAGAAGTAAAGTAGTGTTTGTGTTTTTAACATATTTAAATATTTATAAATATTGAATATGTTAAAGGTTGCATCAGGTCGAGAAGGATGGCTGCTTGCACAGCTTGCACCATAGCTTGCACAGGAAGGCTTCTGCATCTGAATGACAAACACTTCACAATTCACTGCCACATTTGACCTCCCCTCACTCAGGATTCATATCTTAGGGTGGAGTGTTTGTCAGTCGGTAGATATGGTGGTTGGATCTGCCAGAGATTCGCCGAGACTCGGCGAGACTCGTTGTAGATGGGTAGGGCCTGGATGGGAGATCATCGTCTGACTTGCAGGTGCCTCCTTTTGACCTGAGAATTTCCATATCTCTTCAAGACAGTTTAAAACAAATTAACTGAACAGGACCAGGCCTCCAGGACGCCGGGATGAGTCACACGCTGTTTATCCTCTTCCCCTTAGTCCCTTCCCCCTGCCAGCTGCTTGTCCCGCAACTTGTTCCTAGGCAGCCTTGACATCTTATCAAGCAGCTGCAGGCTCCAGATCTTCCCCTGGAAGTCTTGGATGCTTCAGCGGATGTACTCCTTGCACCCTATGAAGCGTTGGAGTGCTCGGAGAACAGCTGTGGTGCTCAGTGTGCAGCTGCCTAAGTGACCAGTTTGCTCACTGGCACAGCTGTGAGGTGCAGGTACAAGCCATGGGGAGCGCATCAGCCACACCGTGGCAAGGGCAGCTGCACATGCGTGCATGGGATTCCTTTAAGCCCACTGGCCAGGCTGACGCGCGGGGTTGGAGAACGTTTCTCCCTTACCCTCCCATCTTCTCTCACTTTTGGAGGTGACATCAGCAGGGTGCTAGCCCCCTGGCAGGATGGTAAATCCTTTCTATCACCCTCTCAGTCATTTCCAAGCTCATCATTACCTTCTGTACTATCTCGTCCTTCATTTTTAAATCACATTTATTTCCAACATTTAGGGGGAGTTTGGGGGGGGGGTTGGCTTACTATTGCCAGTTCTTTGGCAATTTCCATGTCAAAAAAGTTACACTTGTCACTGACGAGGGTCCCCCCCATCCCCCAAAGAGACTCGTTGAGTCTTGGCGAGTATCGTCATCGGCAAGTCTCGGCAAGACCACTGCCCGACCTTGTTAATACCTTTTCAGAGGCTGCACCTGCTAGCACTTCATCCTGGTATACAAGTCTGGGAGGGTTTTATGTTATGGTAAGTAATGGAATTTCTGCCATTGTCTCAAACAATTTGAGTGTGTTTAGATACTGTTTCAGTGAAAGAGGGTCACAAGGACTCCAGCACTATTGGCAAAGAGGCGAGTTGGCTACCCACCCTAACTCATACTTCCTACATGCTGCGGCCTTGATGATGGGCTCAGGTTGCAAGAGCAAGCACAACCAGCCCATGCGCTCGCTTGAGCTCATGAGTAGGGTTGCTGAATACCGTATAATTATAAATAACTGTATACCTACGGTATATACCGTAGGTATACGGGAGGGGGCAAGTTATATAACCCGTACACCCAAACCGTAATACAGTTTGCTCCGTATGTATGCGGTTATAAATCATATATAAGGGTATTTAAAACGCTGAAATGAGTGGTTGTTCGGACATCCGTACCATCCCCGATTGATTATTTGTTGTCGTTTGACAGATACTGGTGACTTAATCAAGCATGAATGAAGAAGGCAGTGTGCATGGGACTGTGGGGGAGGGGAGCAGAGTGGAGTCATGGACTGCAGCAACAGCAGGTGCAGCAGCCTTAGCAGCAGAAGCAGCAGCAAGCTTGACAGAATCTGTACATGAGCAGCAGGCTGAAGAGGAGACAGAAAAGCAAGCAGCAGAGCGGGAAGCCCATGCAATCAAGCGCAAGTTGGATGCAGCGCGCATTGGTGGCAAGCAGCGTGCACCCCAATGGAAGACCTTGGAGCCTGTGCTTGTGCCAGTGGTTGGCAGGTTGAAGTGCATGGTGAAGAGCATCAAAGGTGGTGATGGTGTTTGTGGCAAGCTTTTGGCAAGAATATTGCGAAGTCAGCAAAAGATCACGACACTTGGAATGGCTGCAAAGGCGTGCGGATAGAGCAGGGTCAAGCAATGCTGCAGCCAGGGCCAAGCACCATTCAAGGCGTGGGCTTCAAGCGGGCAGCTGAGAGCACAAATAGCATAGCCAGCAGCAGCAAACAGGCCCCTGCAGGTCAACAGCTCATCACGCAGCACATCGTCAGCCAGCATGCAATCCAGCAAACAGCATAGAATCTAGCGCAGTATTTCTTCACCAGCAACACTGCCTGGCGTCTTGTTGAGCACAAGAATCTGGTGGCTGCCTTTGAGCTGGCTGCTCAGCGCTCATGTTACCAGCTGCTCTTCTGAGCGCATCTGGTTGCTCTTTGGCAACATTTTCAGCAAGACCAAGAATCGTTTGGCCTTGGAGCGGGCCAAGAAGCTGTCTTACATCTGTAGCAACAGCGATAGCGGGGGCACAGTGGCAGATGAGGAGGTTGCTCTGTCCCTTGCAGACGTAGTGATTGAGGATGAGGAAGAGGCGGAGGAGTGAAGGGTTGAGAAAGAGCGGTTGTCAGTGATGTGCTGGAAGTAGAATGAGACCCTGGCCTTATAACAACTGTTTGCACAGGGCTGCTTAGCACTCAAGGGTATGCAACCATGAGTTGATGCTGCACTTGGTTCTTTTCAAACTTTGACAGGTTTACTCATGTATTGGAAAATATTTATGGTCGTGCGCTCCCTCCTCTTCGAGAGATACGCAATGACCTCCCTGGGGGTCTGATTGGAGGGGATGGGACCTTTGGTATTACGGTTTCTGCGGTATACAGGGTATATGCCAGGGAATATACGGTATATAAGTCATAAGAATTATAAATGTTTTCTTGTTCGGTGGCCAGCAACCCTACTCATGAGCCAAGCGCTCAAGCTTGGAGAGAAGGCATAAATGTGCACACGTCTGCATGCATACGCATGCACACCCACACATGAAAAAAACACATTTGAACGGGATTTGTGAGCTCCCTTTTCTTATTGTGCGCCCTTGAATACAGGTGCCAGCGCCTCTCACCACCGCAGGGCCTGCTGCTCATTAGCAAGCAGCCCGCAGCCTCATGGGATATCCATAGCGCGCAACTGTTGGGGACCGCTCTCCACACTTTGCGCCTGATGGCATGCATGCGTGGGGGGCTGCGTGTTTCATAAACTTGATTCATGAAGTTGGGCCCTGCCTCATTGGGCAGGCTGTAAAGTGCGGACGCAAGTCTACGTGTGGATCTGTTTTCAAGAGGGTTGCAGCGCAATAAACAAGGTATTCATTGGTGGACCATGGCTTGGGAAAACATTTATCCCAGCCTGTCTACCTGCACAGCTTGTTGCCCTGCTTTCTGGGCGCTTCCTCATTTTTATCACTGACCTCACTTGTGAACAAGGCACCATTTTACCTGGGTTGTGTCTGATGCATTGCTTCTGCCCTTCGGTTACAGCATTGCTGATAAACACGTTCAGCTCAGATCTGCACATGGCAAGGACAATTCTCGGCTTTGAAAGTCTTGCTTCTCACGGACAAAGTAATGAAGTGTTCCTTTTCTGCGGCCTTGGTTTGGTCGTCCAAACAGTGCCACCTTTCCATAGCCACTGGCATGATGGGCGAGCCTACAAGTACAACCATTCTAGATGGCTAGTCTGGAAGGATATCTGGTCTATGGATGTATCACGATAAAGTACAATATTCATGTAAGCATTGCTTCTTATTGTACCTCTGAACGCGGTTACTGTGGTACGCCAGATTACCAGCAGTGAGCCTATCTGGTAAACTTGTCAGCTGGAGATCAGTTTTACCAAGCCTTCTACTTAAAGTACGAAAGATTAGGTAGGGTTTACAGGGTTTAAGACTAGGTCGATGTATGTTGTCAATGTCGTTAGTGTTAACAATCAAGCACACTGACAAGGAACTCCGCTGCATCAGACAAATTGGGCACTCAAGACTGTTAGTGCTTAAGCCTTGTATCAAATGTAAGGGCTTTGCAGGCCCGGAGTAGCCCACACCAAGTTGTTCGCAAATACCACAAGGAGCCCACTGCTCACTATCTGTAGCATTCTCAGTCACTTTTTCATCTCGAGTGGACACTTAACCCCTAACTTACTTTCTGACAAGTTGTCACGGCTAGTGCAGTGTTCATGTTGGACCACTCCGAAGCTTTGTTCTGAAGAAACAACTTTTGAGCTTAGACTTCAAACTCCACGCGTTACAGTGCACTGTGTGTGACATACACAAACGTAGAACTGTTCCCTGCTGCCAGTGATGCCACTGCAGTTGCTGTCGCTGCACTTCACAGTTCGCTGCTGCTCCCAAGCCGGGGCAGTATCTGCTGGATCTCCTGCCCATTGCTCTGCATGAGCATGAATAGCCCCATCATGATGCCCATAAGCACCTGCACAATAGCACAGTACAGGAGTTACAATTGAAAAATATATAAGCAGGGGGAAGGTTTAAGGTTCAAGGTTTTCAAGGCTGTATCCGCCGAACGAGGGCAGCGTAGCCAAAGCAGGGGGAAGGCAGCCCAGCAAACATGAAGGGCAGCACAAAGAGAGCTGCGCCTCTCAGTGTGCTTTGAGGAGGGGCAGGCAAGTGAGCGAGCTGCCAAAGCAGTGCACCAGGCTCTGCCCTCACCATGAATAGCACGCGCATACAAGCATGCAGGAGGGCATGTCCGCCCACAGGAGGGTCGCTCAGCACTGCAAGTCTTGTGCCATCCACGCGATGGGCCCAAGCATCATGGAGGCAGTCCACATCCCGGAGGGCCTGTGCACATAGGATGCATGGGGGCGCGTGCATCTGCATGTGCTTGTGCACCAGCCGCACAGGGATACAAGAAGGCAAAGTGCCTGAAATCAAGGCGCAGGCTTGGTTGCAGGCTTGCTTGCAGTGTGCAGGCATGATTGCAGTGTGCTACATCTGAGTGCTAGCATGTTAAAGGCAACTGCAAGACCATTGCTTGTCATGGCATTGATGTGATAGAGGACAAAGGGAATGCAGGCTTGATTTGCCAGAAAGAAGGTGTACCCACCTTGCCTTCCCAGGTTATGCTTGGATGTCAGATCCAAGGCCGGCACTAGAAATGATTGCTGAAGCACACCATCACCATCTACTTTCACCATGCGCTGCCCTGCTCGTCAATGCCCACACCTGCCAGCAGTTAACGCCGCACTTGATGCCAGATCCCACGCCAACTTGCAGGATGGTGTCGCCCTTGCGCACGCCGCGCACGGTCTCAATGTAGCCAAGCGTGTACCAGGTGGTGGAGGATGACACATTGCCTGTGCAATCATATGCAAGCAGCATCGTGCCCCCGCAGGACAGGAGCTGCAATATTAGGCCAAGAGCGCGCCATAGGCCAGTACCACTTTTGCCACAGTCGTGGCTGCCTACTTTGCATGCGTACAAAAGTGCGCATGCTCGTGAATCTGTGTGACTGTTCTCACTGCAGGCATACGCGCACACCATCTCATGTACGCTCAGTACGTGCAAACAATGCACGTGCACGTATGTTCCTGCATCCACTGGCCAAAGCACTAGAACCTCACACACTCAACATTCGTCGCTCTCCATGAGCCTCTTTGCCAGGCCTGCACAAATTAAACCTCTCCTTTAGTGCCCCTGACACTACATAAGTTGCACCATGCCCGCCATCCTGCTTGGCACTCCCAGCTGCACCACACCATAGTCGTGCAGCACCACCCGGGATGGCTCAAGGTCGTACTCTTCAAGCTGCAGGGCTTTTCCAATTCCATCCAGCACCCGCGCTCCCCCTGCGTTATGCACCCAAACCGGGGCAGCGGCCATAGTCACTGACCACACAACCTGGCCGGCAGTGCAGCACCCCCAGCCAAGATATGGGCATGGACTGGGCACGCCAAAGTCTAAAGAGGGATCAGCAGAGGCTTGCGCAGAGCATGGGACTCGGGGGCGTCAGCCATGTTCAGGCAGTGCGTGCACACGCGGCCGGGCATATGTGCTGCCTGTCCACTTGTACGCAGCAGGGCACGTGCACAGCACACATAATCTGCGCGGCCTGACCACTCGCATGCAGCAGGACACGTGCATAGCACACACGATCTGCGCGGCCTCCCCACTCGCATGCAGCAGGACATATGCATAGCATACACGATCTGCGCGGCCTCCCCACTCGCATGCAGCAGGACACGTGCATAGCACACACAATCTGCTGCCCCCAGACAGTGCGCGCGTGGCTGGGCTCGTGCTGGACCACCCACCGGCATGTAGCAGGAAGTGCTGCACGGGGCCAGAGAACTTGGGCGTGTACGCGGGTGCAGCGTCTGGCCCCAGCAGCTTGCGCAGGGCGTACGTGGCAGCAAACCTGGCCTTCTGCCATGGCGTCAGCACGTGAGGTGCTATCTTCCACATGGCTTTGGTCAGGGCCATGGATGCCTCGCTCACCACGTTCTTACCCTGCGCAAATTTGTGCGTTGCCCATGGACTTTGCTCTCCTCACGGCGCCATGGACCGTCCATGTGACTAACCCTGCTGACTACACACACCGTAGCTGTCTTGCCTGTGTCTTGCGGTGCGCATGATTGTTTGAGTTATGTACATCAGTGCATTGGCTGCATCATCAATGCATCGGCCAGGCACTTCAGGTTGTGGTGCTTTAAGTTGTTGAGAGTCTGACCATGATTTAAAACAGGAGCAATCCCAAAGCCCAGTCCAGAGCGCTACTTCCCTTGCTTCTGAAAACCCAAGTGCAAGCAGCAAACACTCTGACAAGTTCGTATGGGCGCCAACATTGGAGTCACTCTATCAAGCATTGTTGCGGCTGGTGCAAGAGGCAACACAAGTAGTTTTCTGACCTTAGCAGCTCAGGTCTCACATGTCAACCTCAGCGAATGGGTGCACCTCCTGCGGCATCCTTCACTTAAGCTTAGTGTCAAGATTGTGCTGCAGATTATAGCCCAGCCAAGATTTTGTGTAGTATCTGAATGCACTTGAGGTATGCAAGTCCACACAACACACCAGGTATATGCCGTTCACTCCATCTTCATCAGGACCGTAATGGATAGCCCTGTAGGCACCAGAAATCCATACTGATGAGAGTAAGATAGACACACCCTCCTGCCTTGATGCAAAAACATGCATGCGCCAGCATTGAAACTTCCAATGAATCTTGAAGCCGTCCTCATACTATTGTGTGGGGTGAAGGAGTCGAGCATAACAAAAGGGAAATGTTCTAAGACTCCTCAAAGGTGGTTCACACTACATATACACACACAGAGAAAGAGAGAGAGAGAGAGAGAGAGAGAGAGAGAGAGAGGGACAGGAAGTTTGGATGAAAGGCAGGGGTTAGATATGACATGGATGCAAGTGGAGAGATTGCCGGTTACGCACAGGCTGGCTGCAACATCACACGCACGTGTACGCATCATCACTCATGCCAAGGTGCACACGATGGTTGGCAGTGAGGCTGTACTTGGCACGCCCTTGCCACTGCTTGGGCTTGTTGCTGAGAAGGACCGCGGCGGCACCCATGCGGAACAGCATGTTGGTGACCTGTGACGAGTGCACAGGCAGGATTAAAAATGTCAAACATGTGGTGCCGCAGACAAGGAATTTGGCGCATGGGGCAACCCAGGTGGCAGCTTGCAAGCTGCAATTGGCAGCCTCCAATTGCACATCCTCTCCCCTTGCAGACATTGCACAGCCTCTCCCCCTGCAGACGTTGCACATCCTCACCCCCTGCAGATTTTGCATAGCCTCTCCCCTTGCAGACTTTGCACAGCCTCTCCCCCTGCAGATCTTGCACAGCCTCTTCCCCTGCAGACTTTGCACAGCCTCTCACCCTGCAGACTTTGCAGTGCTCACCATCCTGTGCTTGTCGTGCCCTGGGTAAAACGCTGGGGTTGTGGTCTCAGTGGTAACAAAGACTGCGTTGGTGTTGGGGTGGGCCTGCAGCAAGCGGGGCATTGGCAAGCACAGGCAGTATCATGGCTGCCCAAGCAGGTATGATAGAGCGTAATTTAGGTCTGGTGTCTCTCCGCAGGCATTCTGACCTGCCAAGCAATGTGCTACCAATGTGAGCTGGTTTGCATCCACCTTCAGAGACCGCTGCGCATCATCTTGCAGAGAGGAGCACCATTGTGTCCTCTGTGTCACCTTACTTGGAGCAGATCTTTGACCATGTTGATTGCCACAACGCCGTTTGAGCAGCCCATGCCACCAAGGTGATAGGACTGCACAGGCAAGTAGCCACAATCACTTGCATCATGCTATTCCTGATCAAAGAGACACTAGTAGAGAGTATGGAATGCTATACAGGTTTTTTAGCGACAGCCACCGCAGCTGGAGGCAGACCCCCAACACCAGCCACAGCTTACCAGCCCAGACAGACTCGCCCTGAGAACCTCCCTCGGCAGCGTTGTACCACCCATCTCATAGAGATTAATTACAGTGAAGACACTCACCCTGAGCAGCAGCTCCAAGCTGCCCATGCTCAGCACGGTAGCCTTAGACACAGCACTGCAGGAGACCATGTTCTTCACGTTATTCTCTTAGGTGTAGGGGGTGTTATTTACATTCCTCACACTTTGGTTCCTCTGAAGAGTCTCAGCCTTGATTTGCAAAGAGTCAAGGAACTCGCTCTCAAGCTTCATGCTCATTCTGTGCACTATGATCATAAGCTTGTGCAGACCAGACGTTCTCTTGAGCATTCTCACCTTCAAACTAATCAGGAGAAGTCTGCTAGCTTGTCTGCTCGCAGACCTCCTGATCCTCACTGACCGCCCTTTCTTTTCTGGTGAAGGGGCTTCTTCCCAAATGGCCCCCTTTCCTTAATTGATGTGAGGAGCTTTTTTGCTGCATGCGTAGTTCTTCCTCTTCTCCTTTTTTCTTTCTAGAGTATGGAATGCTATATAGGATACACCTAAGATTTCTGTTTCACTCCTTCCTTGCATAAACCAGCTCGAGTGGAACACTTCATTTGCTTGGTTTGAGAGGTGTGCAGCCTACCAAAGACAGCACACAAGAAGCCCATTTGGAACTGCTTGGATTGATCTAGGGAAGAGCTGGCTATGATAAGTCACTTATCATAAGTGTACTGGTATTCAGAAATCACCCCAAGGCTGATGAACTTCCCAGAAAGGGGATGTGGCACAGTTTGGATGTTCTTGTTTCCCTACACAACCAAGAGCAGCTGTCTTGTCGCGGTCCACTTGCATACCTGGATGTTACTCCTCATCTTGAAATGGTTTACCACCATGGATGCCATGGAGGGTGTGGGACAGTAGATAGAGCAGGTGGTCACCAAGATGTCCTGCAAAGACAGCCCAAACAGGACAAATTGCCTGGTTGTGCTTGCTCACACGTACCTGTTGAGGACGCTAGGTTCAGCTAAAGCCTGTTGGTGCTGTGGGCTGGCAGCGTAAATGTAGTGCCGCTGTCATCCATGATCCTTGTTCAGTGCGCAGGGAAGCTACCAAAATGCTGGGCGCAAGTTGGATCCTCACCACATCCTGAGGTTGCAGCCCTGTCTTGAGCAGAAGACCCTCAACAGCGCCGCACACCGCCATCTTGCACTCCTCGTAAGCACTGGCAAGGTCTACGTGAAAGCAGGGGACAATACGCACAGCATTTGCTTCACTTACAAGCAACATTGGCACATGTAGGCATGCAGCCCACCCACAGGTTCAGAAGCAAACTTGTACGCATGGGTGCTGGCCAGCACATGCCCCTGCTTACAAGGCTGGACCAGGCCTCCACAGAACATGCAAAAGCACGTAGATCCGTAAATGCCAGCCTGATCCAGGCATCGTTACCTGTCTTGGGCTTATCCTTGCAGTGCCCTGGATGTATGGCGGGGGGTAGATGTGAGCTCACATCACCGAGCCCGCTCTTCTTGTGCACCTTGCACATCCACTCAATCTCTTCTTCAGAGTACATCTGCAGTCAGGAGAAGTTATAGTATACAATCTCAAATTTTAAGAAGGGGCTAGATCAGTTCAAAAGTCTGCGCACAATAAGATCGGGTTGTGCCTGGCCACTAGCTGGGGGCGCAAGTGCGCACACCTTTGTCTCCCTCCAGGCTTGGATTGCGTCCTCCATATTCACAACGTACTCCTCTGGGGGCACATAGCCCTCTGAGTCTACAATGAGCACCGGCTGGCGCATTCCTGTGCAAACGGCTTGGGGGCGTTTATCTGCTCACGCACTCGTGCTTGACTTCTTCAAACCAAAAAATGCTTACGAATATGTTAACTCCCAAGCCTCTCCTCGTCGACTGACAGGACTTGAAAAGCGCGAGGGATGAATAGATAATCTCTTTCGAATAAGCCACTCGACCCAACAGCCAGGAGGGAAAAGTAAGTGTATTTTAAAATTTCGACTATGGTCATGCGACACATAGTCCGTATGGACATAAAATGATGGACGTAAATCATTTACGGTAATATACTGTCTGAACAGTTAAATAACTTTAACAAAGAAAGCACCTTGGAATTTTTGTCGTGTAGGCCTGCAGCCAATGTAATCTCATTCCAGTGAGCCATGGCAGAACTGCACGACATTTTACTAGAAGGCAAGCATCATATGCAGGTGCATTTTGCAAGTCCTTGTCCTTGTACCATTACTTGCATGTTTCTCGCAGGTATGTTTGATTTGACTAAGCATGATTGCCTTCAACCCTTTCAGGCAGCTCATGACCTGCTTGGTAGTATGTGCTTGGTAGCATAACCTGTGCATATTGCATGTCCAAAACACATTCGCAATACACTGAAAAGATGCTCAGAAGTGCAGTAACGTTAACGTTGGAGGGCCCCAGTATTGGGCCTCTGAGGAAATAGCACAGTTTGAGTCCTTCAACAGAGAGGCATTACCTAAAATTATAATGTGCTTTTGTGGCCCTGTATAGTCCCAGTATGCATTCCAAGGTCAGGTACAAAGTGGTTTCAAAAGTCAGGGATGATCAGGCAGACAGAGGTAAGAAACATTTACAGGCAAGCACTTACACCTAAGGTGCAAGCACTGGATATTGGATCCTTTAGCTGTTGGTGCAGCCACCCTCTACTGTTATTGTTTTATTTTGTTGTGCACACATTCCGACAAGCACTCGCGCATGCACGCACATTGTGACCATTTGTAAATTATGCAGCATGCAGCCCAATTGCCATCGCCTCACTGAATGCATCCAGAGAATTACAGGTGAGGGCTCTACCATTGTCATCATTGGGAAAGCCCTAGCTGAATGGTTGCTTAGCCAAGGTTTGGACCTGGAGATATGCCAGTCCAACTTGCCAATCTGTGTTTCTCTTCGGCCTAATGGTTAACATGTGCATACAACTCACACCACACCTCAAGCAATACGGAGAGGTACAACCTTGCAGATATACTGTATCTGCCCAACACTCAATGTATTAGAATTGTATTCTCGACATTTCACCCACGAGTCATCGCCTCATGCAGCCCGAATCTAATCCAGGTAGATAGCACAATATTCCATCTTCGATTTATGCACATCCCCGCTATCAGCAGCCCCCGTCCCTTGGCTTTTATGCTTCAAAGCTACAGAGTTTCAGAGTTGCTCTGGCATGCGCACGCACACATGCTCGATCACTGTTGCATGAGTGTTGGGGCTCATACTTTCAGAAGGGGTAAATGGAACAACCACCGTTTTGTTCAGAAGCAAGTAGTCAGTTGAGGATGTGGGCACCTTCTGTAAGACTACAACCAGGCAAGGAATGAAGAATATGTAGGCAAAGAAAACACTCCCTACGTTAGAAAAGGGGGAAAAGGGCTCCAGAGAAACAGGAAAAGATAAGCTAAGGTGGATCAGGATTTTTCACCAGCCGTGCCCCAAGAAATAGGAAATAAGAAAATAAGTAGATGGCAGTGAAAACATTCCCTGCATCAATTAAGGAAAAGGGGTCACCTAGGACCTAGGCACCGTAAGATCCCTCCACCAGCAAAGCAGGAACAAAACAAGTGAATGGGGATCAGGAGGTTGACTTGTAGTACCCCATTCCTGACCTTGACGATGAGAGGTCACATAAATTTTCTCAAAAGCGGGTCTGGTAGCATATCTATAAGCATACTGAACGGAATGAGCATGAAGCTTCATAGCAAGCTTGGCAGCTATCTGAGGATTAAGACCAAGGTCCTTAAGGAGCTCCATACTGTAAGGCTGCAAATGGTGCCACCTACTCCCAGAAGGATAGTGTGGAGGCTAACGTTGGCGGCAGCTCGGCGTAGATAATGACAGAGCACGCTGTGCTGTTGGTTGGTGGCCTCGAGATGGCTCCTAGGTCTAGTCTCTTTGCAATACTTGACTTCCACAAGATGGATGCGCTACTGATTGGATGTGAGCTGACAGGGTTCTGGACCCTTGACAAAGGCTGGTAGGCTGCTGCTGTTGCTGAGAGCCTCCCATCCCCTGTAAACCATGCCCTACTTATCAATGCATACGTAGGGTGGGCATCTGGTACATTTCTCCTTTTGTCTTCTTTTGGTAGGTATTTCTGTTACTAGTATAGCGTCTGGACGACTGGCAGTGAGTCTTTGCTTAAATAGGGAAGCGGCTAGGGAAAAGCCACTCAGTGATGGTTCTATTTGTCGATCCTTCAGGGATCTGTAAGTTTTGAAATGCGGTCTTTTTAGCCAATATCCATTTGGACAAAACATCCCCCTAGGGAGCCTGCTTCAATAGCTTTCATGATAAGTTTACAAGCAATGTAACGTCCTACAGCAATTATACTGGAGATAATCTGGTGTTGACAACCTGATAGAATGTGTAGGGCACTGTCTGAATGGTGACAGAGGGGGCATTGAAGACTGGTCAAGGTCTTAAACAGAACAGCGCAGTACAGTAGTAATATTCTTCATCTTAAAAGACAGAGCGTCGTCCAGAAAGTCATTGATATTTTTGTTGGCTATGGGAATAGACCCTGGTGATATGATCAGTGAGGAATTTTAGGGTTTGCATGACCAATCTTAGGGTTCGTTAATTAGTTTTACCACCATGTTAATGTGCACAGGGTCTTATCGTCCCACCTACACAAACTTGCATCGAGACATGCAGATTTGAAAAGTACTGGAGCTTTATGGTAGGCGGGTTTGAAGATCTTAGTATTTTTTGCGTTAAGGGGGGTATCCCTTTCAGAGACAAGCCAGGTTAAGTCATGAAAAGGATTACCACCAATGCCAGCACATGGCATCCCTGTTTCTGCATGGCTCGTATCAACTTGTGTTGCCTGATACTTGGCCACAGAATCGGCGCACTCATTTCCAACAATACCGGCGTGGGATTCAACTTCAAAAAGGTGGACAGGATTTGGTGAGTTACGGACAATTTGTATAAGCAGCTTCAAGATATCCCCTTGTGCATGGTGGCTGTGAAGCTCAAGGTACAGCAAGTGCTTCCTGATTTGGTGGAGAGACAAGAGGGTGTCAGTGGCAATATGTGAATGGCCACAAAGAATGGCGGATGTGATGACAGCCAATTCAGCTCTACCTATGGTCACCATAGTATGGTGTTTGTAATACCCATACCATTGGGTCCGACTAAGCTAGCAGTTAAGGTAGAAGGTTGGTATGTGCCTGCCCAAGTCAGTTGTTTTACTTGGTGAGTCTGACAGCTGCTGTCTGTGTTTGCCCTCTCCTTCCAATCAGGCACCTTTTTGACAAAGTTCTGGCTGTATTGTGTAGGGAAAAGCAATTCTTAATTGTAATGACAAGAGAGTGTGTGTCAGCAATCAAGAGGAAGCTTTTAAACCTTATAAAGCCAATTTTAGGTTGACTGTCATTAAAGATTGGGTCACTACTGATATTTTTGTGCTTCCAATTTGCTTCAGGAATTTCATTAGCCAGATCCCTGATCCAGGTGGTATTGTGATTATTCAGATGCAGGCGTTCTTCTGTGTTCCAAACAGCAACTATTTGCATATTCAATCTGTGGCGGGGGAGCAGGATTTCTTCATAGATCCAAAAAAAGGGATTGGCATATTTAAAGGTTAATCCTAATCTGACCTTTTAGGTCAAAAAAAGGTACTTCCTAGAGGGCAGCACGGATAGGGGTAGGCATCGAGGAGTTTAGAGTATGGATTGGTGCTCATTCTTCCTCCCCAACATGGGAGAAACATGAAGGTGGCTGTTTCAGTGTTTTTTGTGAGATAGCATGTCTTAGGGCGCGATCCATGGTTTGATCGTCATGCTTAGGATAGCAGACAGAGAAGCCAGAAAATTTGGATGAATGGGCATCAGGAATGGCTCCGAAGACTCTGTCATGAGGGTCCTTGCCACAGTAATTAAGGTATTTGGGGTTGTGGTCCAGAGGGGAGGCCATTTTTTTCTAACAGAGGAGTTTTTTAACCCTGGTATTCATGGGTGTCTTTCTCAAACACATGAGTTGTTGCGCAAGGAAGAGCAGAGATGAAGCCCCACTCTCGGCCATGATAATGAGAGGTGGCATAAGTCTTTTTAAGAGCACGCCTGGTACTGACAAATTTATGACCACACTGACTAGAATGAGCATGAAATTTCACAGCAAGCTTATAGCTTTCTGTGGATCAAGGTCGAGAGCTTTGCTCCACCCTGTAAGGGCTGTAAATGGTTCCACTCCCAGACGGGAAGTCTAGTGGGTAATTGTTGTGCCAGACAGTCTTTGCTACCAATACTCATCTGGACAAAGTATCCCCCTGGGAGGTCTGCTTCAATAGCATTCACAATCCAATAATCAGTCTACGGGCGGTGCTTTGACGCTCAATACTCAGACCGGAGACGATCGGGTGCCGACCACGTTACAAAATGTGCAAGGCACTGTCCCTGTCGACTCAAAGGGCATCAAAGATTTGTGGAGGTCTTAGAGCAGACAGCATGCTTTTGATGAATAAGGGTATCTGTGCGGGAGTGAATTCTCTTCACCTTCAAGGACGAATTGGACATTGTCCAGAAAGCGTTGCTAGTAGTTGTCAATGGACAGTTGACAGTGGGAAGTACTCTGGTGATATGATTAGCATCCAATATCTGACTTTGCATGACCAAGCTTATGTTTAGCGTGCATATGCGCCTTCAGGGCATTGTCAAGGTTGAGAAGGAAATGAGCTTGAAGGCAGGTTAATTTGAGGATCTTGATATTGCTGCGTCAGGGAGGTAATCACCCTCAGAGGCAAGCCAGGTTGTAACATGGAAAGGATGACATAACATTACCACCAATACCTACACATGGCACCCCTGTGTCTGCAAGTTTGTTGCCACAGCAACTTGTGTTGCCTGATACCTGGCTACGGCATCTGCGCACTAACTACCAGCAAAGCCAGTGTGAAAAATGACCTTCTATGCACAGGAGTGCACACATTCTGTGAGTCACTTTGCATGAGCATTTGAAAGATGTCCCATTTTACATCGTGGCGGTGAAGTTCAGGATAGAGCGAGTGCTTCCTGATTTGGTGGAGAGATTAGGCTGTTAAAACATATAACATATAACTAATTAGTGGCAATATGTGAGTGGTTGTTAAGAATGGCGGCTGTTATGGCAGCCACTCAGCCCTACGGATGGCATTTTGAATACCTGGTTGATTTGACAAAGCTGGGACTAGAGAGAGCAGGGTGGTACTACCTTCAAAAATCTGGAAGCTGCCGTTTGGAAATGCCCAATTCTTCCAGCCAGGCACCTAGTATATGTACTGAGTGTACGCACTGAGTGTGGGATTCATTGAAGGGTGATTCTAGATTGTTGTCTGGTTTCAATTCGATTGCCTTATCTGTGTTTGATTTGACCAAACATGATGATGGTGGAAGGAACCGGAGGGAATGCAGTGGTACAAGATTGGCCCTGATGATGACGAAAGTGAAAAAAGTAACTGCTTTGCAAAAGTCAGCAAGATGGAAACAGCGCAAGGCGCTGCAGATTTTTGACAGTTGCTCGATAAAGTTTTATTCAAATATCCACTATGGTGAGCGGCTCGGCTGGTGCTATTTCGGCTCGGAGTGGGGGCAGCGAGCGGGCAGCGCCTCCCTCTGGAGGTCTACGCAGTAGAGCTGGTATGGTTTGCTTGACTTCTGTGTTGACATATCATACACGAGGCGATGCACCTGCTTTCGTTCACGAAGGTGTTGCAGTCTCCTTAATGACCTTTCCGCCCTGCGTTCTGCCTGTAAACTTGCACACAGGCCGCAGCGGGGGCGGTGGAGGTATCCGAGGGGGTGGCAGGAGCGCCATGAACTATCAGATGGACGAATCAGCCACCGGCATCATGATCCAGCCGGTGCGTTGGATTAGGACAGCTCACCCTTCTCGTCTGCTCCCAGAATGAAGGGTCCACTGACACCCCCTGCCCTATGATAACCACCTGCAGGTATATGTGGTTGTCATGAGCATCGGCTTCATCTTCTTTGTAGCCATCTTGCATGTCATTGCCAAGGTAGGTCCCGTGTGAGGCAGAAGGCCCCCTGTCTTTTCAATCATTGACGGGATAAACTTCTGACTTGCAAGCACCGTGCACAATTATTGGTGCAAAGCCATGGCCGGTAAGATTCTGAACAGCAAGGAACAGCATGCCTCGTAGAACTCTTGCATGGTTGCGGCCCCGATGCATAAGCTCGCATTCTGTATGATCATTGATTGTGTATACTTGAGAGTGTTTGTGTGTGCATCTGTGTGCACATGTGCATTCGTGCGCGTGTGCATGTGAGTGTGCGCGTGCGTGCATGTGTGTGCATGTGTGAGTGCGCGTGCATGCCTCTGTCTGGGTGCTTAAATCATGCGGCTGGTATATTCTTCTTGCAAGCATAGAATTATGCGCTGATGAGTAGAATCGCAGCGTGACCTTGAGGACCTTGAGGATATACACGCATGCGCTTGCACACACACACGCACACACGCGAGCACGTGCGCGCACACGCGCACACACACACACACACACACACACACACACATGCACACAACACGCGCATGCGTGCAATTAAGTGCATTGAGGAGAACGGGACCTGGGTGAGCACTCAAGCTGGTGACTAAAGAGGGTTCTCGTGCCTTAGCGCTTCTGTACATTTTAGGGTCTTGTCAATAAAGCCTCTTGTATGTCTGCCACACTTCATCCTTCATCTCGCAGCTCCGTGGATAAGTTTGAGCGGAGTGGTCTAGTCTGTTATGTACCAGCAGGAACCAGCAGCAGAGTAGCACCAGTAGCAGCAGCAGTGGCGGCGGCAGCAGCGCAGCAGCAGCAGCTGCAGCATCCACAAAAGTGGAGTGGTATATGGTTCTGAACGCGCATGAATGGTGCAGCGCAGTGTCCACTGTCATGGTCACTCACCCTTGTGGTGAGCGGCTGATTGATTTTGTACCCCATGAGCCAGCATTTTTTCTTATTTCCATGCACATGTTGGTTATGATTGAAGCCTGGGCCTGAGCAGAGCCAAGCAGTGCTGCAGGTTCTTGTCATGTTTCTCATGATGTGTCATGCACATACCAACAAGCTCTAAATGTGTGCCTGACAGGCACAAAGCTAATTTGCCTAAGGTAGGTTGTGTGCATATTCTTATTTTCTTCTGAGTCGTGCTGTTTGTGACAATAAAACTCAATCAGAAATTCCTGTGTTATCAGGGTAGGATGTAACAAGCCTGATTTGCTTAGAATGTGAGGTTTCGGTATCAGCTTTTTTTACAAAAAGCCCCAAGTGCTGGAAAATGTGTATGTACTTAGTATATTTGGAGGAATTGGCACGCAGATTGGCACCTGTACTGTGTGTAAGGGCTGTTTTCAGCAACCAGTTGGTCTCTCTTAAACAGCTCAATTACTGGTTGCTTGTAGCACCTACCAAACAAGGGAAACAAGGGAAATAGGCAATCATGATGTTAACACTCATCCCTACATCAAGTTAAGAAAAGGGGCCACCCCTGGCCTAGGTAACTTACCTTGACCTTCAAGTTTAAGTTTACCTTAGTAAGGTAAGCTCATGGCTATTTGAGTCGTACCTGCCGGACAAGGGCAGCTAAGCTGAAGCCTATCAGGCCCGCAACCAGGACCTCAGATTAGAAATGAAATAAAAACCATAAGTGCCAGGAGAAAGACAGTTTTTTTTGTGGACCAATCTGTTTGAACAGTTGAGGGCAAGATGCATAAAGCACAAGCAAGAAGTATGATGTACATGATATCTGTGTCGGGATAAGCGGGTAAGGGTTACATAGGTGTGCCTGCTGGAAGAGGGCAGTGCTATGGCCATGCCACGGGTCTGATTTGGTTGCAGCAGTGTCTCAGCATGACAGCAGCTTGGCTAAAGCCTTTCAGGCCTCCAACCAAAGCCAACACAGACCTGTCCTGGCTTAACCAGAATTACCGACTCGTGCTCCATGCGCACTGCCCCTCCCTGGCAGGGAATAGAACCACAACCCAGCCACATCATGGATGATCCAGCGCCTGCGGAGTGTGTTCGGACCTAAGCTTCCTGTTTGTGGGACTCGACCAGACTGTTTGAGCCTCCTGACTGCTGACCAGGATCAGACCCATGCAGAGCTTGAGCAACTCCTGGACCCAGCTATGCCAATGGGGAAGACTTGGACCAGGAAAATGGCGGACCAGCATCTGGCCGAGGCTGCTCACGAGGAACTCGACCAGCCTGCAGCTGCTCAGACAACATAATCAGAGCTACAGACTCGATCTCCTGACACTAACGTTCCCGCATTTCAAGATGCAGTGCTGCACTTAAACATTTTGGCCATGCTCACCTCAATGGGCAGCCAAGCTAGGCTTAGATTTCCCTCTGCACAGACGTGTGCCGGACTAGACGTGCTGGGCTCACGCAGTTCTCCTGCGCTTGCCCCAGTCGCTCCTTCTCCTAGACATTTCCAGACAAGTAGAACCATGACTGCTTCACCTTGACCAGGTTCCCGCATGTGACAAATGCAGGGGTGGCTGCGTGCTACAAAAGCCATGAGTGCCTAGAGGGCAGACAGCATGCGGACAGACACTGGCCGGGGTGTTCTGGAGACATTTCATAATTTTAAATAGCCGGCCTTCATCCACAGAGGGCTCACAAGACTGCTCTCAAATAGTATGCTCACTCTGTGCATGACGCGCAGAACAACATGGTCTTAAAAAAAGTCGCTTTTGAGTTCTTGGTCTGGAGCAGCCTCCTGAGGCCTGCCACCCTCCTGATCCTCACTACTACTAGAAGTGCTTCTAGCACTTTGTAGTACTATTAGTAGTTCTTCTCTTTCCTTGTTGGAGGAGCTCACAGCTCTTCAGGCCAGTGTGTCTCCTTTTTCTTTACTGATTGCTGCAGGGAGGTTTTTTGCTGCCTGTGCTGTTTTCTTAGGCCCTTAAGTTGCCCTCGTTTTGGGAGCCTCCTGAGTCTGGCTGGCGGTTAACCCTAAAAAACTGGCTGGCGGTTAACCCTTTTAAACTTTAAACTTTGGGAGCCTCCTGAGTCAGGAATCCCAAGCTTCTGCCAAACGAGCCTGAGGCTTGCCACCCAATAATTGGCAAAAGGTTGGACCCCTTTCGCCAGCCACTGGCAGATCAGTGCTGTCAGACCATTATAGAAGGGATACAGCCACTTGGCTTTTTATCGCCAGCTGGGCACGCACCGTGCATGGTGCATGACAGATTTAGTAATCATTTAAGAAGCGCTGAGCTGCCATGGTCAAAAAAGGTAGCTCACATGGACATGAACCTGCTGTTGGCTACCTTTTCATCCTCTGTTCTGGCTGTATCTTTTAGCTTGAATAAATGCATCTTTTAGCTTGAATAAATGTATATTTTAATTTGAATATTTTGCATTGGACAGGCGCCTATCCTTTATAATTGTCAGTACACATAAGGGATGTAGGGTAAGCTTGAACGCGCTATTCCCAGTCAGAAGTGTAAACACATTTCAGGTTGTTTTAATGCAAAGCACCGCCTCGGCTCACAACACGAGCTAAATCTAGCTGGCAAAATCAATCAACAGAGAACAATTAGGCACTGCTCAAATATATTGTCAAGAATCAGCAAATGGAGAGATCAACTCAAAGAGCTGGCAGCCAAAGGAACAGATGAACACAGTGCTATTGGGATGTCTCATATACAGGCACTCAGATGGGCCAGACTGTGGCCCAATATAGCAAGTGCCACCCCATACATATGGCCCTATGTGAGCTCTGATAAGCCTCAAGATACATAGCTAGCATTCATGCAGGAAGCGGCAGCATTGCCCCAGCATTTTGGGCTTCCCTGATCAAGTCATGAGGCAGCACTATGCTAGATACATTGACAACGCAACCTCCCACCAGCATGCATGCTGTTTCAATGAATATCACGCGCAAAGAAAAATGGCTGCTATAGCACGGCACACTTGTTGCCGCGCTGGATTTTCATGTAAAAAGACTTAAACAAAAAGCAGGCAACCAGTACAGAAAAGAAAGTGGGGCAAAAGGGAGGCTGATGGTCAAGTTGCTTTGGGTGCACAGCCTGCAGCGTCTGGCCCTGCAGTGATCCTCCCAAGCCACTCCTCTCAACTAGTGTGCAAGCCATCCATGACACTTCCCCGCCTTGCCTCGTTCAACCCTCCACAGGACTGTTGCGCCCCAGAGCACAAGTCCCTGCCTGATCTACAAATGCAGGGAACACGCTCGCCACTTCACTCTTCCAGCATACACCTTGCCTCTTGCACCCCGTAAAAGCCTCAACTCTCTGCGTGCTGTTTACCGCCCGCTCAAACTTATATTGTACACACCCCCTGGCCCCAGTGGGCGACACAGCAGCGCCGCCACACATGCTTGGCAATGCTGCCCTATTCCTCTCAATTCCCTAGATTATTCTTCCAGTCACGCCATGACCCTCCACGGCCTCCCCTCTGCCTCACTGCCCACTACCCTTACCGCCGGCGCATGGGCACCAGCGCACGTTCAGGCGGGATCTCCACGTACTCCTCGCTGTACGTCAGCAGCGCTTCGCCGTCGTACGAGTCCAGCGAGCTCACCGAGTCCAAGGAGGACGACATGGAGTCCATGGATGACCCGCTGCCTGGCCCATACACCTGATCCCAGCGGACTGCACGCTTGCGGCGGCCCACCTATAAGTCATGTGTGGTGCGCACACAGTCAGTCCTGGTGGTTTTGGTGGAGGGGGTGCGTGGCGGCGCTGGGCGGCGTGCTTGCATGCGCGAGAGCCTACCCGAGCGACTCCGCACTCCAGGGCAGCCGTGTGCTGCCAAGGGCAGAGGGGCCATGAACTAGCCTGGCACACAGGGAGCAACTGCCATATGGGGGGGGTGTGAGGTGTGCACGGCTTGCAAGAGCTCGCAGGCAGGCGAGCGAGCCCTCACGGGTCGCATGGGTCTCCGACAGGCTGTGCACGCAGCAGCTGCACCCACCTTCATGCTCTCGTCGGGCATACCCCGCACCGTCTGGTTCATCTGGGCCATCATATTGCCCATCATGTCATTGAGGCCCGAGAAGATGTCCCGCTGCCTCAACGCATCTGCTGCAGCCCTGCGGTGAAGCCCAGGTGCAGAACGACACACCGAGGTCAGCATTGAGCAAAAGGTGCGGGCATGGCGCCGGGGCAGCTGCGCCCGTCAGGGTCACGCAGACTGTGACAAGAAAGAGGACGAAGGAAGCAGCGTGTACAGACACCTGGACGCATTCACCGCAGGGGCGAACGCTGGCCTTAGTGATCCAATAGTGTTGCCGCTTGGAAGGGCGGTGATGAACCTGAAGGACCTGAGGAGGACCTTGAGGGTGTGGCTTCTTTGGCAGGTTTTATCATAGGTCTGTGTGGCTTCTGTGGCAGGTCATATCACAGATCTGCGTGGCTTCTGTGGCAGGTCAAATCACAGGTCTGTGTGGCTTCTGTGGCAGGTCATATCCCAGGTCTGCGTGGCGTCTGTAGCAGGTCATATCCCAGGTCTGTGTGGCTTCTGTGGCAGGTCATATCACAGGTCTGTGCAGCCTGTGCAGCAGCCCATGCGCTGGAGCTTGTGTGCAGGCAGGCACAGGCACAAGCAGAGTCACCAATGGGGCAGAGGTCAGGCTCGCTGGTGACCAAACGCAAACGTGGGAAGCTGACCCTCCTGGTGCACCCAGCGCCCAGCCCTGCATGCACCTGCGCGCCATCTCCTGTGCAGGACTGTAAGGGCGCCGCCGGCTGGCTTCCTCTTGAGCTTCCTTGATACGGCGCCGCTCCTGTGCGCATCCAAGCGGCAGGATCCAGCGTACACACTGAGCTGAGCTCATGCGCATTGCAAGCATATCCACCGGGCAGTGAGTGAGGCACGGAGGCACACAGCTAGGCTGTGCCCCCGGTCAAAACGCACCTAGCAGGCTAGCCACAGACAGTGCACACAGTAGCCACAGACAGTGCACACACGCATGCAACAGAGACAGCATGTGCGGGGCGCCAGCCAGAGGTGCAACAGATGGCAGGGGTGCCCCTTTGTTGAGGTATCCTGCCACACCGACAGGGCGGCGCTTCTCACGCTGTAGGTCCCAGGAGGCCACCACGCCCCAACCAGCCTGCACACACCTTCAGAAATTGCTCAGTGGCAGCAAACACGTCTCCTGTTGCGCCTTGGCCAGCCATCATGACGCCCACATTGGTGCGGTTAAGCATGCGCTTCTACAAGGGACCACGCAGCCAACAGCAGCTGCACGTCAGTACGGTGCTGGGGCAACTCGGGTTGGTGTGCTTCAATTCCACTTTTTAAGTTACAGACAAGTACATGAGCCAAAAGAAGAAAGAGCAGAACATGTTAAGAGAAACTTTCAGAAGGGGAGACAATGCAAAGGTCTTCAGTACCTTGCACGTATGTTACCTCCCTTTGCGCCTTCTTGCGGGCAATTAAGTGAACAGAGCACTCGAGTACGTGCTAACGTGCTAACAAGTACACACAGGTAGCACAAGCTGCCTAAAAGAGCTCTAAAAGCTGCACAGCTGCACCCTTGACAATTTTCCCCAGCCCGTCCCAACCAAAGGACTGTCGGAAGAACAAGGCGAGTGTGCACTTTTTTTGGCAGTGCTGTGTCAGCAAAACCTTGGCAGCCTCTGGACTTGTCACAGGATGTCCTCCAGAGGAAAGACGGAACTAGAAGTGTAAGAGCGAGCAAGCAGTGCGACCCATACACCGCTCCAGAGGGCAGCAGCTGCGACAGGCTCGCAGGCCGGAAGGGGAAGGGGGAGAGGGATCGAGAGCATGCAGCAGATATCCAGCGAGGTATGGCCACGGTGCGGGACATGCACCTGGCAGACCACTGCGCCTGCATGCACGGCGACTGACCTGCATGACGTACTCCAGTGCAGGCAGCTGCTCCCTGTCCACCCAGTGGATGCAGCTCACAGGGCAGGAGTCAATGGCAGCTTGCTGGTTGTCTTCGGTGTCGATCCTGCGAGAAGGTGGCAAGCAGGGTGGCAGAGAGTGGTAGGCAGGGTGGCAGAGAGTGCAAGCAGGGTGGCAGGCAGGGTGGCAGAGAGTGGCAAGCAGGGTGGTAGGCAGGGTGGCAGAGAGTGGCAGGCAGGTTGCCAAGCAGGGTGGCAGAGAGTGGCAAGCAGGGTGGCAGAGAGTGGCAGGCAGGGTGGCAAGCAGGGTGGCAGAGAGTGGCAAGCAG
>LFCJ01000468.1_pt1 | contig 24945 bp, 17 predicted proteins | sample 643141 | NCBI WGS metagenome assembly LFCJ01 (sample SAMN03766243, study PRJNA286221) | soda lake metagenome | biome: soda lake; feature: Kulunda steppe; material: water; isolation source: sample B1-Br-g2 brine of Lake Bitter-1 | place: Russia: Kulunda steppe | collected 2010-07
AAGGGGCCGTAGATCGCCGACTCCCCCGCTTCCTTGGCCTTCCGGCCGTGGGGGTCGCGTGTCACCTCGATGCGCGCCGTCTCGTGGCCCGTCACCTGGACCATCGGGTAGGACTTGTCGTCTTTCAGCCGGACGTTGTAGCGGGGGGCGTGGCGTTTGATCAGGTTCGCCTCGAGGAGGAGTGCCTGCGTTTCGGTGTCCGTGACGGCGATCTCGAGGTCGTCGGCCCGATCGACCATCCGCCCGATACGGGCACTGCGCGGGTCGGCGTACGATCGCACCCGCGAGCGCAGGTCGACGGCCTTGCCGACGTACAGCGTCGTTCCGTCCTCCTGGAACTGGTAGACGCCGGGCTCACGGGGGAGCGTCCCGGCTCGCTCGCGAACCGCGTCGGCGTTCATCGCCGGCCTCTAGTGAGCCGAGGGGTTTGAGCCTGACTCATCCGCCGGCCGGGGACCGTCCGACTCGGCTGCTGCCCGGTCACTCGAGGCCCTCGCTCCCGTCAGTTCCGGCCGCCCCGTCTCCCCCCGCAGCGATCGGCTCGGGTTCGATTGCCGCCTCGAGGTCGTCCGTTACCCCGGGAACGGGACCGGGAACGGGGATCGCGAGATCGTCGTCCCCGGCGACCTCGAGGGCGAGGTTTCGAGTTCGTGATCGGAGGTAGAGCCCGACGAACGCGAGTGCGAGGGCGGTCGCGCCCAGTCCGCCAAGGAGGACGAGCACATCGAGTAACACGAACAGCCGGGCGACGAGGTCGATCGTCCCGACGATGGAGCCGGCCCCGGGTGCGTCGGCGGCCCCCGCCGTGTCGATCGTCGGCATCACCGTCCCGAAGTCGACGGCGACGGCGGTCCCGAGGAGGACGGCACCGACCAGGCCGGCCGTCCCGGCCCGCAGGAGGTGTTCCGGCGTCCCCTCGGCGGCCACCGTCGCCCCCCTGACGTTCGGACGGTCGGCCTGCCGGAAGTCGGCACCGTCGCCCTCGGGAGTAAAGACGAGTACGCGATGGGAGGTGACCACGACCGTCGCCTCCCCGATCTCGAGGCGGTCCTCGACGTGCTCGCCGTCGTACAGCAGACGATCGACCCGGTCGTGCCACTCCATCGGTACGGACTCCGACGGCGGGAACCAAGAAAGTCCCCGTTCCTGACACCGGGGAGACGGCAGATACTCCCGTCCGGAGGGAGAACCCGTGGGCATGAGCGACTCGAGCGTTCGCTGCTGGCTCGTCGAGCGCAGTTTCGACGATCGAAACCTCGTGACGACCGTCTACGCGACGCGTGACGGCCGGAAGTTCCGGAAACGGACGCGATCGGAGATGGCCCTCCGGCGTGGCTCGCCGGTGACTGCTGGCGTGACGGTTCCGGAGGCGGACCTCGAGGGCACACCCGACGGGGAGACCCGCGAGCGGTACGCCGCCGAGGCCGACCGCGTCGCGAGCGATCACGACCCCGACGATCCGATATAGACTCGAACGCACCGCGAGTACACGTGAGAACCCGTCGATGTGACCGATTCCCGGGGACGATCCGGAATCGGGAAGAAAAGTATTTACCGCTCCGCTCGAAACTTCCGACAATGGGGCGGCTCGACGACGTCACGCTGGACCGGCTTCAGGACCTCCGTGAACGAACGGAAGGCGAAATCCCGCGAGAACGGGTCCTCGCGGCGATCGGAAGGAAGCAAGGGGACGAGATCGCGACGCTCGCACAGCGCCACGGTGTTGTCGAGAAAACGATCCGCAACTGGCTCGATCGGTTCGAGGAAGAACCGCTCGAGCAAGCCCCCTACGACCGACCCCGACCGGGACGCCCGTCCAAACTCGACGACGAACGGCGTGAACAACTGTTCGACGATCTCCAGGGCCCCCCAACAGAACTCGGCTACGATGAGCAGGCGTGGTCCGCGAGGCTCCTTTTGTCCCACCTCAGAGAGGAGTACGACGTCGAATACAGTGTGGGACACGCACGCAAACTGTTGAACCGCCCTGAGCGGTAGGTATTAACGCACGGTCCCGTGTCGGGACCGAAAAGTCGTGTCGTTCGGGGGAGCCACCACCGTATTACGCGTTTTCCGTGACGATTTCGAAGCGTGCTCCGCCGGATCGGCTCTCCGTGACGGAGATGTCCCACTCGTGTGCTTCGACGATCGTCCGGACGATGGCGAGGCCAAAACCGGAGCTGCCTTTGGTTCCCACCCCGTACTCGAACAGTTCCTCTTCCTGCTCTGGAACGATACCCGGACCGTCGTCGGCGACGTAAAAGCCCTTCTCGGACGCGCCGACTCGCACCGTACTGGCGGTTCGACCCGGGTGCGACGAGGGCGATTCCCGTCCGTCGTCACCGGAGGTGGGAGTGCTCGACGGGGGCACGGATGAGCTCCTAGTTCCCACTTGCATCTCGTCGCCAACGGCGTGTTCGACGACGTTCCGGTACAGATTCTCGAAGACCTGCTGTAACCGCCGGGGGTCGCCCTCGAGCAACCGATCCCCCTCGAGTTCGAGTTCGAGCGATCCCGTCTCGACGACGTCCCAGGCCGCTCGTGCGACGTCCTCGAGCGTACACTCCACCGGTCGATCGACGTCGGTACTCTCGCGGGCGAGTTTTGGCATGTGCTCGGCGAACTCCCGAAGTCGCCGGTGGACCGTCTCCATGTCCTCGAGCGACTGGTCGACATCGGGGCCCGGATCGGCGAGGTCCAGCCGGAGGAGTGTGAGAAGTTTCTCTGCGGTCGACAGCGGCGTCTGCAGGTCGTGGGAGATGACGTGTGCCAGTCGCTCGAGTTGCTCGTTTTTCGCTTCGAGTTTCGTGTTTTGGGACTCGAGGCGTTCGATCAACCGTTCGTGTTCGGTGACGTCTCGGAGGATCAGGACGTAACCGCGAACGACCGCCGCGGTGGTGAGTGGCGAGACCTCGACGGCCACGGTCCGGTCGTCGTCGCCCCGCTCGAGGCGGACTCGATCGACGAACGGCAACGGGACGGTACCGGAGCGGTCGGTCCTGGAGTCGTTACTCGAGACCGCGGCTGTCCCGTCGAACAGTTCCGGGTGAGACGTAGACAGGTGTTCGCCGATGCCCTCGGAGATGTCCGGAAAAAACGCCTTCGCCCGTCCGTTGAAATCGCTGAGGTGTCCCTCGGCGTCGAGGATAACGACCCCGTCGGAGATTTCCGAGAGGACGACGTCTCGGGCGAACGGTTGTACGGCGAACAATCGGTGGCGAAACAGGGCCCGGGCGACGAGCAGCGAGAAGATTCCAGCCGTCGCTGGCGTGGGGTTCAACTCGATTGCCCCGTCGACCTGGGTCATGAACGTCACGTGTGCGATGAGTAACGCGCCCGATCCGACGAGGAGTAATCCAGCCTGACGGGCGACTGACCGCCGGGTTCGGACGAAGAGGATCGCAAGTAAGAACACGCCAGCGAGGACGAAGACGTATGACGTCGCCAGTATCAGGTCGTGTATCGGCGTCCGGACGGCGTCGAGAACCGGAAACGGATCGGTCCGCAACTGAAAGTCCCGCCACAACAGTCGATGCCAGGGGTTGGTCACCGAGAGGCCCGTCACGAGAACCGCCCACGTTCCGAGTAGGGCCCTGACCCGGGAGGTGAGCCAGTACTCACGGCCAGTGTACCGAACGGTGAAGACGAACCACGTGAGAGGGGCGAGCCAGGCCACGGGGACCCAGAGGTGAAACGCGAGGAACTTGAAGTGGGTGGAGGAGGTCGCCGCCTGGAGGGTGAACCCGAACACCCAGTAGGCGATCAAAATCGACAGCACCAGGAACGTCCGCGTTTCGGGACCGTTCCTGTGTCGCCGGACCCAGTGGGCCGTCCGGAGTACCGCGACCAACACGACCACGAGGACGGTGAGGTACGCGAGTCGAAACGGCACGTGTGTTCGAAGTCATCGAAACCGAATAACTCTACGGGTTCGCTGAGACTGTCGGTCGTGGTCCTGTGAACTGGTATGAGTGTCACTCCCAGCCACGCGGAGACCGTCGCTCCGACAGTACCCCGTCGAACACCTTCGACTGTGCAGCTCGCAGGTGCTGGGTGAACGTCGCCCGCGTGATGTCGAGCATCTCCGCGAGTTCGCCGGTGTTGTGTCTTCGCGGTCGTTCGAAGTACCCCGCATCGACCGCCAGTTCGAGGACCTGACGTTGACGGTCGGTGAGACGCTCGATTCCCTCACCACGCCAGTTCGTCGTCTCGTGGTCGGACCGGACGGTCGTGACCGAGGCGTCGGTGAACGTTTCCTCGAGGGTGTCGACGACGACCCGAACCGACTCCTCGGTACGGACGGCTCCGGAGACGCTGACCCGGCCGTCGTCGACGACCGTCCGGTGAAAACGCCCGCCAGCCTCGGCGAGAACGGTCTCCGGAACGGGGGGTTCGACGATCAGACCGAAGCGGATCGGGGGGCCGGCTTCGTGCACCTCGAGCGCGCGGATCGACGGGACGGCTACGTGGGCGTCGACGGTTTCCCGTTCGGACGCTCCCGTAACCGACGCGAGGTAGAGCACCTCGTCGTCGGTTCGAGGAATCACGTTCTGGACTTCGATCGTCGCCCCTTGTGGCAGGTTTTCCGCGAGTACCGAAAGTGGTGACGACTCCGTAGAGAGCGTTATCTCGAGTGACGTGACCGCCGACGAGAGCAGGAGTCGGCGCCGTTCGGCGGCCTTGAATCCGTAGCCGACCGTGTCCGCACACTCAGCGAGCAGATCGACGGTTCGCTGGTCGAATCTCCCGGCAATAGCATCGTAGACGGCGAGGACGCCGAAACGAACCCCGTCGTGAGAGATCGGAACGGCCATCGCGGAACGAAATCCGTACTCGGTCGCGGCGTGTCTCCAGCGTTTGCCGTCCCGATCGTTCGGTTCGGTTCCGTGGTGTCCGTCGGAGTTCGCAGAGTCGCCTGCGGGCGCGATCCGGTCGATCACCGTGACCCCGTTCTGACCGAGTGCGTCCACTGCGGGTTCCGTTCCAGTCGCTGGCTTTCGCCCGAGTTCGAGAGCGGCCTCGAGGTAAGCGGTCGATCCGGCCGCCGACAGGGCGACCAGCGACCGGTCCCGGTCGAGGACCCCGATCCACGCACACTCGTGGTCGTGTTCGTCCACGAGATAGCGACAGACCCCGGAACCGAGTTCCCGCCGCGTCGTACTCGCGGTCACCAGATCGAGTAACACCGCTTTGGACTGTCTTTCACGCTCGAGGGCCCGTTCGGCCCGGGACGTGTCGACGATCGTCCCGACGCGCGTCGCCAGCGACCCCGGTTGGTCCGCGAGGTCGGCTTTCCTGACGTAGTCGGTGACGCGCTCACCGATCGCCTCGCTCGCAACCGTTTCGTCGCCCTGACCGGTGACGAGAACGAACGGTACGTCCGGGTGATCGTTTCGGACGTCCGACAGAAGGTCGAGGCCAGTTCCATCGCCGAGTTGATAGTCACAGACGACACAGTCGGGGAGAGTCGACTCGAGGTGAGAACGCGCGTCCCGAACCGAGTGTGCCGTCCTGATCGCGAGAGCAGGGCGATAGCGCTCTATGATTCGGCGTTGGGTCCTGGTCCACGTTTCGTCGTCGTCGACGAGCAGGACCTCGGCGTGCGCAGACGAGTAGGGTGCCCCCCGGTTCTGACGTTTTGACTCGGTCGGGGGCATGGCTAGACCGTCTCTCCCCGATAGCGGTGACGACCCGTTTTCGGGCCGCTGGTTCGCCCGGTACTCATACTACCGACGAGTAGTCAGCAAGTGTACTAAAGTGTGTACCATCATACAGTGGGTCCGGGCCTCGCCCGTCTCCTACCCTGGCCCGAGCACCTCGAACCGAGCGCCACCGTCCGCCGAACCGGTGACCTCGAGCGACCAGCCGTGGGCCTCGACGACCGTCCGGACGATCGCCAGCCCGTAACCCGCCCCTGAACCAGTGCCCACGCCGAACTCGAGCAGGTGTTTGCGCTGGTTGACAGGGATTCCGCGACCGTCGTCTTCGACGTAGAACCCGCTCGAGTCGGCCTCCGGGTCGAGCGTTCCGACGCGGACCGTGGTTACGTCCGTTCGCGACGACGCCCCTCCGGACGGAGCGTTCGACCGGGTTCCGGTGAAACCGAGAGCGGACGGGGTCCCGCCGGGTGTGTCGGGGTCGGCCGATCGGCCAGGCGGGGACGACCGGGAGACAGTAGACCCGTGTTCGACGGCGTTCTGAAACAGGTTCTCGAACGCCTGCTGGAGTCGGTGGGGATCCCCACTGATCGTACACGTCGATTCGACAACGAGGGTCAACTCACCGGTGGCGACGACGTCCCAAGCGGCTTCGGCGACCGTCCGGAGATCACACTCGGTCGGGGAGTCGACGTCGGTGCTCTCGCGAGCGAGCCGAGGGAGCGCCTCGGAGAACTCGCGCAGGCGCTCGTGGACGGTTTCGAGGTCGTCGAGGGACTGTTCGAGTTCCGGCTCCGGGTCGTCGAGGTCGGCGCGGACGAGGTGAAGGAGGCTCTCGCCGGTTGCGAGGGGGGTCGTGAGGTCGTGGGAGACGATGCTGGCGAGTCGCTCGAGTTGCTCGTTTTTCGCCTCGAGTTTCTCGGTCTGGGTCCGGAGTGCGCCGTGTTTCCGTTCGAGGGCGTCGTGTTGGTTCATCTGGACGGTGACGTCCGTCAGCGAAACGATGGTCCCCGGAGACTCGGTTTCACGAGCCGGAGCCACGTCCCGGCGGCGGGCCAGGTATCGATGTCTCTCCCCGTCGATGGGTATCGAACACACGACGCCGTCGAACGTCGACCGGAGCGTCCCGTCCTCGAGCAGGTCCTCGGGCAGGACCTCGCTGGCGGACGCGCCCTCGAGTGGTCGACCGTCGCCGAGTATCGACCGTGCACGGTCGTTGGTGTCGAGTATCCGACCGTCGGGACGGACGACGAGGACGGGGTCGTCGAGCGTCCGGAACACACGCTCGTGGGCGACGGGAACGAACGCCGCCAGGTCAGTCCGCAAGACGACGACCCCGAGGGGAACACCAACGAGGGTGAACACGAGTGGAGTGGGATCGGACGCGGGGATCGGCCTCACGCCGATGTGGTAAAGTGCGTTCACGAGCCAGGGCGCGATCGCACAGGCGATCAAGACGGCCGACTGGCGTCTATACAGCCGGTTGGTCGTGAGCGCCGACCGGACCAACACTCCCGTCGCGATCGCCAATAGCGTGTACGAGTAGGCGACGTTGACGACGTGCCACGGACCGGGCGTCGTCACGAGCACCTGGTGACCGCCGGTTTCGACGAGTGTGACCGAGGCGTAAAAAAGCGAGTGACGTGGCGTGGTGAAGACGAACACCAGAGTTACCACGGGGACAGTCGAGAGCACCACGATCCGTCGGATCGAGAGCCAGTCGCCCCGGCCGGTGTACGAGAGCACGAACGCCAGCCAGGTGATCGGCGTGAAGACGACACTGAGGTACGAAAGCTGGGTGAACAGCAACACCCACCGTAGCGTGGTCGATGAGAGCGTTCCGACGTGTGTCACCGACCAGAACGCCATGACGAGCATGAACAGCCCGAACGCGAACCCCGGTCGATTCGGGTCGTTTCGGACCAAAAGCCACGTGGCGACGCTCGCACCGACGATCGCAGAGAGCAAGAACGCAAAGGCCACGTGGTCGTACATCTGAACTTCCGTGCTCTACCACATCTGTGTGACGGAGTAACCTGCCGGGTGGGCGTGGGGATGGCGGTTCACTTGAAGATCTGATCGAGCAGTTTGCGTTCGGACGCCCGCAGGTGCTGGGTGAGCGTCGCTCGGGCGATGTCGAACTGGTCGGCGAGGTCGGTCGCACTCGAGCCCCGTGGGAGTTCGAAGTAGCCGTCGTGGTAGGCGTGGCACAACACGTCCCGCTGTTTGGTCGTCAGCGGTTCGAGGAGGTCAGCGGCGCTTTTGGTCCCCTCGTCGGTCGTGTCCGACCAGATACTCGAGACAGCCACGTCGTCGTAGACGTTGCTCAGCGCGTCGACGATTTCCGGAACCAGTCCGCTGTCGGGGAGGCGAGCTGCGACGACCACACCGCCGTCGGTGACGTACGTCCGGTCGAACTGGGCGCCGTGGACCGCCAGTATCGACTCCGGCGTCCGCGAGCGCGCCAGGAGGTGACACGGGAACGAACGGGTATCGCCCCTGTCGGAGTCGAGATCGCGCAGTTCGAGACCCGGACAGGCGGTGACACAGTCTCTGAACTCCTCTGCTGGCAGGCCAGTGACGCGAGCGAGATAGAGGGTGTCCCCGTCGGCGCGGTCGACTACTGACGGCACCTCGACCGAGACGTCGTCGGGCAGCCGCGTGGCGAGTGCCACCAGTGGGGCCGTCTCGTCGGCGAGTTCGACGTCGACGGCTACCGGTCGCGTCGACAGCAACGATCGTTTCCACTCGGCTGTGTGGTGGGCGTAGCCGACGATTTCGGCGTACTCCTCGAGGGCCCGTCGGCGCCGGCGGCCGATCGTCGTTCCCGACGTGTACACACCCACCACGCCGTACTGGATCCCCTCGTAGGCGATCGGAATACCCGCGCCGCTGTCGAAGCCGTACCGACTGGCGATCGCTCGCCACCGCTCGCAGTCGGTGTCGGTTTCCTCGAGGATCAGCGGTGAGACGACCGACTCCTTTCGCTCGAGGGCGCTCACCGCCGGCTCTGTGGTCTGGGGGTCCCCCGTTCCGGGGAAGATCGCCTCGGTGACGTACCCCTCACGCCCGGCGACGGCTTGGGGGACGATCCGTCCGGTTTCGCCTTTCACCCCAACCCACGCACACGTGTACTCGTGGTCGTCGACGAGCAGGGAGCAAAACTCGTTGTAGAGGTCCCTCTGGCTCGTCGTCGCCGTCTGGATCTCGATGACCGCGTTCTTCCCCCGACGCTCTCGTTCGAGGGCTCGTTCGGTCCGATAGGACTGGACGGCCTTCGTGACCCGGTTCGCCAGCAGTTCACCCTGGTCGTCGTCGCACTCTTTGGGAATGTAGTCGGTGACGCCACACCCGATCGCCTCGCTCGCGATCGACTCGTCCCCCCGGCCGGTAACGAGGATAAACGGCAGTTTGGGGTGACTCTCGCGGACGGTTTCGAGCAGCGCTAACCCGGTTCCGTCACCCAGCTGATAGTCACAGACCACGCAGTCGGGATCGGTAGCGGCGAACCGTTCTCGCCCTTCCTCGAGGCTGTTTACCGTGTCGACGACGGCACCGTCGATCTCACCCTCGAGCAACCGGGCCGTAACCCGCCCCCACAGCTCGTCGTCGTCGACTAACAGAACGTCGATGCGGTCCGTGATAGCGCCCGTCGCCCTCGAGTTGGCCGCCCGCAGGGACATTCTTACGGCCCCTCCGTCCTGTCGCTGGGGACTGCTCGACGGACGCTGCGTACGCAGGTACTCGGACGGCGAAGTGATGTGTCAAGGCCGAACATGGTCGTTTGCTACTGTACTCGGGTAGGCACTAATAAATTGAGTACCCCCATACGGTGGTATCGCTGGTAGCTACGCCGTGGTCGACCGACCCCGGGGCTCTTTCGTGTGGGTCGATCGGACACTCTCCGAAGAGTCCGATACTATCGGACGGAACTGTGTGAAGAGTCCCGCCACCCCGTCCCGGCGAGAACCTTCCACGACTTACCTCCGGCAGTCTGAGTTATCGGTGAGAGACAGCGCTTCAGCGTGGGACGGCTGTCAAGCCGTCGGGACCGCCTCCTCGACCGAGTCGGCGTCGGAGTCGACGATGTCCTCTTCGCTGAACTCCGTCTTCGTCGGTTCGCGTCCGTCCCACTCGAGGACGAACATCTCGCCGGTTCGGACGTAGATCCAGACGTTTTTGACCGTGTCGCCGTACAGCACGCCCAGCCCGGGCGGGGCCTCGAACTCGACCGTTTCGAGTTTGAACTCCGCCGGCAGTTCGAACGTGCCGGCTTCACCCGGACGGAGAACCGTCTCGACGTCGAGACGGTACCGGTCGCCGGTGGTGTCGACGAGTTTGGCCTTTCGGAAGTCGACGTACCCGTCGCTTTCGTTCCGGATAACGAGTTCGCGTGAATCGTCGTCGTACCTGTGAAGCGAAACGATCTCGAGGTCAGTACGCAGAAACCCACGGTTTTGCCGGTGGAAGGCGTAGTAGGCGACACCGATACTCGCCGCCCAGACGAGCGCAACCGTGAGCGCGAGGTACCACCCGTCGAGAGCGAGGATGCGCTGGGACGTGTACCGACCGAGGAGGGACTCGCTCACCCCGCCGACCAGCGCCGCGAGGACGGTTCCGACGACGAGTGCCACGAGCGCGGTAGACAGCCTGGTTCGCTGGCGAAACCCGCTCTCGACGGCGACCGTCCTGACCACGCCGAGGCGGTCGAGCCACCAAACGACGGAGAACGCGACGAACGCGACGAGGAAGGCACCCCCGAATACCGTACCAGCTTCGGTTGCAACGGCCTCGAGGCGCTCGTTTCCGAGCGCGATCGCGAGTACGATCACAAAGCCCCAAGACAGCGCGAACAACAGGAGAACGAACGCCGCGACCAAGAGCTTTCCCGAAAGCAACCGCCACGGAACGAACCCGAACAGTTTGGCTTTCAGCAGTCTGTAACTCGATCGTAGCTTCCGTCCCGTAGTGCGGACGACGCCCGTGAGGAATGCAATCGGATTCATCACTTCATCAGCCTCTCGCTCACCGGTTCGTGGTGGACTGGACGTCCGACGGGGGAAGAGCGCCCCATGGTCAGTCACTCGCCTCCGGGACGACACCGTAGCGCCGTTGTAGGGAATCGGCCGATTCGGCCAGTTTGTCCAGTGAGATGGCGGTATCGAGCAGCGATTCGTCCTCGATCGCCGACTCGAGGTCGGCGAGTGCACTGCGGTAACTGCCCGCCGTCGGCGTAGTCACCTCGCTCTCGAGGTGTTCGAGCAACTCGGCCGCACGATCGTGGATCCGGCGACACACCCCGAAGTAGGCGTCGGCGTCGGTGTGGATATCCTCGCGTATCCCCTGCCGTGCGAGGTCGATGATGCCGACGACGAGTTTGCTCGCGTCGGGACCGGCGTCGAATCGGTCGTCGACCCGGTCGAACAGTCGAACGGTCGTCTTCAGCGACTTTCTGGTGGCGTACGCCGTGTGACGGTCGACGTCGTCCTGGAGAGTCGACAGTTCCGCGGTCAGCGCCTCGAGTCGCATCGCGAAGCCCTCGATCCGGTCGAGTTCGCTCTCGACGTAGTCGGTCGGTTCGGCGACGGTGGTCCGGTGTGGGTTGTCCGTGTCGGCGACGTGAGAGATGAACAGGTCGAACAGCATCTCGTTGTCGTAGACCATCGGCCGACGTTTCGTCTCACTTCCCGGCTGCCAGTCGCCGTCGGGGGTCTTCTTGAACGATCCGAGAAAGATCGTCGGTTCGGAGTCGGCCTCGAGCGTAGCCCGGTGGATTTCGTGATACGACTCGGCGACGGCTGCCGCCAGGTCAGCCGGGTTGACATCGGAGCGACGGGCGAACTCGGGGAACTCGATCTCGGGAACCGACGCCAACTCCGGCGGTGGCGTTTCCCGGTAGAGGAGTTCCGTCACCTCGAGTATCCGGCTCTCTTCGGTTTTCTCGTCGCTCATCGGTTCGGCGCCGGGGACCGGTACGTGGTCTTTGTGCCGTTTTTCGTACTTTAGATGGAGGTAGAGTTCGTCGCCCTCGGGCTTGGGGAGCAACTTCGTCGTCGCGTTCTTGACGACCAGCGGTCGACCCTTGTCGTCGATGGCGACACCGGGTTCGACCGTGATTCGAAACGCGTCACCTTGGTCTTGAAAGTCCGAGACGATCAACCCGGAGACGATCCCGGTTCCGGTCGTCAACCGTGTCAACGTTCGCGTGAGGTCGAGGTGGTACTGCTGTTCGGCCTGCATGTCCCGGGCGGTCATCAACTTGCCCTGGAAGTACCGGTTGCGTTCGAAGTTCTGTAGTTCGAATCCGCCCGATCTGTCGTGCTCTCGTCGTTCCTTCATCGGTTATCGGTGGTGGATAGTGGTTGCATCGGTGGTTCAGGTCTCCGGTAGCGTGGTCTCTTGACCGAGCGCCGAGTGTCCGATCTCGTACCGTCGTTTCGGTAGCATTGAATTGATACCTAAATAGGTGTTTTCCCCGAGTTGCATCCGAGAGCGCAGTGAGACCGTACTGGCGACGGTGTGGGCTGGCTTCTCGGACTCGACGATTCGCTCGACTTCCCGCGCGTGCTCGTCGGGGAGATCCGGGTCGACCAGAACCAGAAACCGGTGGGGATGGCCCAAGAGGTCGGCGTAGGCCTTCTCGAGTTCCGCGTGATCGATCACCTCGAGGTCGGCGTACTCGACGATCGCCGCCCCGCGCTGTCTGACCTCGTCACGGTCGGTCAGGGCGTCGCGGAGGCGTTCGCGTTCGACCGTGGCCTCCCTTTCGGTCAGGTATCCCTGAGAGACGAGTTCCGACAGCGACCGCTCGGTCAACTCGAGGGGCCGTTCGGCGGACGGGGCGGGCAGGCTGACGTGGGAGAAGTAGAGGTCGAGCATCTCCCGGAGGCCCTCACGAGTCCCCCGTTTCTGGTAGAGTTCGGGCGCTCTCGCGAGGAGTTCACGGCGAGCGGACTCGGGCCAGGTCTCGCCGACGCCGACCGCGAGCCACTCGTTCAACCACGACAGGTACTCCGCCGGAACCTCGTGGGGGTCGAAGTAGTGAGTGAGGTCGTCGAGTTCCTCTTCGACGTCGACGAACACCGTCTCGAAAATCGAGAGGAACCGCTCGAGGAACGCCGCGTCGCCGTCGTTCTGGCGGTAGATCGACGGAAGGTGTCGGAGGTACGACTGGCGCGGGCAGTACGCCCGAAGGCGCCCCAAAAGCGGTGCGGTCCGTCTGTTGCCGACGAACGAGACGGCGACAACGAGGTACCGACCCGTCGCCGACTCGAGTAACACGTCGTCGGGGTCGTTCCGCCGCGTCGCGGTAGCTTCCTCCTCGAACTGGACTCTCAGAACGTCGTGGGCGTCCTCGAGCCAGCGCGAGGCCCGCTCGTGGGTCGCTCCCGGGACGACCTCGGCGACGTGTGTGGGCTCCAACGCGGCGAACGACCAGACGTCCTCGACGTCGACGCTTCGAAGCGCTTCGATGCCGTCCCGGTCGAGGCCGTCGATCGCGGTTATCTCCGGTCCTGTCTCGCTGGTCGCGAAGTAGTCGAGGTCGACGTGCGTGCCGGCTCTCGGTTGCTGGACGTCGAAGGTCACTCGGTGCCACTGTGTCCCCCCGTCGCCGCTGTCGAAGCGCCCGAGTATCTCTCCCTCATACCGTGTGCTGTCGGGGTCTTTCCGGTTTCGCGGCGTCTCGAGGAGCTGGCACAGTTCGTCTGTGACGGCGTACCAGATGCTCCCGTCGTCCCGTCCGGAGGCGACCCCGAGCAACGAGGTACAGGCTCGGTCGAACCCCGGAAGTTCGACCAGGCGACCGTCGTCGAACCGGTACCGATACAGCGAGGGAACGTCGTCCCCCGTCGTCTCGCCGCCGAGGAGGACCTCGCCGGGGGACGCTGTCGCGACCGCGGTCGGCGTGAACCCGTCCTCGGGGAACCCGACGTCGGAGAGGTCTACCGTCACGGGCGTCCCGGAGACGACGTCGGTCCCGGCGGCTTCGAACCAGTGTAGACGACGCCGGCCGTCGCGGTCGTCCAGCACGTAGACGTTCAAGTCGTCGTCAGCGGCGAGCGCCACCGGCGTGCCGAGCGGGTCGGTCGCGACCGTCCGTCGTCGGTCTGTGGAGACCGAAACGAGTGCACCCCCACCGTCACTCGAGCGGTCGAGTACGAGCACCGTTCGTCCGGATCCGACGATTGCGACCGGATCCTCGAGCGGCTCGGACGTCCACCGGCGGCGGCGTGTCCGGCGAGTGAAGGCACTGAGTCGACCGGTTTCGCCGTCGAGGACGTAGACGTCGTCGACGGTCGCACAGATCGAAACGGGATCTGTGAGAGCGTACTCGTGAAACGACAACGACACCAGACGGTCTTCGTCGACGTCGTACACGGCGACGTCGCCGGAATCCTCGAGCAGACAGAGGTCGCCGCTTCGGAAGGAGTCGACGTCGACCGGTGGGTCACAGAGTCCGGTCGCCGTAACCGTCGGGACCGTCGCGAGCGTGACCCCGTCGTCGGTGACGACCACGTTGCGTTTCGACCACCGGTCCCAGTCCTCCCGGGTCGACACCTCCGTGAACGCGAACTCGCCGCTCATCGCCGTCCCTCATCGAGGTCGGCGTGATCGGCGATCGTGACCGAGACGTCGTTCTCCGCGAGTGCGAAAAGCGAGAGGTCGGGGATGAGGACGTTTCCGTTGTCGTCGATCTCGCTGTCACCGCGGGGCGTGATCGTCACCGAGAGGACGTAGTCGACGTCGGAGATCGCGCCGACGACGTCCTTGACGTCGGAGACGTAGAGGGGACGGCCGAAGGGCCACCCCCCGCCGTCGAACCCGGATATCGGGTCGAGGTACGCGAGTAGCGCGTCGCGAACGTCGTCGGCGAGACGGTGCTCCGGGTCGGTTCGAGTCGTCGACACGACGACGTCGGCGCCGACCTCGACGTACGTCGGGCCGTCGACACGCACCCGGTCGGTCAGCAGTCGGTTCCGACCGACGTGTTCTCGAACGGCCTCGAGGAACGCCACACTCGGCTCCGGTCTGCTCGAGGGACTGTACGGGACGACCACGATCTCGATTTCCGAGAACGGGTCACCCGAGACGGTGTGGCAGGTCCTGCACGCCGCCGTCGCGCGGCCGAACCGGAGACCCGGCGTGGTCGTCGCGACGTCGGCGTAGTCCTCGAGAGTGACGCCCCGTTTCGCGGACTTGAGCTCGCGTTTAAACCGCTCGACGGCGTCACCGATCGACTCGCCGTCTGAGCCGCCGGTCGCCGGCGCGACGGGGAAGACCGACAGGTCCTCGAGGTCGACCGTCCCGTCCGGATCGGTTCCCTCGCGATGGAACGACCACTGAGAGTCGATGGAGACGTTCCCCTCTGTCCCACCGCCGTGGACGTACCGCTCGGCGAGGACGCGCCGACCGACGGGAGGGGTCGCCCCGGTGACGCCGTCCCCGAACCGGATCGAACCACGCTCGTGATCGAGGACGTAGCACGCGTCGGCGGGCTCCGCCACGTCCAGGTCGGCGACTTCGCGCCAGCGCTGGCCGTCGATAGAGACCTCGGCTTCAAGAACTGGGCTGTGTTCGAAGAAGAACTCCTGGCCGTTCTCGGCGGTCGTCTCGAGCGATCCGTCCGGGCGGTGGAGGGACTCGTCTCCGACCGTCGATCGGTGGTCGACCTCGACGACGTTTACGCGCACGGACTCGAGTTGTGGTGGGACCTCGTAGCCTGCGGACTCGAGACGACAGCGCACCCAGACGTTTCCCGGCGGGCGTTCGAGCACGTCGACGTCGGGGACGGGGTCCCAGTCCTTCGGCCGTTCCAGTGTGACGACGCCGCTCCCGTAGAACGCGTCGGTCCCGTCTTCGAGCACCCGTAGCTCGGACCAGCCGCTCTCGCCTCCGACGTACACCGCCGGACACTCCCAGACCACCTCGACCGATGGCTCGAACGGCGAATCGGGGTCCTCGGGGACCGGGTCCGGGAGGTCGCCGGTGTGGAACTCGACGGTCAGATCGAGCGACTCGACCGCGGCGAACGGATCGGTCTCGAAGCCGAGGTACATCGCGTCGTCGACGGCGGGGTCGTCGCCGAAGGCACGAAAGTGGATGCCGTCGGTTTCGTTCTCGATCGTGTTGTCGACGCCGTCACCGCCGGAGTGGGTCAACAGGACGTCGATGGCGGCGTCGACCAGCGTGAGCGCTCGAGTCGTCTCGAACGTTTTCTCGACACCCGATCTGTCGTCGACTGTGAGCTTCTCGCCCGCCGGAATCGTCACGCCGGCGACACCCGCTTTCGGCTCGACCGCGATCGCAGTCGTGGCCGGTCGTGGCGGTCGTCGGGACGTTCCAAGTAGCGTGAGGTATTTCTCACGGTGCTCCTGTGTGACTCGATTGAGCTGATACGTGTAGGTCTCGGTGAGCCACGCAAGCATCTCGAGGATGGCGATACCCGTATCGTGTGCGTTGTGGTCGCTCCACTCCTCGTAGTGAACCGGGATTCGCCGGCGTGCTTCCTCGAAGAGTTCTTCGAACTCGACGTCGTCCAGGTCGGGAACGTCAAGCCCCATTCTCGGTACCTCCGTCGTAGCTGTGGTGGGTCGTTTGGATCATCTAGCTCTCCTCCGTCGTGAGGACCGTCACGTCGTGGCGACCGCTGTAGATCAACACGTCCGGTGCGACCGTCGGCGGACGTTCGTCACCGGCGATCGTGAGCTGCTCTCCGTCGTCGGTGAACGTCACGGAAATGTTCTCGACCCGGATCACGTCCTCGAGTCGCTCGAGGTGTGCCGAGAACACCGACGGTGTGGGGGCGACCCCGATTTCCCAGCCGTCACCGCGAGGGCCGCCGGAGGTGGGGTGGACGAAGGCCGTCAGTTCGCGTTCGACGTGCTCTTTGAGCTCCGTCACACTCACCGAGCCGGACGCGGTGACCGTCGCTTCGACCGATACCTCGACGAAGTTTGGACCGCGAACGGTCAGCCCGGAGTGGCTCCCACCACCGAGGGTCGCCGGAGCCTGCTCGCGAAGTTCCCCCTCGAGGCGGGAGAGGAGTTCGACGGACGGCGTCGGTTTGACCTCCTCACTGTCCGGAACGACGATCAGCGTGAGGTGGCCGGGGGTGCGCTCTCCGGCGTCGTCCAGGCCGGATTCACACCGAACTTTGGCGAGTTCCCGCGAGGTCGAGCGAGCGATGCGCTCGAACCCGTCTTTGGTCACGGGTTTGTCCCGATCACGGAGCTGTTTCGGCGCTCGTTCGACGAGTTCCTCGAGGGGCTCTTCGTCCTCACCGCCCTCTCCGGGTTCGGGGTTCGTCACCGCGTCGACGAACGTCAGCGAGTCTTTGAGCGTCGTCACCGAACCGGCGGGGACGTCCCCGTCGGTTCCACCGCCGGTTCGATAGTCGGCGGTGAGGTTGTTGGTCCCGCTGGGCGGGATCACGCCGCGTTTTCCGTCACCGAACGTCACGGTTCCTGCCGATCGGTCGAGGACGTAGTGGCGCGATGTCGGCCCGGAGTCGAAGAAGTCCGGAACCTCCGACCACCGGACCCAGCACTCGTCTGAATCGTCGTGCTCTCTGATCGCGTCCGGGCGGGTCTCCCGGAACTGCCGCCGGTCACTCTCCGTGATCGCGTCGCTCTCTTCGACCCAGAGGTCGGGCTCGAGGACGGGGGTGTTCGAGAACGTGAACCGCTGATTCGCGGTACCGTCGCTCGAGCCGATCCGCTCGTCGACGATCTGCTGGCGGTTCTCCGCCCGGTGGGTGTTCAGGTAGAGTCCGTCGATCTCCGGCGGGGTTCGCTCGTTACCGTCACGCCAGTTCGGAACGCCACCGACACCCGGCGCGAGGCCGGATCCCGTCGCGTCGCCGTCGGTGGCGACTTCCGCGAAGAGGGCGTCGTCGCTCCGGAAGAACTCCTCGCCGGTAACCCGCAGTCGGATCCAGTGACGTTCTTCGCCGAACAACACCAGCGGAACGGACGGCTCGGGGAAGGTGAGTTCGATGACACCGCGTTCGGTCAGGTCCTCGGTGCCGTCGCTGACGGTGAGTCTGTCCCACTCGGTCGCCGCCGGATCTGGACAGTACTCGACGGTGATCCACGGGTTGAAGCCGTCGGGCCTGACGACGCCCTCGAGTGAGACGTAAAGCGGGATAGGACCGTTACACAGCGGTGCGTCGAACCCGAGATAAAGCGCCTGTGTCCGACCCGGTGGCGGGACGAACGGACGTATGCTCTCCCCGTCGGTGGGTTCACGTCGCGACGTGAGGTTGTTCGTCCTCACGACGTGTTCGAACGAACGGACGCCCTGTGAGTAGCTCAGACGGACGTCGGTGTAGTTCGGAGGTGTGATGTGGTCGGTCACCCGTTCCCAGGTGTCCTCGTCGGTCTGCTCGACGCGGGGTTCCCCGTAGTGGCCCTCCGCGAGCCGTCCCTGAATCCAGTGGTACTCGTGGCCGACGACTTCGGTCGTCTCGATGTCAACCGGGACGTCGAAGGTGACTGAGCCGGTCGTCTGGAGCCCGTGTGTCGTGTCCGTCACGTCGAGTCGACGCCACCCGTCGCCGTCCCAGTACTCCCAAGAGATTTCCGGGGCGTTCTCGTCCGTTCGCGGTTCGGCCTGGTGGACGCCGCCCTGGAAGGACACCTCCACGGTCGCGCCGCGTTTCGTCAACACCTCCTCGCAAGCGAGGGCGAACACCTCCGTCGGATACGAGCCCTGTCCCAGCAGGAACTGGGGGCGCTCCCCCTCGAACGACAGCGGCACGTCGTCGCGAAACACCTCGTCGGGAGCGAGCCCGCTCGAGTCCTCTGTCTCGTCGGTTCCGACGGCGAGGCCGATCGAGTCGATCGTGATCGAAAACAACGCACTCGAGAGTTCCCCCTCCGGGATGCGACATCGCAGCCAGCGTGACTCGATCCCGTCGACGTCGACCTCGGTCAACTCGCCCGGGATCTCGAATCGCAGTGTGAACTGCTCGGAGTCGTCGTCTGTGCCATCGAACGCGTCGCTGGTCGCTGCTGCCCGAAAGCGCTCTCGCATGGCGTTCAACTGGGGCAGGAGCTTCGTCTCGACGTCCGGATCGATCGACTCCCCCTCGAGGAGGGCGGGCGGTAAAGTGGGGTCCGTCCCGAACCGACCCTTGCGGACGTCGTCGGCGACGCTTCGAACCAGCAGTTGCTCGTCCGCGGCTTCGGTCCGCCGGTATCCGTTTCGCTCGAGGAACGCCTCGCTTCGCTCGAGCAACGCGTTCACCGCACGGACTTCCGAGAACCCGATCGTCCGTGGAGACGCCTCCTCGCGGGTGACGAGCGGATGCCATCCCTCCTCGTCGTCGACCTCGCCGTGGTACTCCCAGATCAGGTCGTCTCTGAGGACGGTCTCGGGCGCGTTCGTCGCGACCTCGAGGTCGATCGTCGCGCCTGGGTTCAACTGTAGCAGGCTCTCGTGACCGACGTAGAGGACGTGTTCCTGGAGGTTCGCCCCGGCGAACGGGGAGATCGGTTCGGTCCCCTCGATCACTCCGTCGTGGTCGACGATCCGATCCGTCCCCGGATCGACGCCGTAGACGGTCGTGAGGTGAGCCGGCGTCACCTCGAACCTGTCGGCGGTCGTCTCGAAGCGCTTCTCGGGTCGGTTCTCGGTTTCGTCGGCAGCGACCGTCGTCCCGGCCGGGACGACGACGTTTCCGTCGGCGCTCTCCGAGACGACGAACTGTAACGGGAGTCTGGCCGGTTGAGGGGGATACGTCGTGAAGTCGATCATGTCGAGAAACGCCATCCGGTGTTTCTCGGGGAGCTTATCCAGGCGTTCGATCACGTCCTCGGCGAGGTCGGCGAAGATTTCGAACAGCGCAGTCCCCGCGTCGGGTGACTCGGGCTCCCATCCCGGGACGTAGTGGGGTGCGATCGCTCGCATTTGCTCGAGGACGTCGTCGCGCCCCCTGCCGTCGATCACCGGTTCGTCCGAAGTGGGACGGTCGCGACCCCCGTGTGTCTCTCCGGCCATATCACTCGTCCAGGTAGAACGGATAGACCATGTTCGACTCCGAGTTCGTCGAACGGACCCGATACTCGATGTGAATCAACAGCCGGTTCGGATTGTCCGGGTCCCGATGAGCGTCGACGTCCGCGACGTCGATTCGTGGCTCCCACTGGATCAGTGCCTCGCGAACGCTCCCCTCGACGAGGGTGAGCATCGTCCCGTCGATGTTCCCGAAGACGTGATCGTGGATGTCACACCCGAACTCCGGACGCATGACGCGTTCGCCCTTTGCCGTCCCGAGGATGACTCTGATAGCGTCCTGGATGTTTACGTCCCCTCTCGACAGCGAGACGTCGCCCCGGTGGTCGGACTCGACCGGGAAGCCCCACCCCGTCCCGGGGAACTCGTCGTCCGGTGTGTGATTCGCCATCCCAATCACCCGATCAAGACGGTGGGACAACCACCCACGATCGAGTTCGACGGGCCCGCCTCGACGATCGTCTCACCCAAACGGGCGGCTGGAAAGTTGTTGATCAACACTTTCGTACTCCCTGGCTGGGCGACGCCGCCGGCGTGAGGAACCGTTCCGCTCACCAGCGGGCAAGGCGAAAAGTCCACGAGCGCCCGCCAGGCGGGCATCCCACCGATCAACACGTTGACCGAACCCGCCCCCGTCAGCGGCTGTCCGTGCGCCGTCGGATCGCCTACTCTCGCTGCTGGTTGCATGGTTCCTCCGTGAACGTTGGTCGGTGTGTGAGTATCGTTGTCGTGTTCATAGCTAGTTCAATTTTATGAGTGATCCTTTGATCGTCATGATCGCCTTCGACTGCACCGTTGCCATTCCTTTCGCCGCGATATCGAGCATCCCTTTCGCGGAGACCTCTAACTTGCCCTTGCTGACGATCGACGTCTTGGTCTTGCTCTGGGTTTCGATCTGCTTTCCGGAGATGGACACCTTGTTCTTCGCAGAGAGGGTGACGTCCGTTCCGGAGAGGCTGATCGAGGAGTCGGTGTCGATCGACGTCCCGTTCGAGCCGAGATCGATCGTGTTACCGTTCGAGTCGGCGATCGTCACCTCGCCGCTGTCGGCGAGGCGCACCTCGTTGCCGTCGTTGGTCGTGATGAGGATTCCCCCGCTGTCGAAGAACCCGCCGTCCCCGTCGTCGATGACGATCTCGTGGCCGTTCTTGGACGTGATCTGCCTGACGTCGTTGTTCCCGTCTGCGTTGTCCGTCGGTGGTTGTGCGTCCCCGCTCCACAGCGACCCGAGGACGTACGGGTCGTGGATGTTGCCCTCCTCGAAGGCGACCAACACTTCGTCACCCACTTCCGGGAGGAAGTACGTTCCCATCTTCCCGCCGGCCATCGGGGTCGCGATGCGTGCCCAGGAACTCTCGTCGTCGGCGCCTCGCCACGGGAACGTGAGTCGAACCCGCGCCAGGTCCTCCGGGTCTTGGTTGTCCGTCACGACTCCCACGTACACGCCGTGGAGTTCGTTCCCTAATCCTGTCGTCGATGTCGATTGATAGGTCATTCGTTCAGCTCCGTCACGTCGAAAGACGTGTTGTATCCCGACGAGTCTACACGGTGAGTGGTACCGGTTATATAATAACTTTTGGTGAATTCGGAACCGATACCGTCGAGTTCGACGACCTCCCCTGCGGTGAGTTCCGGAACGCCGAACGTCTCTCCGGTCCCCCTGAGTTTCGGTCTGCTCGCTTTCGCCCTGGCGACGTCGGCGGCTTCCGTCTCGGATTCGACCGGTGTCCGGTAGACCTCCTTACCCGAGACCTGACCGTGACCGGTTGCCTCGGCGACGATTTCCGCGTTCGTGTTCTGATCCCAATGTCTCACCTCGACGGTGCCGACCTGGTCGGCGAGGCTCACCTGGGCAGTGAACGTCTCGAGTGACTCGCCGTAGTACAGCGTCGCGACGGGTTTGTCCGGCGAACTCCCCCCGTTCTTCGGCCGGAAGTAAAAGTTGCCGAGGTGAGCGAAACACTCGAACCCGTACCGCGAGGCGAGTTCGCTCAGGAACCGGTAGTCGCTCTTGTCGTTCTGGATGATCCGCTCCAGTTCCAGGCCCGCGTCCTCGATCGTCACGTCCCCGAAGTAGCCGCCGGCGACGTCGTCGACGACCGCCTTGAGCGTCGTCTCCTCCCAAGATTTCGCGTTCGTTCCGCGGGTCATCTCGTGGACCGGCCCGAACCCGCTAACGGTCACGTACGGGGGGCTGTCGCGCGGAAACACCGGTTCCAGCGACGCGACGGTACCGGTAAAGAGCGTCGGGAGTTCGCCGCCGCGTTCCCCGTAACCGATGGCGATCTCGGCGTCCGACCCCGGTTCGAACGTCGACCACTCGAGGCCGTCGAACTCGACGTGTTCGTGATCGAAGGGGTTGACGAGCCGAACGCTGAAGTGATCTGCGCCCTCGGTGGTCGTGTCGACGACCAGGTCGGTGAGTTCCCCGCTGTACTCGTTGAAGGTGGTGGAACCGACCGAGACGCGAAACCGCGGCGCGTACGTCGGTGGATAGTCAGTACCCACGGACGGACACCCCGGTTCGACGGCGGGAGGCGATCATAGCGGTGGGAGCGAGATAGACGTTCCGGGCTCGAGCGTCCGCGGGTTTTCGATGTCGTTCGCCTCGGCGATGGTCCGCCAGTGGCTCGGGTCGCCGTACTCCTCCTCGGCGATCAGCCACAGCGTCTCCCCTTCGGTGACCGTCCACCGCTTCATCTTGTCGGTCGACTCGTGTTTGATCTCCGATTTCTGGAACTCGGCGGTCTTGTACTCTTTGAACGCCACGTCCATCCTGGCTCTGACGGGGACGCCGTTGGGGAGAAACCGGGTAAACCGCTTGTCCCCGCGAACGAGAACGCCAGTGAAGTCGAGACCACCACCCCAGACGAACCGACACACCGGCGGCGCGTGCAACTCCCCGTCGACCTCGAGCAGCTCGTCGACGGCCCCTGTGTACTCTCTGACGTCGCTTTCGTCGTCGGTCGTGTCGAAAAACAGCTCCATCGAGAGTACGTCGGCCGTTCCGCTGGTGAACTGCGTCACCGGCGAGTCCAGCAGCGTCTTGTGTTCGCGGTAGTTGACGGTCTTTTCGACGCGATACTCCGTCGGGTTGAACTTGCATTCGACGTCTGTCCCTTCGTTTTTTCCGTTGAGAACTTTGATGTGTGCTTTCTCGAGTGAGTTGCTCATTTACAATCCCCTCCGTCGTCGTTCGGTTCGCTCTTTTCGCTCGAGCTTTCGATACAGTCGATCGACGATCCGCTCGAGGGCGGCGTCCGTGTTCAGCCGGTCGACCACTTCCCCTTCGGGGTCGACGTCGGCGCTGTGGGCCGTCCCGGAGCGACGGCCGTTCGGTACCTCCCGGCGTCCGCGATAGGGGTCGTCGGTTTTTGGGCCGGTTCGCTCTTCGACAGGGACCGGCTCTGAGTTCCGGGACGGCTCGAGTTTTCGTGACGGTGTCGTGGTCGTCCTCGAGTGAGCGTCCGCTCCGATCCGGTCGGTTTCACTGGTCGAACGCCGTCGACCACCCCGTTTTCGACCGTAGGTGTGGTGGTATCGCTTCGGAGCCGTACGGGTAAACTCCGTGGAACGCTTCCCGGTCGCCCCATCCTGCTGATTGGGACGTCGGCGACGGTTCGTCGAGCGGCGCTCGGGCAGGTCAATCCACTTGTCACCGGTTTCGGCGGATCCACCCCGGGGCTGATCGGGTTGTTCGTCGAGTTTTCGCTCCCACCGCTCGGTCCGGTCGGGAACGGACAGGTCGTACCACGGATCGGTCGACCGGCGAGCGTCACGCGAAGAATCGGTGCCCGAATCGGTGGCGAGTCGGCTCGAACGGAGGCCGCTAGCCGACGACGACTCTCCGGTCGCTGCGGGCGTACTCGAGGTTGTCGGGAGCGAAGACGACCCTCTCGAGGTCCGCGACTCCACGGTTCGTATCCGGTCGGTGACCGAACGGTCGAACCACGACTGGTCACGTCCGCCACTCGAAGCGGACGCTATCCCCCGTGGTGTCTGCCCGGTCGGTGTGACCGCCGAGTCGGCCGTCGATCCCACGGGTGCAACCGTCGCGTGGGCGATCCGATCGGCGACACCCTCCCACCGGCGGATGCGACCCGTGACGGACAGTTCGTACCGGTCGGTGGCGCGAGCGGCCGACGTCCGATCGGTCGAACCACTCGTCCCGACGTCGGTTCCCCCTCCGACGGCGCCCGTCTGCTGTATCGGAGACCGGTCTCGCCGGTCGGTGCCTGAAGCCGTCTCGAGTCGGTCACCCGGAGACGGGGCGGCGTCTTCCCATCGACCGATTCGCCGCGAAATGGGACGGTGGAACCAGTCCGCATCCGGCCGCCCGCTCGAGTCACTGCTCCTACCGGAGTCAGTCCCCGAGTGGGTGTGTGAGCGGTCGGAGGGAGTGGTGTGGCTCTCCCAGCGGTCGATCCGATTACGAACCGGGAGTGAGAACCAGGCCGTTTCCCGATCGTCTTCGGACGTACTCGGGGAACCACCCGGCTGTGACGGCGCTCGAGTGTGCGAAGGAGTCTCCCAGCGATCGACCCGCTCGCGAACCGACAGCGAGAACCAGTCGGCTTCGTCCTCCCGGTCGTCTCCCGGGGACGGCGGTGTGGACTCCACGTCCGTCCGCGATCGCTCACTCGACTCCCCGTTCGCGGACGGGTTCCGCTCCCAGCGGTTGGCCCGGTCACGGACCGACAGCGAGAACCAGTCGGTATCGGCTTGCTGCTCCCGTGTCCATTGCCGTCGCGTTTCGCCGATCGACTGCCGGCTGTCACCCCGGCGGCGACGGGTTGTGGTTCGTTTCGGGCGCTGGCGGCGCTCTACCGTTCGCTTCGAACGGCGACGTTTCACCGTCCGTTTCGAACGACGACGCGTGCTCCCGTGGCTTCGTCGCCGACCGTCGCGTTCTCGCTCCGTCGAGCCATCCTCGAAGCCGTCGTCGGACCCCCGGTTCGAGCGATCGGCCCGCGAGTTCCCCACGTCCTGGCCGATCAGCCGCTCGTGGTCGCCACTCGATGGAAGCGCGGGCGTGGTCGACTGCTCCCGCGTCGGTTTCGACCTGACGTGAGACGCCGTGGACGAGTCGGTCTGGTGGTGGTCGGGACCCGCCCGGTTCGCCCCGGCGGGAGCAAGGGGCGTCCCCTCGGCCGGAGCGTCCGGAGCGGGCAGCGACGACCGATGGGCGAGAACCGCAGAGGCCCTCCGCGTGATCGACGGCACACCCCGTGTCCCACCTCTCCCGAACGACGGCTCCGCGGTGGCCGGTTCG
>LFCJ01000469.1_pt1 | contig 24942 bp, 19 predicted proteins | sample 643141 | NCBI WGS metagenome assembly LFCJ01 (sample SAMN03766243, study PRJNA286221) | soda lake metagenome | biome: soda lake; feature: Kulunda steppe; material: water; isolation source: sample B1-Br-g2 brine of Lake Bitter-1 | place: Russia: Kulunda steppe | collected 2010-07
GCCGAGCACGCGGGCGATATCCAACACCGTGAGATGGTTGCCAGCGCGTCCGGAAACGTACCCGCTAATACGGATCGTACCGCCGTCTGTCGGATGTGGATCGTTACGAAACGTGACGGGCGCGACGGGAGTAAGACGGCACTGCGGAAAAGTTGGTGATTCGCTGAACGGGTGTCGAAGGCGGCGTCTTCGTGTGGTTCGAGACCGATCGAACCATGGAACTCGAACCAATCGACCCCAAAACGGCATTCGAGCTGTACATCGCAGAGAAAGAGACCTCGGTTGCGGACGCGACGCTCGTCTCCCACGAGTCACGCTTGGGATTTCTGATCCGGTGGTGTGAGGAACGCGACATCGAGAATCTGAACAACCTGACCGGCCGGCGGCTTCAGGAGTTCCGACTCTGGCGGCGCAACGTCGGCGACCTCACGAAGGTGAGCGTGAAATCGCAGATGGACACGGTACGCGTCTTCGTCAAGTGGCTGGAGTCAATCGACGCTGTCGAGCAGAACCTCCACAAGAAGGTCCGCTCGCCGGACGTCACGCCTGGGGAGAACAGTCGTGACGTGATGCTTGAGACCGAAGACGCGGAGAAAGTCCTCGCGTACCTCGAACGGTACGAGTACGCCTCGATCCGCCACGTGACCGCGACGCTCCTGTGGCACACGATGCTCCGGATGGGCTCCGTGCGAGCGCTCGACATCGAAGACTACGACCCGGAAGAGCAGTCGCTGCGGCTTCGACACCGACCCGATACCGACACACCGCTCAAGAATAAGGGGGAAGGAGAGCGGATCATCGCCGTCTCGAACGAGGTTTGTCTCGTCCTTGACGACTGGATCCGGGAGCGGCGGCCCGACGTCACGGACGACTACGGCCGGAATCCGTTCCTCTCGACGCCCCACGGTCGCGTCGTCAAGACGACGTTCCGAAACTACTGCTACCAGATAACGCGCCCCTGTGAGTACGGACAGGGGTGCCCGCACGGTCGCGAGAAGAGCGAGTGTGACGCCACGAAGTCGAACCACGCGTCGAAGTGCCCGTCGAGTGTCAGCCCACATCCGTTCCGTCGTGGCGCAATCACGCACTACCTACAGAGTGACGTGCCCGAGACGGTGGTCGGTGACCGGGCTAACGTGACGTCTGACGTCATCGATCAGCACTACGACCAGCGCTCGCAGAAAGAGAAGATGGAACAACGGAGGGGATACCTCGACGACATCTAGAGACACTCTTAGGAGTCATTCTGATTTTCCCATTATAGGGCTATTCCGCCCTGTTAGTATCCTATTCTTCAGATGAACTCCCAAATGAAACAGCCGTTCACTAACAAGTAATTGTTAATCACCGATCATTCTATCAGTTCAAATAGATGTATCGATCGCTGTGCGAGATAACGCATATATTCAGCATGTGGAATAGAATCTATGACATTGTTTGGGCACGGATTAGATTTAATTATTCACGTTGTCTTGTCAGTAACTGATGGACGCAGAAGATCTGTATTTACAGGACCTCTTCACGGGGAAAGATCAATTCATTGTCCCAGTGTTCCAGCGTCGTTATTCCTGGAAAGAGAAACACTGGAGTCAGTTGTGGGAAGACATCTCTTCACTTCTCGACAGCCCACTCGGTGATGATGAGCACTTCATCGGTGCGTTCGTGAGTATGTCGCAGGAAAATCGACCCGGTGCCCGACCGAAGTATCTAGTTATTGATGGTCAGCAACGTCTTATCACCATCGCACTAATTCTTTCTGCTATTCGAGATACAGTAGAAGATTTAGATACACAAGTATTAGAAAATCTGCCGTCCGAGCAATCGGACAGTCTCAGTAATCTCTCGGACAAAATCCAGGATGAAAACCTGATTGATCCGTACGAAGATAATCAAGAGGAGTACCGAATTATATCAAGAACAGAGGATCGAGATGCGCTGTTTGATGTTTTCGAAAGGCGAGACCCCGATAAAGACACGAAGATAGCTGAGTCATATCACTTCTTCTCAAGTAAATTGAGAAGTATGGTTGATGAGCGAGGGCCGTACTCGCTTCACCAGCTCAGACAAACTATTATCGAACAGCTCCCTTTAGCTATGATTACAGCTGGTGAAGAAGAAAACCCATACACGATTTTTGAGACACTGAATGAGCGAGGTCTTGATCTTGAGGAGTCAGATCTGATTCGAAATTATGTCTTCATGCAGTTAGATCTCAGTGAACAGGATGAATTTAATGAAAACCATTGGCTCCCATTTGAGCGTCAGTTCACTGAGCCGGAAGATCATAATACTGAAAGTCTAACTCGCTTCTATCGAATATTCCTCATGCGTGATGGAGAGTATGTAAAACAGAATGCAGTTTACGATGCATTCAAAAAGAGAGTAGATGAATCACCTGAGGAATTAATCAAAATTCTCACTCACTACAGTGATTTATATCTTAAAATTCGTCGTCCTGATACCGTTGACAAAAAGTGGTTGAACGAGCGGCTATCTCGGAAGGAATACCTCGATATCGGAACTGCCGATCCACTCGTTCTAAATCTTCTAGACAGATGGCAATCCGGGACGTTAGAAAAAGAGAGATTGCAGGAGGTTTTCCACGGCCTGGAAAGTTTTGCTATTCGGCGCTCAATCTGTGACTATTCCACCCGAGGCTACTATCAGATATTCCCCAGTGCAACCAAATCAATCAACGATGACCGTGTGGTTAAGTCCGTATTCGAATATTTGGCAGGAAGAGGATGGCCGGATGACGACGAATTCCGGGAGTCCTTCGTCGGATTTGATCTCTACACAAGAGAGTCTGATAAGTGCCGGCTGATTTTCGAAATCCTACAGCGGGACTTTGGACATAAAGAGCCAGTTGAGTTAGATAACCTGCAGATTGAGCATGTGATGCCCCAAGAAATCGGAAACGGAGAGGACGGGGAAGCTTGGAAGAAGATGCTCGGGGAAAATTGGGAGGAAATACACAAGCAATGGAAGCATACACCAGGTAATCTGACTCTGACAGGCTATAACCCTGAACTCTCAAATCGAAAATTCTTATATAAACAGGAGTTATTTAATGAGAGCAAGCTTGATTTGAATGATCATTTCGTAAAGGTTGATCAGTGGACAGAACTTGAAATTAGAGACCGAGGAGAGGCTTTAGCACGCCGCGTGGCAAAATTATGGCCAGTGCCGGAAGTAATAACGAAAGAGGATGAATTAAGCGACGGCCCTCAAGTAACGCTATTTGATAATGGCGTCCAAATAGCTCACTTTGACCATGACTCTCAAAACCAAGCGATGATTGAGACAGTAGAATTCCTATTTGATGAAGCAGCACTACTGGATCAAATTGACCTCCCATATATTCTCAGCACTGGTGAGGGAGATCGTGCCTTCCTGAGCTGGGAACTCTCTCATAATGATGGATCCGAGATGGAAAGTAGTACTAAGTTATCTAACGGCGTTCATCTCTTTACAGATATAAATGGGAATGATAAGCAACGATGCCTACGTGAAATTGCACGACAGTGTGGACTTGTCTGTCGATTTAACGGTGACTGGCCAGCGTAGGAGAAACTAAACTTCCGCCTCAAACGTAGACATAAGCTTTAGACCCGGCCTTGATTCATGGAGCGGAAATTACTATATATGATTTCTGAGCCTATCTTCCGCATCTCGCACGCTGTTCCTGACCCGACTCGTGGAGTTTGCGCTCCGCGTTGGTGTATGAATTGTCTGTACTGATCACAAACGGATCAGACTACCTCATATAGTAATGGTTACAGCAGTATTTGGTATCTATTTATAAGTATAGCCGGTATTCCAATATAAACTTTAAATAGATAGAGTAATATATCCTTTGGTATGAAAAGGAAGTCGAATATTGAGTCCGAAGGCAGGTTACAGATTCTCCTTGATGTACCGTCCCGAACCGATGACTTGTTCGGGAGCACAGCCACCAACGAGGCCCTCTCATTTTTATCTCGTCACCACACGGAAGAGTTCTCGATCAGTGACCTCGTCGAGGCAGTGGACTACTCACAGCCAAGCATCTCCAAGGCGGTAACCGTTCTCTCCGAAAACGATCTCGTCGTCGAACGACGCGAGGGCAACACGCGATGGGTCCGAATCAACCACGAGCGGCTCCACGTCCCGGACGACCCCTATCTACAGATTCCTCAGACCGAGTTTCAAGAACCGGTGAGAGCAGCAGCAACCGAACTCCGCGGCGAACTCGACGGCGTGATCGGGATCGTTCTGTACGGCAGTGTCGCGCGAGGCGAAGCGGACCGGCGGAGCGACATCGATCTCTGGGTGCTCGTTGAGGAAGACCGGATGGCAAACCAGCGAGCGGCGAATCAGGTCAAACAGCCACTCGAAGACGAGAAGTTCGAGAACGGCCGGTACGAATACGAGATCGACGTCGAGGGGCTTCAGGCGGTCCCGAAGTACATCGCCGAGATACGGGAGGTGCTCAGCAACGGGATCGTAATCCACGAGACGGAGAAGTTCCAGACGGTCCGAAACATGGTTTTCCATGGTGATCTCGATGAGTGAGGAGTCCGATCCGCAGGATATCAGGACTGCTCTCGATGCGGCTATCGACGCATTCAACGAGGAGGGGTTCGGCGTCCCGAACCGTGAGGACGCGATCGCGACCGGCGACGATTGGAAGACACAGCTCACGAAGGCGTGTCGGCTGCTAGACGCAGTCGCACGAATCGACGGAGAGGGGCACTACACCGCTGTCATCGAACTCTGTTTCGGGGCAACCGAGCGGTCTATCGAGGCCTATGCCCTCGCAGTCGGTGGTGACAAGCTGGACGACTTCCACGACCATACACACTGTTACGACCGAGCGGCGGACCTCGGTCTACTTTCACGGACGGCGACACGGGAGTTTCGGGGACTGTACGACGACAACAGGACGGACAGTTACTACGGCGGCAAGCGACCCACCGAGAAGCAAGCGGATAGTATGTACGCACTCTCTCGCAGCGTTCACCAGTACGTCACGGATCAGATACGGAAAGGCGGTGTCTGTGTCTGCGACACTCGGTAATCGGGACGTGATGACTAGGTGTACGACGAACCACGACCGTCGACGGCGTCGAGGGCTTCCTGCCGCTGCTGCATCTTGTCTTCTTTCGACCGGACGTCGTAGTGCTGGTCGATGATCGTCGGCGAGACGTTACACCGGTCGCTGACGATTTCGACCGGAACGCCTGCCCGGAGCAACTGCGTAATGTACCCCCGACGGATCGGGTGGGGTGTCACGCTCGACGGACAGCGCGCGGCTCGTGCCTCGTTGTTGGCGGCTTCGCAGTCTTCGGGGTCGCGGTCGTGCGGACACTCTCGGCCGATAGCACACGGCCGTGACCACCGATAGACGTAGGTCCGGATGGTCGACGTCCCCACGCGACCCCGCTGGGTCGCGAGGAGCGGCTCCCGACCGTGGTCGTCGACGATGTCCGGACGGCGCTGTTCGAGGTAGTCGTCGATCACCTCACACGCCTCTTCACTGATTGCGACGCGACGCTCGCCCGGTTCCTTGTTCTTGATCGGTGTATCCGAGTCCGGTCGATGGTGGATCTCGATGTGGGGCGTCTCCGCATCAGCTTGGTAGTCTTTCACGTCGAGAGCTCGGGCTCCACCGAGTCGTACACCCGTTTCCGTGAGGACGACCCAGCAGACGTGCTCCGTCGTGGCGTACTCGTATCGCTCGAGGTAGGCTAGGGCCTCTTGGGCGCGTTCCGCGTTGAGCACGGTGTCTCGCGCGTTCTCGCCGTTGTCTAGGTTCGGCGAGTCGACCTTGCGGTACAGCCCGGACTCGACGGCGTCGATGGTCTCGCACCACTCGATGAACACGCGCAGCGAGTCCATCTGCGTCTTCTCGCTGACGACGTTGAGGTCTTCACGCCGCCACACACGGAACTCGTGGAGGTCGCGAGCGGAGAGCTGGTCGAGCGTATCGATGCCCTGGTCGTCACACCAGTCTACGAAGAAGCCGAGCCGCGAACGATGGGCATCGACTGTCGCCGCTTGACAGTCGCGAGCCTTGTCGTCGAGGTAGAGTTCGAGAGCTCGCTCCGGAGCGGTCGGTTCGAGCGATTCGGTCGTCTGCTCGAGCAACTCCTCGAGACGATTCTCGAGGCTGTCCGGCTCGGCGATGGAAGGAATCTTATTGGACACGATTACTCCAACCCCTCGAGCATTTCCTCGACGAATCCATCCGGTGATTCCTCGGGTGTAGTAGTCGTCGTCTGGTCGGGACTTCGGGAAGGAGACGATTCGAGTGCCCGAAGATTGCGGGGATTCTGGTCGATGTGTTCCTCGATAACGCTCTCGAGGTATGCCGAGACAGTGAGGTCACACTCCTCGGCAGCGTGGGTGAGCTTGGTCTTCGAGTCCGATTCGACACGAGCGGCGACCGATTCAGTGCGATTGGTCACGTCAGTGCGCAGACCGAACTTACTGATATAGGTTGGTCAGAATTGGAGGTTGGGCGGCCTATACCCACCAATTCCTTCCAAAATAGGCTGTAACACCGGTATAAATATGATCGAATAGGCTATTTTATCACCAATTATGATTTTGTATTTGCGTCTGGTTACCAACTACAGCGGCGGGATCACAGGTTATCTACCAACTTATATTGACGAACGACCCATCTCGCTAAATCGCCATACTGCACGTCGATATTGGTGTTTCATATCCCAGAAAGAGGCTCGTCCACTCACGAGAAAAGCATCAGTATCGGGGTATTCGTGGCGGAAAAGTTCTCGCGCGACATTGACGAGTTGATTCGATCAGTTCGCTCTGGACGCCCACTAGCTTGGAAGAATACCCAAACTCGGTCTGGTCGCCACTATCAGCAGAACTAACAAGATATCCGGAGTGGCATGATCCGTGGAGACCACTAGCGGCCTTCGGCACAATCAGTCCGTAACGGGTCCGTTGGAGGTGACGGTCCACGAGGTCAACACTCACCCCAAACTGCCTCGCGACGTGGAACTCATCGCGACTGATGCTGAGGGGGTGGAGCTACAGGTTGTTACCTGTGAGAAACACCATGTTACAGTCGAGTGGGAATGACGGCGGCCCCGCCGGTACGACTAACTAGTCTTTTGCGGTGGGTTCGACTTTCCTCGTAGTTCACGAGAATTTGGTGATGTGTTAGAAGTCATCGAGTCCGACTTGGTCCTCATCATCGTCGTCACGGTATGGCTCCAGGTCGTCGCTGTGGCGGTCAAGGATAGAATCCACGTCGGCGCTTGAGACGGTCGTGGTGTCTGTCGAGAGTCGCTTGAGGCGTTTGGCGTGTGCGGCCTCTTCTTCGAGACGTTCGGTGACCACTTCCGGGTCGCGTAGTTCACTGACGCTCCCGAACTCGATTAGGATGATCGAGAGGTTGGTGTCTTGCATGAGTTGTTCGGCGAACTGGTAAGCGGACTCAGTGATCCCTGTCAGTGAAAGCATGACGATCGTCGTGGTGCCGAGTGATTGGGCGATCCCGATTTCACGCGCGATCTGGTCAAGCGTGATGCGACTGCCGTATTTGCATTGGAGCTGCCAGCGCGTAAACGTCAGCTGGGTGCGATCCATAATGACGTCGATCTCTGACCCGCCAGTCTCCGGGCCGCGGAGCCGCCACCCGCTGAACTCGAGGCCAAGCCGGCGACCAATTTTGATAGCGAACGCTTCGAGTGCCCGCCCTTTCTCGTGTCGGTCCTCGCTCGTGAGCTTGGTCTCGATGTCACTGAACGAGAGCCGGAGCACGTCGCGTGGGATCTCGGCCCGGTCACTCAGGTTCTCGAGGATAGGCTGGAGGATGTCCGCGTCGAAGGCGGCTGTGGGTTCGACGAGACGTGGTTTGCCTGTGACTTCTGTGGGGTTCCGGTGAGTGATGTACCCGGCATCTTGGAGAGGGTTGAGGATGCGGCGGGTGATGTTGCTTTGTTCGATCTGGATGTTGTAGGCGTCCTCGGCTACGGCAACGACTTTGGTGTTCGGGAGTTCTCGTGCGGGGTCGATGAGTGCGAGGGCGCGAAGGAAGGCCTGTTGTTCGGTGGTGAGATCAGCGAGTTCGAGTCGGGCTTCGAAGTTGACCCCTACGAGGGACTCCATGCGGTTGTGGTTAATGTTGTAAATGTGAGAGTTCGTGTTGATCAGGTCGGCTTTGCTGAGCCAGGCACGCATCTGGCTCCAGTGGTTGGAGGTGTCATCGATGTGGATGTCGTATTGCGCGCGGAGTTCGGCTTTGATGTGCTGCATCGTGGTATTGCGGTCGGCATCGGCCTGGAGGTCTTCGATGACTTGGATGACTTTCAGGCCGTCAAGCGTGAGGAGGATGTGGCGGGCAAATTCCTCGTAAAGCTTGTCGACGTCGTGACGGGTTTCGTAAAGCGTGGTGCCAACGTTAGTGAAGTGGAAGTCGTCGTCGACGAGCTGGTATCCGTTTGGTTTGAGGCCGAGACGGACGAGCTTGGCGCGTTCGGCGGTGTCGTTGCTGTCGGGGAAGAACTGGGCGCCGATGGCGTCGTCGAACGCGCTCGGGCGGCCTTCGTACTTGTCGACCATTTCGAGCACGTAGACGAGTTCGTCGGTATTGTCGTCGGTCTCGAGTTGGCTTGGGCTGAACGCGTCGCCGAACGGGAGATCAGTATCGGTTTGTGTCATCGATGATGGAGCGTGGATGTCATGACTGCGAGTTGTGACCGGCTGCAATCCGTCGGTGTGATGTCGTGATTATTTGGCTATGGCGCGTGGCAATGGGGTTTGCGGCTGGATGATCAGTGGGGCTGGTGGTCGGACGCGGTGTCGGTTCATAGAGGGAGACGCTGGGTCAGCGCTGGTTCGATGTGGTGGTGAGTTCGTCCTCGGCGAAGAGCCGGAGAACGCGGGAGCCTGTCTGGGCGGGGATCGATGCTTGTTCGTGGGCGACAGTGACGGGGCTAAGCGCGTTCTCGTAGCGGTGGGTCTGGGCTTCTGAGAGTGCGCGCATGACCGCCTCGAGCTCCGTGTAGGCGGCGGGGTCAGTGATCAGGTCGCCGTTCTGCTCGCGTTTGGGGAGCGTGATGACGTAGGTGTCGTCGGGCGTGGGCTGGACGATGAAGCGATGGCCGTAGTACGTGTTGTGGCCGTAGCCATTGCTGGAGGCGGCCGAGCTTAGGATGTACCGTTCGAGGTAGTTATCATCGAGTGAGATGACGTCGCCGGTTTCGAGTTCGCTCTCAAGGTGGGCCGCGTGGTCGGCGAACTTCCCCGACTTCTCAATGCCGACCACGAGTGGTGGCTCGCGGCCAGCGTCAGCCTGTTTGGCGGTGATGTCGCGGTACAAGTGCTTGAGAGGGGCGTGGAGCCATGCGGTGACGTCGAACTGGGCGAGCGGCCCGTCGATGAGGAACATCGTTTCTGAGAGCCGTTCTGGGGCCTCGTAGTACAGGTAGATCGTGTATTCGGCCGCGATGAGGTGCTCGAGCGTCTGCATCAGGCGTGCGAGCGCCGCTTGGTTCGAGCCGTGTTCGGCGATCTTTTCGTGTATTCGGAGCGCGTCCGTCGCGTACACGGTGGTCCCGCAGCGAGAGCACTCGATTGGGTTCGTGATTGGGACGCGGAGATGGGTAGCCTCGCAGTCGGGGGTGGGGCAGCGGGCGACGTCAACTTCCCCCGCGGTATATTTGGCGGAGTACCGGAGAAGGATCTGGTAGGCTTCAAAGAGCGAGAGGTCGTGGACTTTCCGGGTCTGGAGCAGCTCGTAAATCTCGCTCCGCCAGCTATCGCGCACGGTAGCGGCGCCCTTGCTGGTGATATTCGCGCTCGGGAGAACGGAGACATACTTGTCGACAGTCGTGTGTTCCTCAAGGAGCTCGGGGTTGACGAACCGGCCGCTGACGGCGTCGTTGAGCGCTGGGAGGTCCAAGCGGGCAGTGGCGAGCTGGAGGAATCCGATCTGGTCGGCGGGGTACGCGTCGTCAACGGGGACTTCTTGGAGGGATCCGTCGATCCCAATGAAGCTCGTGACGTGACTCTCCTCGCTGGGGTCGGTGTCGAGGGCGTGCGTGTGGGCGTCGACGTCGATGTCGTCAACGTCGACCTGTGTGACGGTGAACGACTGGAGTTTCTCTTGGACGGCGTCATTCTGGATGATCGCGCCGTGTCCGGTCCGGTGCGCGGTCTCGTATCGGCCGGTTGAGTCAGTGTATGGCATAATTACGATGGGATGGTGGCGTGGGTGGTTGGGTGGCGTGGGCTGTTCGTGTTAGTCGACGAGGAGGTGCTCGAGACGGGTGACGCGGGCTTCGTCGAAGAGGTCGAATTGGAGGGGGACGATGTAGCGCCCGCTGTCGGTGATCATGCGAGCGAACCCGACGTCTTGGGCTTGCCGGATGAGGCGGTCGAACGCGTCGAACTCATAGTGCTTGCTGAGGGTCTTCGTTTCGTGAGTGTTGTTGAGGTGTGTGACGATCCAGTTCGCGGTCTCGGAGAGGATCTGGTGGTCGACGCTGGAGACTTGCTGGGTGGCGTAGATGAGGCCGATGTCGTACTTCGCGCCTTCGCGTGCGAGCCGGACGTACGGGTCGTCCTCGTTGGTCTCGATGTACTCCCGGCCAAAGAACCGGTGGGCTTCCTCGAGGTACACTTGGACGTTGGGGCAGGTGTCGCCGGCGCGGAATGTGCTGATGTTCTCCTCGAGGAGTCGGCGGAGGATGCGTTCGGAGACGTATTGGATGGCTTCCTGCGGGCCCGTGGAGACGTCGATGATGACGATTCGGCCAGCTTCGAGGTCACTGTAGATGTCGGCGGCGAAGTCCGAGCCGCGTGCGGGGTCGTGGTACACGCGGAGCGGCTGGAGCAGCCGGTAGCCGCTGCCGCGGCTCGCGGTCAGCATGTCGAGGACAGCGTCGAGATCCGCGTCGATCATCCCGTCTTTGATGTCGTCGACATCGTCAGGGTTCTCGGCGATGGTCTCCCAGAACGGGACGATGTTGTCGGCGTCGAGCCGCGGGTTCCCGTTCTGGGTCGTCGGGATGTCCTCGCCGGTTTCGTCTTCGATGAATTCGACGAGCTCGCCGCGTACCTGCGGGGTGCTGAGCGTGCCCGAGGGGGCGGCGAACCCGGCTTTGATGAGAGTGGCGTAGAGAGCGCTCCGGCACCATTCGGCGCGCGTGTACGCGGAGTAGTTCTGCTGGCGGCGGTCGGGGCCGATGACGTTCGCTTGCTTGAATGAGCGGACGTAGTCGGCGTCGCGGGTGAGCGTGCTCTTGATGATCCCCCAGACGGGCCGGATCGTGTCCTCGTCGAAGAAGTTCAGTTTGAGACTGTGGCGTGGTCCCGACGTGGAGGTGTTCCAGCTGTAGATCGTGACGTGGTCGGTGTCGAGTTCGCCGAGGGCGCGTTCGTCTTGCTGGTTGGCGTTGGCGTACTCGCCGCTGGGGTCGAAGAGGAGTTGGCCGACGGTGGTGTCGGTGGTGGCGGCGTGTTCGGCGGTGGCGGCGGCGATGATTTTCATCGCGTTGGACTTTCCGGTGCGCGTCATCCCGAAGAGCCCGGTCTTGCTACCGATGAAGTCGGTGATGTCGACGTTGACGGTGGCGTCGTCGGGGATGGGAGTGTGTTCGGCGCTGGTGTAGCGGACGCGGCCGAGGCGGACGCCGTCGTCGCGACCGGGGTGGAGGGGGTAGCTGGCGATCCGCGCGAGCGTCTCGGTGCTGGGTTTGTAGACGGTGTAGTCACCGGCGGCGTAGATGGATTCGGCGTCGTTGCCGAAGGTGAGGGTGCCATCGGTGTCGGTGTAGAAGGTGCCGAGGATGTCGGCGGTGTAGGCGGTGCGTTGCATCTCGGCTTGGGTGTGCACGTCGACGGGGTGGGTGTAGGTGTCGGTGCCGGGGGTGTTGGTGCGCGCGACGTTTTCGCGGAGGAACTCGAGTTCCTGTTCGTCGGGGAGGTCTGCGGTGCCGGTGACACGCAGGAGGAGGATGGGCGTGTCGTCGTCGGAGTTGGTGGTGTCGTCGGTGGGGGTGGCGAGGAGGTAGGCGGTTTGCGGGAGGCCGTCGACTTCGTTGATGCGGAAGTCGTTGGTGGTGATCTTGCAGGACTCGTACGTCATGTCGTAGATGCCGCCAATTTTGCTGGCGTTGTCGAGGAGGTTGCTGATGGTAGTGCTGGGCTCGTGAGCTGAGCTTTCTGTTGCTTCGATTGACATTTGTGGTGGCCTCCGTATAGTGTAATTTGCGCGTCTTCTATTAATAGTTTCGGTTATTTAGTTATTTATACGGCCTTATTTTTGATTCGCTAAGGCCTAGACAGTAATGAAAGCCGTTAAAGCACCCGTGAATCCAATCGTGCACCCGCCTAAGTGTGGTGCCCCGCCACTACCGCCGAGGGTCGCCCCGTGGGTTAGAATCCGAACGGGGGGTTGCCACCGTTGTTTTTGAGGAACGAGACGGCTTTATCGACGTCACCGATGCGGATAGTGTTGCGTGCGCCGCCGCCAACCATCTCAATGCCCGCCTCGTTCTGCGGGACCATCTCGTTCTCGATGAGGTCTCGACCACGCCCGATGTTGTGACTCGCTAGGTACCGGTCAGCGGCGGCACTCACCGGTAACTTGTGCTTGCCGATAACCTCATTCCGAAGCAGTTTCTCCACGATACGGCATTTGACTTCGGCATCAGTCTTTGACATACGCAATAATTACTCCCCTGTGTATATAAGCCTGTCGCTAATATACTTTTTTATTCGATTGTGTATTCGTGAGTCGTTGTACTGTTCATGTCGTATTGGTTTTTGGAACTATTGAGTGGAGACTTGTCCAGCGGAATTGATGTCGAAACCCTCACGTGTCGTCCCTGTTGAACTTTCGCCTCGCTTTTAGATTTCGCAAATCCCAAAGTGATCCGTAACGTTGTCATCGGGTGTATACAAAGAGTCCATTCGATAAATGCTAGCTCAGACTTAGACGACAGTGTAAACAGTTATCCCAAAATAGGAGCTTACGTTATTACCTCCAAGTTTAAAGACGCGATATTACTGATAGAGGCCTCCATAATATCGGCTTATATTGTTGGTGGTCTAAACTGACATCAAAATATTCCGCTTCCAGGGTTCGAAAAACTCCGCTTCAGCCTCTCAAAACACGTTCAAGACGACTTACGAAGAGGATATTTCAGCTATTCAGATATATCTGGCTACGCCCGGAGCTGGCGGAGGACACTCATTTTTTCGAGTAGCTCCTCGGCGATCTCCTCCTCGTCAGCGTCATCATCGATACCGAGTGCTTCGAAGAGTTCGTCGCGTCGCTCCTCGGGGATCGGGATATACAGCGTGTCACGCGTGACTTGCTCCTGGCTATCACTTCCATCATCGCTATCAATACCGGCCAGCCGGCGCTGTGAGGACTCGTCATCATCCGCCGCCTGTTCGAAGTCCGTGACACTCTCGGTCGATTCCTCTTGGGACTCGTCCAGCTCTGCTGTGTCTTCATCCTCCGCTGCTACGTTAGTATCATCCTCGCTACCGAAATCAGTATCGCCCTCGGCATCGTCCTCGCTGACAGTATCGATCGACACCCCGAACTCCTCGCTGTCCCCGTCTCCGTCTTCGGACTCTCTCTCCAGTTCATCCTTGGTTTTTTCCTCGAGATCGTCGATACCATCGACGTCATCACGGTCATGGAGGAGTCGCAGCACCTGCCAGCGATAGATGGCTTGCTGCCAGTCGTCCAGCCCTGTGGCGTACCGCCCTGCGTCGATATCACGCTCGGCTTGTTCGGCGAGCTGCCGCTCGACAGCGTTAAGATCAAGACTATCTATGTCTGGGAGTTCGTCGACAGTCGGGACATCCTCGGCTGCCACCTCGAAGTCAGCATCCTTCGTGAGCCGGCGGACCAACTCTTCTTCGTAGGCAGGGGTGTGTTCCGCGGGCAAGTCGCCCGTGCACCGGAGGCGGAGCGGGTAAGTCTTCTCGACTTGGGATTGGATCTTTGCGGCTTCTGGGAAGTTTGTGTCGGGTTTGTGGGTGACCCGCTCGCGGCCAGAGTAGTCGAACACCTCGATTTCGTGGGCGTGTTCGTGACCTTTCGTGTACGGGCGCGTGAAGGTAGTTGGGAACTCGTCGTAGGCACCGGCCGCCTCGCGGTAGGGCTTGACGATCCGGCGGATCCAGTCGTGTGCTGCCTGGGTGACTTTGTGATAGCGGTCAATGTCGGATTTCTGTGCGTCCCATGGGAGTTCGCTCGCGTTGCCTTCGGTGTAGAACTCGATTTCAACTTTGAGACGTCGGTGTTGCCCGGTGAATTTCCCGAGGCGGGAGCTCCCGGCACCGGTATTGAAGCCGGCACGTTCGTCTCTGACGCGGTCAAGGATCTGGCGATTCTGGCAGTAGATTTCGGCGCCTGCGACGGAGTCGTCGGCTTTTTCAAGGAGCCCTACCTGGACGTCGAGATAGACCGTGTCAGAGAGGTCTCTGGATTCGATTTTGATGTCTTCATAACGGCGGGGGTGGAAGCCGTCGATGGGAGCGTATGACCAGCTGGTGTCGTCTGGGGCGGTGAGTTCGGTGTCGTTGACGTAGATCTCGAGGTCACCGATGTCGGTGAGTCGGTCATCGGAGAGAAAGAGTCGGTAGGTGGATGCGAGCTCGGTTTCGAGGTCGCTTTCGATATCGCTCCAGGTGGCATTGAGATCAGAGATGATGATTTCGGTGACGCCTTCGTCGATGTCGTCGTATTCTTCTTTGTCGACGGTCCAGTCGTCTTCGTCTTCGAGCCAGTCTTGGTCGATGGTAAAGCCGAATCCTTGGTCGGTGTGGAGGGCACGGCTTTTGATCGTGGCTTTGTCGCCGAGGTTAACGATGGCTTTCTTTGCTCCAATGCCGTAGGCGCCAATTGATCCGGTGATGTCGTCCTTGGCGGATTGGCCAAGGGCGAAGAGCATGCTGACGTCGTCTTCGGGGACGCCTCCGCTGTTGTCGGTGATGCGGATTTGTTCGCCGTCGTCGGTTTCTTTGTGTTCAACGGAGATGGTGAGGTCGTCGAGTTTCTGGCTGGTTCGTTGCCAGTTGTCGAGGGCGTTGTCGATGAGTTCTTTGATTGCTGAGACGGGCGTGACATCGGATTTGATGGCTCGGTAGGCCTCTTTGCTTGGTTTGAGGTCGTAGTTGCTATTGCTCATCTTACAATACTGTAGAGACCGCTAACTTATATTATTTGTGGTTGTAATCGAGCTTATTGTGCCTGACCTGTGGATACTGTGATTCTTTGCATCGTGATAGGATAACCGGTTGGGTGAGTCTGAGAGATAAGAGATTACACTACTGGACCACTCTCGCAGATTGTGGAAAATACCCGTCTATTTTATCTCTCCGTGAGCTGAGGATGTTGTCAAATCCAACATTCCTGTAGTCTAAGACAACAGGTATTTATGCGATGCCATCTTACACAGATTTAGACCCTAATGACCGAACCAGATATCTCCTACGCCGACGAATCCCCGTTAGTCACTCTCCTCGGGAACGCTGGCAAAACCAAAATCCTGAGCGCGTTCGTCACCGAGCGAGGCCGGGAACTCACCATCAGCGAAATCGCACGGTTCTCTGGTGTCGCCCGCAGCACCATCTACGACCATATTGACGATCTCCTAGAACTTGGAATCATCAAGCACACGCGTGACACAAATGACGGTCACAGTGCCCTCTACCAGCTGAACGAAGCAAGCGAAATCGCTGATCTCCTCTACAAGCTTGATGGTATCATCCTCTCAGAGCTCATCAAGGAGGAATACCAGCCCACAAACAGGTAATTATTACTACACATATCTTTTTTTATTCCATCTGTTTCTAATTTCTGGCACCTGAATTGGGTTTCTCGGTGAGTTCCCAAAGGAGTGTATTGCCCACGGAAGTGGATTTGAGCAATCCCTCTTCTTCATACTCGCGGAGTTTGTCAAAAGCGGTTGTCCGGTGACAGTCGAGATGTTCAGCGACTTCGCTCGTTGAGAGCCGTGTACCTGAAAGTAGATCAACGAAGTCGGATTTGGCATAGACTTCAGTGTATTGGCCACTGTCTTGGTCCCGGTCTCGGGGCATTGTCTGATTGGAGTTGGAGACTGGAGTGGTTATAATTCCTGGTCAGACGTCGTTTCTTAGCAAGTTTTTAGTGTCCATACTACATAACGTAGGATGGTAGGGTTCCTATTATGTCCAACGCCACCACAACAACCACGACCCCCGAGAAAACCACCACCTCAAAAGAACCGCCCTTCGAACAACTCCTCGCAAAAAACCCTGTCTACACCACCACACACGGTCGCGCCTACCACGGCAACAGCAAGCACCTCCTCCAACAACTCCCCGACAACTCCATCGACCTCGTCCTTACCTCACCCCCATTCGCCCTCCAACGCAAGAAAGACTACGGCAACCCCTCACAGCAAGAATACATCGACTGGTTCATGGACTTCGCCACCGAGGTTTACGACGTTCTCACCGAAGACGGCAGCTTCGTCATCGACATCGGCGGTGGCTGGACCCCCGGCCAACCCACGCGATCACTTTACCACTTCGAACTTCTCACCCACCTCGCTGGCTCCAACGGACCATTCCACCTTGCCCAAGACTTCTACTGGTACAACCCCGCAAAACTCCCTACCCCCGCCCAATGGGTCACTATCGAACGCATCCGGGCCAAAGACGCTGTCAACCACGTCTGGTGGCTCTCAAAAACGCCCCGCCCCACTGCTGACAACCGACGCGTCCTCCAAGATTACAGCGCTGCCCAACAGCAGCTCATCGACGACGGCTGCGAGAAACGCAACCGCCCTAGCGGCCACAATCTCAGCGACAGCTTCGACGACCCAAAAGAAAACGGCTCAATCCCGTCCAACCTCCTTGAGATCGCCAACACCGCTAGTAACACCCACTACCTCAACGCCTGCAGAGACAACGACACCGACCCTCACCCCGCTCGCTTCCCGCGACAACTCCCCGAATTCTTCATCAAATTCCTCACCACTGAACACGACCTCGTTCTCGACATCTTTGCCGGCAGCAACATGACCGGCCGCGTCGCCCAAACCCTTAACCGAAACTGGCTCGCCTTCGACGACAACAACGACTACCTCACCAACTCCAAGCTCCGATTCACCCACCCAGAAGATCTTGATATCAACTAACCACCAACCAAACATCCCTCACCGCACCCTCCAACAACCGGAAACCTAACGTCCCCACCATCAAGCGCCACGAATTCAAGGTCAAACTCCATATCGAGACATTCGTTCCGACGGCCCGCACATCAAGTCCCAGAGACACTCCTCACTGTATGACGCCTCGCAGGCAACCAAATTTCTAAGGTAAGTAGCCTGTTGAGGCACAGTCCGTACATGTCTGTTGGTAACGCCGGTGAGGCACAAAACATTGCTCGTCGTACTGCTTGACTGCCACCGATTATATGTGCCAGGGGCCGAATCCTTGCATATGGCGAATGACAGGACCACCGCTGAGGATGCGAAGACCCCCTCTGCGCCCGGTGAGAGCTGGACGGACTACTATCGGGGTTACAGCTTCAGCGTGAACGCAGAGGGCGAGGTATGGTGGCAGGCGTACAACGGCACGGATCGACTCCGTCTCGATCCCGTGCCAGATGATGTCGTCGAGAACCTCCTCGAGATCAAACGCCAAGGGGGGCGCATTCGGATCACGGAAGGGGGTGATGTACTCACGCGGACTGAAATTGCGGGTACCGATGACGCGTATGAAGCGCTCTACGTTGGATCCATCGATATCGACGGTCGGCTTGTGCCGCCGGACGATCCGTCACACTCCGTCGCACTGAGCCCGACGGGGCTCCAACCGGGGAATCTGTGGAGCAGCGTGTACGACGGTGCCAAGTACTCATTCGCTGGCGACCAGTTTTGGTGGCACGACCCGGAGAGTAAGCTGCGCCATCCGTTTGCCGACTCATTTCCAGATACAATCGTGACCGAACTCCGGCGCCTCCGGCCGCAGGGGGGCTCCTTTCGCGTGACGCCGCAAGGTGATGTCCTCACACAGATCCCAACCGATCGATCACCGTCGGACGTGCGCGAACAGTTCCGGGCGCTGCCTCGTCCGGTCAAACGAGTGTTGCAGCTCCGTCGTAACCGCGGTGACGTCGATATGATACCGGTGTACGTTGGCACACTCGGTGCGGCGAGTCGGCCGATCCAGGTTGAGGAACCAACCCGGCTGACGGATCCCCTTACGGAGGAAGAACAGGCCTCACTTGAAGGCTGGGCGGCCGCAGTCGACTCCTACGAGAGCAAGAAGCTGTCACTGGATGACCACCGTGTCGATTCTGGAGATGACGCATGACGGACAGATCGCCTGCGGCGTCGCTAACCGCCGTCTCGACTGAGGTACCCGTGGCTGCCGATCGGCAGGTGACGGTCACGCCGACTGATCCGTGGCCCTCTGCGTACCGCGGTTCCCGCTATAGTGTTGTCTCCTCACGGTCGTACGGTACCGCCCTGCGCTGGAGCCACCGCGGCGAGATTCAGGCGCTCCGGAGCGTCCCCGATGGACTCCATGAAATGCTTCGTGATGTGGGGAAACCGGATGGATATGGGAGCGTCCGTCTCACCGCGAGCGGCGAAGTACTCACTAAGGTGCCCGCCGACACCTACGATCAGGTTGGCGCAGCAGAAGTGAATTCGGGATACGTCCCCGTGTATCTTGGCCAGATCGGTGGCACCTTCGATTTCACCGACTTCTCGAATGATCCCGACCCCCTCACAGCTCAATCAGCGATCCGTGTGTGGACTGGGCTTCCGTTCCATCACGGCGAGTCGTGGAGTGTCTGTTCTGATGGCGTCTTACGCTGGCGCTGGCAGGACTATCAGTTTGAGTCGGTCTTCGATCATGACGAGCTTGTCGCTAAGTACACACGGTTCCGGCCGGAAGGCGGGCGGCTCTATATCAATGAACACGGCCACATCTGGGGGAACGTCAATCAGCGAACCGTACCAGCGGAGATAAACTCCGAAGTGATGGAGGCGTATCAGACTTGGCGTGAGACCGCCGACCCTGCTGCCCAACGGTTAGTGACCCGCCGGATCCAACACACCGAGAGTGACGATGCCCCAGACGGGCTGTTGCCGACGTATCTTGGGCACCTCAGCCAGTTTGATAACGGTGCTACTCCCAAACCCGTTGTTTCTGATAAACGCTATTTCACGACTACAGCGCGCGACGCTGACCAGTAACGGGGCCATCTCGGGCTACCGGACTTCCAGCTCCGCATCGATCCGTGTCAACGCTTTAGCAAACAGGGTTACAGTGGTAATCGCTACTACCACGGTGGTCTTCTTCCTCATGAGTGTATGCTCTCATTTTTGGAGATCACACAGTAGCACGTACTGTCACATGGATTTCTCAAGTAAAATTTAATGAAAATTCACTCTGTCTGTTGATCTCGCAAGAATACAGAGCTTTGTTGATATGTCTGGTAAAATCGGTTATGACTATCCACTCGTTGTCTCTTGGTTACATCACCCGGTACTATACCAGGAAGACCCTCAGTTAGTCTATGATCAAGAAAAACAACTACCTGCAGCCCGCTCAGAGTGACCCACAATGACAGATGAGGTGCTCATCCGGCGGTTCCCTCCACCCGTTCCTGGACTACCAAACGAGCAAGAACGGTACGAAACAGTCCTCTCGACGTTAGCTGAGCTGTCCGAGCCACCGACAAAATCTGAATTCGTTGACTCCTGTCAAGTTGCGATTGAACGACGCCACGCGGATACGCTGAGCGACTCATGGACCCGTCACATCATCACTGATCTCATTCGCTCGGGGTTCATCCGAGAATCGGCTGAGATCGGATCAGGGAGTGACAAACGGCTCCGAGTCGAGAACGACGCTCAACGGTGGCTCGAGGGTGAAATCGAATTCAGTGACTGCGTGTACAAAGCACTCAAACGTGGATGGGTCCTCCGGGCAGAGCATCCAGAAGGCTTTGAAGCCCTCGAGCGGGTGTATCATGCGATCACCTACGAATGTGTCCAGCCAGCGAGTTCACACAGCATCAAGACTACTTTACAGACTGAGTACGGCTATCAGTTCAGCCAGCAGGGGCTTCGCGGATATCCAGAACTCCTCTGTCATATGGGTTTCCTAGAGGAGACAGATAATCGGTATCAGATTCCCGTATCTGTTGATGCTGAGAAGGCGCTCACCCGTCTTCGGAACCCGGATCTGTTCCGAAAATATGAGAACTATCTCAAGCGTGAGGGAGTGCTAGCGGAGTATCCACCCAAGAAGGCGAAACAAGCCCTGATGAAGTACTACATGTACCGTGAATCAGGTGGGTGGTCCAAACGAAAACAGTGGTACAGACAGTTCTGGCAGTCGTATCTGAAGCCCAGTGCTCGCGACGCAACGAACCGCAATCCCGAGTTGCAGCGAGACGACGAGTTCGTCGAAGTGAAAAATAAGCGGAAACGGCTACGCACTCAGATTAACGCGGACTTCGGAATCGAGACCGCTCGACTCAGAAATCTTTCTGTCGATGATCTCCAGCGGATCCACGGTGCGGAGTCCCCTGATGAGGCCCGTCGCGAACTTATTAAATGTGGAAGTGGTCTCACACGGGCTGATCTCTCCGAGTTCGTTGGGAACAAATCCTACACGTTCCAGGACGATTTCACGCTGTACGATTGGCAAGCAGACGCAGCCAACACCTGGTTCACGGGGACCGCCCAAACCGACCCCCAGAAAGGGATTGCAGAGGTCGTAACTGGCGCTGGAAAGACTGTTATGGCTCTTGAAATCATCCGGCGATGGTTCGATGAAACTGATGACGGTGTTGTCACTATTGTTGTTCCGACGAAGGTGTTGATGTATCAGTGGCTCACCGAGCTGACTCAAAAGCTCAACGTCCCGCTTGATGATCTGGGCTGGGCAGGCGACGGCCACCGCGATTCGTTCGACGGTGATGGGGTCAAGATTTTAGTTACCATTGTCAACACGGCTGTCAAGGACGATTACCTGGCTACCTGTCTCGATGACATTGGGTTTCCGCCCCATCTGCTCGTCGCCGACGAGTGTCACAACTACACCGGCGAGGTCCACTCGAATGTCCTTAGGTACCACAACACGGCAACGCTTGGGCTCTCTGCGACACCGACAAAAAAACCACAGAGTGAGCGTGATCTCACCGAGACTGAAGAGCAGTTATTCACCTACCTCGGGAAACCGTTCTACACGCTCACCTACAGCGAGGCGATCGAACAGGAGTTGATTCCGAGCTTCAAGATTAACTACGTCGGGTTCGATCTCGCGCCAGCTGAGCGACAAAAGTACGAAAGCCTCAGCCGGGAGATCACAGACGCACTCAAAGAGATCCGGACGCGGTACGCTAATCGACTATATCAGTTGAATGGCAATCTCCATCAAAAGCTGAATACGATTCTGAACTCCGATGAGTCGCCACACCCGTCGGTGGGACAGTTCTTCACGCTTACTCAGCGGCGTCGCTACCTCGTTCAGAATGCGGTCGCACGACAGGCGATCACGCTCCGGCTGTTAGAGGGGATCAACACTGATGAGAAGGCGATCGTGTTTCAAGAACGGATTGAGCAGTTGAAACAGCTGATTGCCCCCTGGGAGCGACTCGGACAAACGCGAGAAGGTGAAATTTCAGCCGAAAGCGCGAGTGGCTACCGCTCCCAGTTGTACGATGAATTCCCGGAGCTTGAGGAAGTCGACCAAGCGGTTGAGGAGCTATTTGCCCGCCCGGATTACTGGCCAGTCATGTATCATTCGGGACACCGGCGTGAGATCTGGAACGAGTTCGCGATGGAATGGTTCCGCGCCGACGACCACGCGAACGTCATGCTTAGTGTCAAAGCCCTGATCGAGGGTGTTGACGTGCCGGATGCCGACACCGGCATTATTCGGGTTTCGAGCGGCAGCGTTCGCCAACGTATCCAGACGCTTGGGCGGATCCTCCGAACCGGGGATAACCCGGAGCGGCAGTCGGAACTGTACGTCTTGTATGCACGCGACACTGTTGATGAGAACATCTTCCGCGAATACGACTGGGAAGAGCAACTCGGCAACGCAGACGTTGAGCACCTCCACTGGGAAGTTGAGGAGTCGGTGTTAGAGGGTGAACTCGTCGACGGCCATCGACCAGACGTTCAAGAATACACCGAACCATCGTTCCCAGACGTAACCGATCTTGAGCCAGGTGAGCCGTATGAGGGACCGACCCACGGCTACAAGATCAGTGTTGACGCCGAGGGACGCCCGTTCGAACGCACCGGATCAGGCCGATCGTTCATCACCAACGAGGAAGTCAAAGAGGCCGCTCAGATCGTCTATCGACTGAAAAGTGGTGGGACAATCCATATCAACGAGCGTGGCCACATGACGACCAGAACTGACGAGGAAACGGTCTTTCTCGGCCAGACGGCGGGCCCGGACTCGTTCAATCACGAGGAAACGACACACGACCAGCCCACTGATGACCCACCAGAATTTGATGACCTCTTCGGCGATGACGCTACCTGATCGACGCGTCCACTGCGGAGGTTCGTGAGCGCCTCTCCGATACGATGGATTGTGCTCTGAATTTTCTCACCTCATAGATCCGAATCGTAGCAAATTATTTTTTGTTGAAATTTCTGCGCAGTCAATTCAAGGCGTAAGGGATAGTACGGTGGGTCTGAAAGCAATACTCAACAATGGGGACTCGTAGTGTAGAAGAAGACGATCGTCGGGCGGATGATCAAGAGTCCGTTGCCGATCTTCTTGACTCCTCCCCAACGTATGAGACGGAACTCGGCGCTGCTTTCCAAGGGGATAGCCGTGAACTGCTGAAGGAGTTACCCGACAACTCGATCGATCTGATCGTTACGTCGCCGCCGTTTGCGCTCCAGAACGAGAAGGAGTACGGGAACAAAGACCAGGACTCGTACAACGACTGGTTCATGGAGTTTATTCCGGAGGTGCGGCGCGTGCTCCAACCGCACGGGAGCTTCATCGTCGAGATCGGTGGCGCGTTCAAGAAGGGGATGCCGGAGCGCTCTCTGTACCAGTGGAAGCTTCTGACGCGCATCGTTGAGGAGGGCGACCTAAAGTTTGCTCAGGACTGGTACTGGTACAATCCAAACAAGCTCCCGAGCCCGATCGAGTGGGTGAATGTCCGGAAACTCCGTGGCGTCGACGCCGTGACGCAAATGTGGTGGTTCTCGAAAGAGCTCAACAAGGAGCCTGCCTACACGCAGGATCTGCAAGACAAAGTCGAGACCATTGAGACGATCCGCGATGAATTTGGAGACCGCCTCACGGACGACGAACTGCTGGATGTCATCAAGGCGATCCTCTACGGCGAGGCCGAACTACCCTCACCGAAAACTACCGACGACGGAACGGACCAGACGACTCTAAACACTGCAGCTGAAGAAGAAGACAAAATCGTCGAGGATCCTGATGATCGCCTTTCCGTCGCGTACGTTCTTGATCTTCTCGCCGAGGTGAGTTCGTCAGATCCGGAAACGTGGTCCGCCGAGACTGACCTTACCCGCGCGGACTTAGAGCGCGTCTTCGAGGTCCTCGAACCGAACGACGATGAGCGGTACGACGAGGACGTACGGGAGACGCTCTTAGCAAACGTTTCCCCGTACTGGACGCTCTACGTCCATAGCCTCATTCTTGGCACCAATAAGGCGCCACGAGTCTATGGGAAGAAAGTACTTGCCCACATCAAAAACGGAGAAGAAATCCGACGGCCATACCCGAAACCCGAGGTAAACAACCAGCGCAACTCGCAGGTGCTGAAGACGTACAGCGAGAGTCAGGAAGACCTTATCGAGACTGGCGAGTACAATGAGGGTGAGCGAAGCTCTGGACACAACATCGGGTCGGACTCGTTCTCGAACGACAATGACGGCGCGATTCCGAAGAACTTCATCAAAACGCCGAACACGGCGAGCAACACGCACTACCAGCGGATGTGTCGTAAGTACGGATTCGATCGACACCCCGCCCGCTTCCCGGAGAAGCTACCGCAGTTCTTCGTGAACCTACTGACTCCCGATCCGCCTTACGACGAGTGGGAACGTGGCGATCAGACGTCGCCAGGATACCTCGATCGCCCGATCGTGCTCGACATCTTCGGTGGGTCAAACTGGACCGGGAAGACCGCCGAGAACGCTGGTCGCCATTGGCTGACCTTCGAGCGCAACGAGGAATACATTCGCAATTCAGAGATACGGTTCCTTGAAGAGGAGAAGCTTCAAGAACGATTAAAGAGTGGTGACCCACTGAACGAGTTCAGAGAATAATGCGCTATTGAATCCGAAGAAGGCGACGGGACAGCATCGCTCTGAATGTGGAAGCGAAGCGGAAGAGTCGAATGTGCCTAAACTACTCTTCCCGGACCCTGTCCAAACGATCTAACCGGCGCTGGTATAACGAGATCCCAGACAGACCCTATCGCTAGAGCAAGCAATGCGGTACAGCAGTTAGATCACTCTTTTCGTGAGACTTCTAGCTCCGAATATTCGTACGCGTAGCACTTGATCCCGTTCTCCTCGCAGTGCTTTGCAAGCTCACCCGGCGATACATCCTCCGCCTCGAAATCACCCAAGAATGCGACTGTCACGTTGTTATCGCTGCGCCCCTCGGAGCCTTCGACCACGACGGCTACGTTCGGATCGTTGTGGCTGGTTTTGATTACCTTGTCACCCATCACATATGGATTCTCCGCGAAGGCGAGATTCTCGTGTTTGTACGTCCAGAGCTTGATGTCTTGGTCGTCACAGTACGACGCCAGGATCGCGGGGTGATAGTCGCGCCACGCACCCGGTCCTTCATCGAGCGAACTCGGGAACGCGACCCGCACCGCTTCCCCGTCCATTTCGTGTCCGAACGCCCCGGTGTTCTGCTCCGGCGGCAACA
>LFCJ01000470.1_pt1 | contig 24917 bp, 24 predicted proteins | sample 643141 | NCBI WGS metagenome assembly LFCJ01 (sample SAMN03766243, study PRJNA286221) | soda lake metagenome | biome: soda lake; feature: Kulunda steppe; material: water; isolation source: sample B1-Br-g2 brine of Lake Bitter-1 | place: Russia: Kulunda steppe | collected 2010-07
GAAACATCGAGCGTTGGGGAACCAAGCTGAAAAAATACGTGTGCAAAGACTGCAACCATCAGGGACCACTCCTAAATCAACAAGAATTCGATGAGCTGCATCATACACTTCCCCTTAGGTGCCCCTATTGCCCCGAAACAGAACACTTCGACATCGAGAAGGCAAACAACGGGAATTGGGAATATACATACGAGTGTACTCACTGCAACAACATGTTCGGAACTAACCTTCTACCAGATAAATATCGTCGCGCCTTCGATGAATCAGAACTCGCATTCAAATGGTCGAAGAAAAAACCAGAGGAGCATCAGAGGGAGGAACAACTTGATATTGGTGACGAATCAGACGCTGGTCAAACGGCCCTGACAAGCTTCTAAATCACGTAGTGACCTAACCTTTCGCCAAATCGTTTCCTTTGCTACCCCTGCTACCTGGCCTGTGTTAGTTAGCGTAATTTCGCGACCATGGGCATTTGCAGCAAGGTAGAGTGCGCCACCAGCGATTGCTGCTGGGTTTCCGGTAACACTGATCTCCATGGATAGTACGTTCTCTACGTCTTGAATCAGTGTACTCGGGAGGTTCAGTTGTGTCCCTATGTAATATACGTACGTTTCGGGGCCTGTAACAGGAACTTCTACATCCAGCGCAGCAATCAACGCTCGGTATGCTTTGTTGATGGATTCTTCACTGTCACCAGTAACCTGTGCTACAATGCTAATCGGTCTAGGCCGTGCGTTCTCGCGCGAAGTCGTGTAAATGCACGCCCCTGCGACTGCACCCATGCTGCGACCATGAGTGAGATGTTCTTCCCAAGCGGCTGTTGCTAACTCTGCTGCACGTAACAGTTCCTCTTCAGCAAACATTAGCTCGGAGGCTGCTTCCCCGACAGTCAATAACAGCCTTACCAGATTCTCGTCAGAAGAATCACGGATAGCTACCTCATTAGCCCAATCCTCGACGAAGTTCAAACTCGTGTCTATTGCGGGGCTGTCCAATCCATCCCGCTTATATTCACTGCCTTTATCATCATAACTGGAATCTGGATTAACTCTCCCACAATTCTGGCAAACCGAGATTTCGGACCCAGAAATCATCTGCTTTAGTTTTCCCTCACATGCTGGACAGTCCATCAGCATGATTCTCGCCTCTCCCGAACCATCTTCTTAAAGTTGGTCAATACCTTCTCAGCTTTCGATTCCTTACGATCTGAATCCATCCTGGTATTGGAATTCTGAAATCTAAACCTGGTTTCCACTACAGCTTGGAATAATTCATCCGGTAGAATCCGATACTCTTCAACGTGGTCGCTGTAATCTGCCAATTCGTAATTCCCGATGTAGATTTCATTGCTAAGGATGGTTTTCACCGACTGACGGCACCACTGATCCCCTTTCTTCGTCGTAACCCCCATCTCGTTCAGGAGAAAAGCTACTTGAGGCATGGATCGTTCCTCTAAGTAGATCCGGAATATCCGCCGAACGAGGTTCGCTTCTTGATCGTTCACCGCTAACCGTCCGGTGTCCGCTTTGTTATAACCCAGAGGTGGATGGTCGTTCGGCCATTTATGATCTTTTGCCAGCCCGTACATCCCCATTTGGACTCGCTGACTCGTGAGATCGCTTTCCAGTTCCGCAGCTGATGCTAGGTTCCGAAAATTGAACCGACCTACGGGTGATGTTGTGTCGATGTATTCGGTGACACTATGCAATGCAACATCCCACGTCCGGAGTTGATCTTCTACCTTAACCAGATCAGCCAGCGAACGGCAGAACCGATCAAGTTTCCAAAACACGACCACATCGATTAGTCCCTCTTCTGCTCTTCCCAGCATCTGCTGGAACTGCGGTCTGTCTGTATCCCGTCCCGATTCCGCCTTATCATAGAATACGAACTGAACTGGCCAACCAGCGGCTTCACACTGTGCCCAGCACCGGCTAATTTGCTCATCGATAGAATATCCGGATTGCTGGGTGGTGGTGGAAGTTCTGGCATAGACTCCAGCGATCAGTTGTTCCGCGTCATCATCTGATTGTCCTCTTCCGATTAACCCATCGCGTGGGGGGACATGCAATCCATCCATTTTTTATACTCCTCCAGACTTTCTTGTCGCGATTGAGCCGTCGGTTAATCTTGCCGGTACACCAGTCTCACAACACGACTGACAGTGAGGCGGAGTCTGAATCTTGCCGTCCCAAGTTACTGACCCGAAGGGGTACGTCTCATTGCACCGCGTACATCGCCAGTCGTGAACTTCATATGTATCTGCTAATTCAGGGTAGCAGTGCGCAAGAGTGGGCGTGAGTTTTGCATTATCATGAGCCTCCAGGTGGGTTTTGACCTTTTGTCTGGGGTATTCATGAAGGGGGAGAAAGCCCCTCGGGCCGATATCTTCATAAGTTGTATCCCCGCGTCCGCACCGCTCTCTATAGGAACAGAAGCGACATTCCCAGTCGAATTCTGGGTCTGCTGGCGGTAGTTCTTCGTTCAAACGGTACGTCGTATGTGTTGCCGCCCAGTCCAAGGCTGTGCTACGCCAGAACCACGGGTCAAAGTCAACGTGGAACGCTTTGATGTCTAAAGTCTCTCGGCTTCCGTACAGGATGACGGCTTCTGCCACGTTTCGATCGTACTTTTCGGAGAGACCTTTCATGTACGCGTGCGCCTGCGCTCGGTGATGCACATTCGGTGATTCCACGGATTCTACCGATTGTTTGGTTTTGATCTCCGTGAGGAGCAGTGGATTAGCGTCCGAGTCAACTATGACTGGGTCTGTTGAGCCCTTGATTTGGAGTTCTCCGGCGTCCGTCTGGACTGTGAAATCGATCCAAAGTGAGTTCGTCACGTACTCATCGTCACCGACGACGGCATCTTTGAGGAACGACAACACGATATCTTCTTCAAACCGCGACCCAATCCAGAAAATCCCATCGGGATCTTTCGTTTCTTCCGGTGCATTGCACTGGCGGTATGTGATTTTCCTATGGCATTGGAGGAGTTGGCTGGGACTGTGACGTCGTGGGGAAGGAACCGTTGGTGGATCATTGAAGTACGGCTTTCCCTCCTCAATGTTTCGTCGAAACTGCCGTTCGCGGAACCATTCTCTGAACCGATCCACTGAGATTGCTTCAAGCAGCTCGACGTCTTTCGTTTGCTCTATCCGTTTACCTACATCAGCTTCTGACATCGGGATTCTCCACACTTGATAGATTGCTTCGGAACCATTACAGCCAAATCTTACGAGAAGAAGTTACTTCATCAACTGGTGATTGAAATCATAAATCCAGATCACAGTCATCTGTTTGTTTCTTTTCAGCGTTTGAATAGCAAATGGCGTTTTAATAATACGTTCTAGCATTTATTACAATCTTAAAGTGATTATAGGTTTTTGAATTCGTGCTGAATAGACAGCGCGAATGTTGCAGGAGATCTGGCTCGACTTGCGTAAGAGATGATCACTCAGTGCAGGAAGGCATGCACTGTTGTAGATTCAATCGGCTCTGATGAATCACTAGACGGCGTTGGCTTCTGAGGGTAAGATCCGGTGGCTTGAGGTGCTACTCTCGGACAATGTCGCCACAACCTTGGCTGAATCCATGATAACGGAGCGATTGGACGATGTCACAGACTCTCTAAAATCACTCAACCTAACGCTGTATGGCGATTCACCAAAGCCATTCAATCTATCCAGATCTTACCACGATTGATATTCAACATACAGACTATCTGTTCACCAATTGGATTCCTTACCTATAAATTTATAATGACAAAATACATTTTAATGTTAATCTTCCAGAGGAAAGTGTTTCTCCCCTTCAAATAGCCTGATATACTCAGAAGCGACTTCACCGCGATAAGTAATCTCAACTAATTTACTCTCTTTTTTGAAATCCACAAACCCTATATGATCTAGTTCATCCAATTGATGCTCACTAAGAGCAGTATAAATCCTTCTCCGCTGGGAGGGTGTTAAGCTATCAGTTGAGCAATCATTTTCCCATGCCGCAATCTGAGAAGATAGATTATCAAGACCCATTTCTTTGCACTTCATTATTCGGAAATAGTGTAACACATACCGTCTTTTTGGATTTCGAAGAGCAGCAAAAACCATACTAATATCTTTATTTGAAGTAGCATCAAGACGATCTGCGAAACTATCCCGGAATACCTCAAGATGTCTAAATACATGCCTTACTTTTTTATTTGGCACTACCACCCTTCTGCTCTGATCGTATTTAATAAGATTAAACTCTTCCATTCTTGGTAGATATGATTGACAAAGACCAACATATAGTGTTTTCCGTAGTTCATATGTCAGTTCAGGACTTTTCGAGCTGGACCCTTTAGCCACCAATTCAATCAGTTCTTCACAATTAACTGCCTGGTTAACTGCTTCTTGATGTACTTTGTTTAAATATTCGATGACGATTCTAGGATGTTCGTGAGAAAGAAATAAAAAGGATTTTGCCAAAGGTATATCAGAGACCAGGTCACGGTTCTCCGTTAGTTCAGAGTCATTCGATGAATTCGTAGTTCTATCGTATATGATAAATCCACCTTTGAGTAGTAGAGCGGCGATGAGTGAAACGATAATACCACCGCCAATTTGTTGAGCAAGTGGGGGTATAGACGGGAGCAAAATTGCTTGATTGGGAAGGTTGAAATAGACAATAGCAAACGTCCCCACAGTAGAGAGTGCAAGAAGGATGAGTTGGATATCCTCTTTATCCATCAGTTGAAGACAATCAGTATAGTTTAAAATAATTACTGGGTGGGTTGACTGTTCTATTTGTATGTATTCTTAACAGTTATTTCTGTCGAATTGAGTGAATCGAACACAGATCGCGTGCTGCACTCATGCTCTATATTCAGCAGACCACTTCTGACAAAATCCGAGTAGGATGTTCGGATTCTGTTAAATACACAGCGCGGGCCGTGTTTAGACGCCGCTCAGTTGACGTCTCGACCGGGATTATGTGGAGTTGAACGAGGAAGCGGCGAGTATGCCGTCTCAACTCGCCCGCTTCACCGACCGATGCGTCGATTTGTCCCAGAACGCTGTCATCGGCAAGCCAGCGCCGGCGATCAAGAAGGGTGACGGCGGCTACGCTGACTGGGTGATTATCTCAATCCACTGCCTCCGAGAGTACCTGAACCAACCCTACCGCCGGTTGCTCGACCTTCTGCATGAGATGCCCGGAATCGCCGCTAAACTCGGACTTTCTGTGGATCAGCTACCGGATTTCACGACCGTCTGTACGCGGAAACAAGATCTCAAAATGCGGATCTGGCGGGTGTTACTGCGGCTGTCTGTCTCACTGCACGACCTCGGCGACGTTCAGGCGATCGACGCAACCGGCTTCAAACGCTATCAGGCCAGCCGTCACTACGTTCTCCGCGTCGGCTACAACTTTGACGATATCAAGACGACAGCACTCGTCGATTGCGATACCAGCGTCATCCTCGATATCCATTGCTCGATGAAACAGCCGCACGATACACAAGTTGGACGACAGGTACTCACGAAAAATCTCACCGAACTTACCACGATTACCGCCGACAAAAGCTACGACTGGGACGCGCTGCGGCACGAACTCAGGGACGCTGGCATTCGCCCAGTGATCAAACATCGTGAGTTCTACGCACTCGACAAAGCGCACAACGCTCGCCACGACGAGAACGTCTATCACCGCCGCTCGATCGTCGAAGCGATTTTCTTCGCACTGAAGCATCGGTTCGGCGAGACGTTGCGAGCCAGAACGTGGTTTGGCCAGTTCAGAGAGTTCGTCCTAAAGGCTGCCGTCAGAAACATTGAACAAGCCGTGAGGCTCTGATACCTCTGATCTCACGCGTCTAAACAAGCCCCACAGCGCGCATCGGTCACAACGGAACCCGCATACCACCACGTCAAGATCAGTGAAGGAGCGAGTCTCTATGGGGCGATTTTGCACCTGCTATGTGAACGGAACCTATCTTCTTAATTAATGAGTATAATTTTCCAATCAGTAGAACTCGCTTCATTGAGGGTACTATTTGACCTCCTTGTCCAAGTGCTGTCGTGTAGACGCAAGTGGATCAGCCCGGTTGAGAGCTGAAAGACCAGCACAAATGGAGGGGGCGAGTCTTCCAACAGATCCCGTTACTTCCACAGGCTTATCGCCATTCGACCCGAACCTAAGGGAGAACTCCTCCTCCAGTTCTATCTTTAGTTCTGATACGTCCTTTCGCTTGTATCTCTGGACCTGTTCACTACTTTCGTCACGAAGAGACGCAATGGTCGCAGCGAGAACTTCTCCATTGAGTGATCTGATTACGCCAGTATCGTAGCCTGTAGCTTCCAGTAGGCCATAGTGCGCGAGGGTAACAGTCGAAGCCACTCCATCATTTTTACTGGTGCTTCCGGTGGCTGGACGTTGGTTATACTTTCGTCTTGCCGATATGAACTTCTCGGATAGATTCTCCGTATCTCCTTGCACCGGTTTTTGTGAGTTATTGTCTGGAACCCCTTCATGAAATACACGGGCAATATGCACCGGGAGACGCGGGAATTGGTCCATCCAATCTTCCTGGGTCTGCCTTAGAGGCTCGCCATAACTTTTCTTCACTTCGATAAATCTATAATTGCTAATCTCATTCCTTTCGCACACAATAAGATCGGGAATTCCGTCAACAGTGAGTAGGTCGAAAACGTCGTCAACTTCTAAATCTGTTTGCCGTGCATCGTTGACTGCCTGAGTAATATTTGACTTTATTTCATCCGGCATCTCCGAAATGGCTCTATGTAATGCGTTATCCCATTTCCGATTTATATTTCCGACAAAGAATCCCCGACTCTCGTATAATACCTTTACAGCGTTTTCTGACTCTTTTCTGTTTCCGTGTTTCTTTTCGATGACCTCTTCATCGGAGGGTTGAAACGTCTCTATTAGATCGTTCTGACGATTGTATTCCTCTATCCGGTACTCGCTCAAGAGTGAGAGTGTCTCATTACCATCTCTGCGCATATCAAATTATTAATCCATATTCAATAAATAGGTACTGCTGCCCAATATGCCAACCTCTGCTGACTACAGCCTCTTTATTCATCAGACCGTTCGTATCAATCACTAAGAGTTTCAATAGAGCAAAGAGAACCGGTTTCTAAGAAAGATCCTCAGGATAACGCGGCTCTCGATTTGGTGGCAGTTCGGCGTGTTCCAGTTCCTCTTGTTTATTATAACCACCATCGCGATCTGGGTCAGGGATGTACCGATAGATATTGCGGTCTGGATCAATGCTGTCACCGACATTGATCTCAAACCGAGCAAGCATTTTACGTTGATATTCCTCATCTCCGGGTGTATTTTCTCGTTGGTGGAGCTCCACGGCTTCATCGGTCATCTCAACTGCTTCGTTCGGCGTCGAACCATGAGATGCAATTCCCGTTGCGACATGCACTGCGATCCACAGACCATCATCCTCTTGAGAGAGTTCATAATGTGGTTCGGGCGGATCTATAGACATAAGTGGTCGTTACACGGGAAGCAGTTCCATCAACCCCATTGTTCCGATTACTACCATCGCTAACGATAGCAGTAGAATCAAGGTTTGCCGGAGGTCGGTTTTGGAATGATTCATCCGTGGCATAGCTCGAAATGGTTGGTCGCGTGGTACTCGCAATATATTTCGCCCGAAACTGGTGACTTCCAGATCGCGATATCACCACAGTCGATGCATTTCACCTCTATCGAGGTGGTCGGTCCTTTATCCCCCAGCTGAAGCGACTTCTTGATGATCTCCAGAGCGGGCCGTTCTATCTCTTCAGCAGTTTGTTCAACATCTTGTACCCTCTCACCATCTTCGCAATTCTCGTCACAATCATTCCTCTTTCTCATCCCAATATACTCTCATGGGAAGCAGTCACTTGATCAATAGGTGATTGAACGCTCGGGTTCAGTCTCTGTTGTTCAATTGTCTCATTTCCAGCGTTTGGAACACAACTTGGTTGATCATACTCAGAAGAAGTGCTAGCGTGAGATTTGATCCAGCAGTAACCGTCTGCCGCTTGGGGTCATAGATGATGATATTGGCATCCGAAAGAGTTGATAGATGTGTCTGAGAGAGGGCGTTGTACACGTTCCGGTACGGTTCACCAGTCGCGCATTTCTGAGAGACGCCTTGCTCTTGCGCAGCAATCTCCTTGGCGAGAGTACGAACCGAGAGCTCACCGTCGCTCTCGGCCATCAACTCGATCACATATCGACGACGTGGGGCTCTCAGCGAGTGATAGACCTTCGAGAGAAAGTCGTCACCACAGTTGCTGTTACTCATAAAAAGTTCGTGGGAGTAGTTTAAGCCTCTCGACCAATTGTACCCCCAAGGCATGCCAATGAGCGATCGTTCGCATGGCCACATACAAACTCACCCCCGACAATAGTTCTTTTGAAAGAACTAATGAGTGTTAGTTCTCTCAAGAGAATAAATGGCTAACTACCATCTAACCAGCGAATTTCATAATGAGCGATGGACCTGGCCGGAAGCCGACGATCACTGACGACGATATTCTCGACGTATTTCGATCGTCTTCAGATCCAGTCTTAACGACATCCGAGGTAGCTTCACACTTCGATATCACACACCGAGGTGTTAGAGATCGACTGAGGAAATTAGAACAAGAAAGAGTCCTTGAATGTAAGAAAGTCGGTGCTCGTGGAATGGTTTGGTGGTATCCCAGCCACACATCGACCTCTGAAACGTCGTAAATCCTCACTTTAATTCATCCTATATGACAATATCATTACCCACAAATAATATCGGAAAATAATATAAAGTAAAAAGCTGCGAACGTAGCGATGGATTGATGGAGGTTATAGATTCAACATAAATCAATGGAAGATATCCCGCAACCTTCACGTGACTCGTATTCGGTCGGTGACCGGGTTCAGATCTACATTGGTTCTGACGACCCTGATTCCCAGTATCACGGTGTAGTCTGCAAGGTTATCGAAATCCATATAGATGATCTTAATTTGGAAACTGATCGAGCCACAGATGCATACTCATACATTCTCCGAGATGTAAAAACAGACGAGGAACTTCCAATTCCATTTCGCCACCAAGATTTAGTAGAGATTGACGATACAAAGTAATTCACCCATACTGATAACATTACCACGAGAAATTCTGATTAAAGAAATCGCATTACCAACTACTGTTATTCGTCCCGATAGAATTCGAATCACTACGGACAGTTCTTCACTTTGCCAAATGCAGAGTCTCCTGCCTCTTGATCTACTAATCTGAAAATTTATGTCGTCGTCAGCCAAATTAATGGTTAACATGACCGACGATGTCCCCAAGTTCAGAGAAGAACTACAATGGAACTCATATTTCGTCGACAGCCTTTACGATGCTATTGAAGCTGAAGTCCAACATGCCGCTGATCAATACGAAGAAGAATATGGAACCAATGTACCGGACAAAAATCTTGATCAGGTCGTCGAAACAATCATTGACGACGGACTAAACGGTCTCAATGAAGCCAAAGACAATGAATAGTCTTAACGCCCTTAGTAAGACCCCCATACAGGTTGGATTCACCTAGCTCACAGCACGCTTGATGTTGTAGACACACATCACGAGTTCCCGGTAAAGCGGGCGATTTGGGACGTGAAGCATCCCCTGTTTCCCGCTTCACAAGCGTAGTTGTGGCAGTTCAACTCGACGCAGTCTGACGATTCATTAGAGCCCTCTTTAAGAGAACAGTCCTACATTGTTCAGCGAACCCACCGTACTGTTCTCCTTGTGTTTCACTTTCACCCCGTGTAGCTGAACTATTAGTGGGTGCACGTGCAGGATAAAGTATAATAGCAGCATATCCCGCTATGCCTACATTCGATATCGAATACAAAGAAATCACTGTCTTTGAGTTTGTACAGATGTATCTGTCCAAACAACACTTCGATGAATTTGAAATTTACCGGTTGCTCGAACAGAACTATAATTCTATCAAATACAGATCCGAAGTAGCACAGGAGAAGTTCCCCAAGATAAACCAGATATCGAACAATTTCTTCTACGATTTAGAAGTCGCCGACCAACCACGGAAATACCGCTTTGTTCGAATCAAGAAAGTAAATTCATCAGACATGCTGAGAAGCCTAGTAGCACATCAGTGCAAAGGCAGCTACAATATCTTTCTGATGAAGGATGATATCCGTTCGGAAAGAAATCGGGAAAGGCGCTACGTCACCAAAAAAAGAGATCTCAATACGGATGGATATAATGGAAATCGACGGATCGTAGCGGAACCGATGGGTGCTGCAACGGTAGATACAAGTATCTTCCACAATGGTATGATAAATAAGAGTCTAAGTAATGAGCACTGACAATCTCGACGTTTCAAATACGGGTCAGGAAAAAGGAGAATCCGTATTCGAAAACCGCTCTCTTGAGCACATCTATGAGGAAATTCGAGAAACGTATCTCGCAGACGAACGTCCCTGGGTAATCGGATACAGCGGCGGCAAAGACTCAACCACCGCCCTCCAGCTCATTTGGTACGCCATCAAGAATCTTCCAGATAAAGAGCAAATCAAACCAATCCACGTCATTTCTAGTGACACGCTCGTCGAAACCCCCAAGATTGTAAACCATATTACGAGTACTCTTGAAAACATCAACGAATACTCCGAGAAAGAAGATCTCCCTTTTGAAGCACACAAGGTAACGCCAAAGGTTAACGACTCCTTCTGGGTCAACCTCATTGGCCGTGGCTACCCAGCACCCAACCAGACCTTCCGCTGGTGTACTGAACGCCTGAAAATCGATCCTGCAGACCGCTTTATTCAGGAGAAGGTCTCTGAACATGGCGAAGTTGTAGTCATTCTCGGGGTGCGAAAGGCCGAATCCGCCACCCGGAAACAGGTGATGGAGATGCACAGCATCGAAGGCAGCGTTCTCTCACGCCACAGCAAATTCGCTAACGCCTTCGTCTACACACCCATCGAAGACTGGATTGTTGACGATGTCTGGTCTTACCTCCTCCAAGTCGAGTGCCCCTGGGGCAAGAAAAACCGGGATCTTGCCGCACTCTATCAAGAAGCCGACGATGAGTGCCCGATGGTCATCGACACGAAAACGCCCTCCTGCGGCAACAGCCGATTCGGTTGCTGGACCTGTACCGTCGTCTCCGAAGACAAGGCAATGCAGAACATGATTGACGAGGGCGACGAGTGGTTGGAGCCGCTTCTGGAGTTCCGCGACTTTTTGAAATCCACTCAAGCCCCCGAACAGAAACCAAAATACAGGCAGGTCAAAGGCCGGCAATACGGCTACGTCAAAACCAAGACCAACGGTGACAACGGGATTATCCCCCGAGCCCACAAGTTCGAGTTCTGCAAAGACCTGCTGAGAAAGCTGCTAGAAACTCAGCAAAAGGTGAACGAACAACTGCCGGACGACGAGGGAATGGATCTCATCCGGGACGAAGAACTGAGAGAAATCCGCCGCATTTGGCGAGAAGAAAGAGCAGACTGGGAAGACTCCGTCCCCAAGATCTACAGAGAGGTCATGGGTGAGGATATCGGGTGGGTGGAGGACGACTACGGTGCCTTCGGGGAAACCGAAGCAAAACTCCTTAAGACAATCGCAGACAAGCATGACGTCTCTCCAGAACTCGTTCAGCGGCTACTGGACACCGAACTTCAGCACCACGGGATGAAGCGTCGGGCTTCTATCTATAGCGAGATTGACAAGGTCATGCGAGAGGACTGGCGTCCAATGGAAGAAATCATAGCAGATATTGAGGGCGAAGAGAACATCGAAAAATGGCAGTACACCCCAGAATCACAGACCTAATCCTTCTCTAATCAATGAAACTTACAAAGTTGGTCATCAACGATTTCGGACCATATCGCGGTAGAAATGAGTTTACACTAACCCCTTCTCAAGACTCTCCTATTATCCTCTTCGGTGGATCAAACGGTGCCGGGAAAACCACGCTATTCCGAGGCGTTCAAATCTGTCTTCATGGACGAAGCGCCTTAGGTCGGCGGGTCAGCGAAGCAGATTACAAGGAACATATTAGAGGAAAGCTTCACGAATATCCGGATCAAACCGCCGATGAAGCCTCGATCCGTCTTGAATTTGAGTACGCTTACATGGGCGAGGTAGACCACTACAGCGTTGAACGATCCTGGCGTGATCGTGGAAAGACCCTCGTCGAAAACCTCGAAGTACGTCGTAACGGGAAGCTTCCTTCCGACTTAGACAAAGACCAGTGGGAAGACTTCCTGAAAGAGTTGATCCCGCCAGGAGTCTCACAACTCTTCTTCTTCGACGGGGAGAAGGTTCAAGAACTCGCAACCGCAATCGAAGACGACGAAACCTTCGAAGACTCACTGTTCTCGCTGCTCGGCCTCGATCTCGTAGATCGGCTTGACGCTGACCTTTCCATCTACCGCTCCAGAAAGCTCGATGAAAGCGGTCTCGAAGGGGTTACGGAGGAAATTAATGAGCTCCGAGAAGAGAAAGAAGAACTTGAGAACCGGGAACAAGAGCTCAAGGACGAGAAGAATGATAAAGAAGAGCGGCTTGCTGACCTCGAAAGGGAAATCGACAGCAAAGAAGCCGATATCGCTCAAGAGGGTGGTGCCTACGCAGACAAACGTGAAGAGCTCAAAGAACGCAGAGCAGAACTCAACGCGAAAATCGAGAATGTTGAAGAGGATATTAGAAAGATCGTTACCGACGCATACCCATTCGCACTTGCACCAGATCTCTGCCAGAGCGTCGTCAACCGACTCGAAGATGAAAGCGAGAAACAGGAAACTGCTGCTGCCAGAGAACGGCTTGATAGTGAACTTGACGACGCCCTGAACGGCGAAGTTTTCAGCGACTTGGACGTCCCCGAAGACCAAGCTGAGAAAATCAAAACCCGGCTTCAGTCAGAGATCCGGAACAGGTTCCAAGTTGAGGATGAGGACACACAGCTTCTCCACCAGTTCTCCGAAGCACAGCGCCGAGAGATGTACGCCGTCGTGGACAAAGCACTGAACGAGGTACCCGAAAACCTCGGCTCTCAATCCAGCGAGTTGGAAAGCATGGTCCGGGAACTGCAAGATAACGAAGAACAGCTCGGACGTGCTCCAGAAGAGGAAGACATCTCACCGCTCATCGAGGACCTGAACGATCTGATCGGGGAGAGAGAATCCCTCAAGTCTGATATCGAAGATATTGTGGAAGAACTGGGCAAACTTGACACCCGGATCTCTCGGCTTGGAAACCAGATCGACAACAAGCTCGATCAAAAGGACAACAAGGAAACTGTTTCAGAGCGGGCAGATCTAGCCTCTGGCGTCCAAGACGTGCTGAGCGAATACAGGGAAGAGCTGGCTAAGGAGAAACTCCGAAATCTGGAAGACGCACTTACCGAACGGTACCTCGCTCTCTCAAACAAGAGCGACTTCTACGAGGGAATCGAAGTCGATGAAGACGCTCTCAATATCAAAGTCAAAACCAAACACGGGAACCACAAACCCCAGTCCGAACTCTCCGCCGGTGAACGCCAGATCTTCGCAACTGCTCTGCTCTGGGCACTAGCAGAGATCTCCGGCAGGCCACTTCCTTTCATCGTCGATACACCGCTCGGACGCCTCGACAAAGCCCATCGGGAAAACCTCGTGGAGAACTTCTTCCCGGAAGCAGCACACCAAGTCCTGGTCTTCTCCACTGACACTGAAATCAACGACGAATACTACGACCAGCTGAACGACGACGTTACTCAGGCCTACCACCTGAACTACAATCAGGAGGAAGGTTATACCTCGGTCTCTCGGGGATACTTCTGGTCAAGTCCTGACCAAGGGGACGAAATCGATCTGGAGGTCACACAATGAGTAAAGAGTTCAATCGAATACAAATCGGAACAGACGCCACGAACCGGCTTCGGATGCTGAAAGGGAACACCGGTCTTACACCGAACTATCTCTGCAGGATCGGGTTGTGCTACTCCCTGAACGAACCACGGCCACCAAACCCGGAAGAATACGATAACGACGGTCAAACGTTCAATCGGTACACCCTTCTCGGTGAACACGACGCCCTCTATATGGCACTTCTTAAAGAACGCCTGATACAGGAACAAAAAGATCCGGAAGAGGATCTCTATGATGAGTTCGTTGCACACCTGAACAGGGGAGTGATCAGAGTTTACGGAAACATAAGCGATCTCAGCGACTTCCAAGCCTTGGTTCCCAATAGCTTGAAAGAAGATACTGACGTGAAACCAGATAGTGGTCTACCATGACGCCGAGCCTTGAGGACGCCGTCTATCTCGATCATCACGCCACCACACCGGTAGATGAACGGGTAGCCGAAGACATGACCCCGTATCTCACGGAAAACTTCGGAAACCCGGCCAGCGACGACCACCTTTACGGAGCCAAAGCAAAGGAAGGCGTCGAACAAGCACGGGAACAGATCTCCGGGGTCCTCAACTGCCGTAAAGAAGAAATCATCTTTACCAGTGGCGCAACTGAGTCCGACAACTTAGCCATCAAGGGCGTCGCTGATTGCGCCGAGAGAAAAAACAAGGGTAGCCACATCATCACCGGAGAAACCGAACACGAAGCCGTGCTCGAAGCCTGTGAAGCACTAGAGGAACGTGGGTTCGACGTAACCTACCTGCCGGTCAACGAAAACGGGCTGGTCGACCCAAATGATGTTGAAGAGACCATCCAAGACGATACACTCCTGATCTCGATAATGGCCGTCAACAACGAGATCGGAACTATCGCACCTCTCAAAGAAATCGGGGAAATCGCCAAAGACAACGAGGTCTTCTTGCACACCGATGCAGTCCAGGCTGTCAGCTATATTCCCATCGACGTCGAAGAAATGGGGATCGACCTGATGTCGATCTCTGCCCACAAGATCTACGGACCGAAAGGCATCGGAGCACTCTACGTCCGCCGCCGAAACCCCAAAGTCAAACTTGAGCCGCTTATCCACGGAGGTGGCCACGAACGAGGCTGGCGCTCCGGCACCCTCAATGTACCTTCCATCGTCGGACTCGGGAAAGCAGTACAATTAGCCGATCAAGAGATGGAGGAACGCCGTCAGTACGCCGGCGAACTTACGTCCTATATGTGGGACCGCTTCGACAGCGAACTCGACGATGTGGTGCTCAACGGCCACCCGAAGAAGCGGATTCCCAACAATTTGAACGTCAGCTTCCTCGGTGTCGAAAACAAAGCCCTGGTTCAGAACTTGCAACCAGAGATAGCTGTGTCAGCCGGATCCGCCTGCACAACCGGCAAGGTCGAAGCCTCCCACGTACTCCAAGCTCTCGGCGGCGACGAAGAACGCTGGCACTCCGCAGTCCGGTTCGGAATTGGGAAAGACAACACTCGGGAAGAAATCGAGTACGCCACGGATCAAGTTATACAGAGTGTCTCCCGCCTGCGGAAGTTACAAATAAGCTGACAAACATTCCTACAAGCAACCCAAGCAATGGCTGACAGAAAAACTTCTGAGAAGACTGAAGACGAAGGGAATAATGGCCTCAGAACCCTCTCTCTCCAAAATAGCTATCGATCAGGTAACGATGACATCTTGAACGATTTCTACATTCCCTGCCTCAAAAACGCGAACCATTACGACCGGGCGGCTGGCTATTTCGACAGCAAATCACTGGTTCTCGCCGCCCAGGGAATATCTAAACTGGTTTTGAACGACGGCAAAATGCGGCTGATCGTCAGTCCCCGTCTCAAACCTGAAGACATTGAAGTGCTGGAGCAGGCATCCGAACCAGAAACCGACCTCGATAAAGAAGAAGTCATAGAAAACGCGCTCCACAGAGGACTTTCAGCCGAACAATTCGAGGACTACCTAAAACGGGACCGTTTCAAATGCCTCGCATGGATGCTTGAGGAAGAGATGCTGGATATCCGTATCGCCTATATGACCGATATGGACGACCTCAACCCGTTCAGCCACTACCACGAGAAGCTTGGCGTCTTTTCAGACGAACACGGAAACAAGGTGGCCTTCTTCGGCTCCATCAACGAGACCGAGTTAGCCTGGACAGACAATTTCGAATCGTTCGACGTCTACACCAACTGGTGGCCAGGCCTCGATATGCGGACTTCGGAGAAACAGGACTCATTCAACAAACTCTGGAACAACGAGGAATCCCGAGTAACGGTCAAAGAACTACCTGACGCAGTAGAATCCGGGTTGCAAGAACACAGCCCAGAAACCGTCGATGGCCGTCCAGATCTTGAGCTGTTCAACAAGGCCGACACTGAGGAAAGTGAGGAAGAGGAAATCCCGCTATGGGAACACCAGGAACAATCCATAGACGAGTGGATCGCAAACGACTATCGTGGTATCTTTGCATTAGCCACCGGCACCGGGAAGACCCGCGCTGCAATAGCAGCTGCCAACCTTGATGCCCACAATAGAGTAACTCTCGTCGTTGTCCCTACCACCACTCTACTCAATCAATGGAAAGAGGACATCGAAGAGTTGATTGAAGACGCCGAAATTCTCGTCTGCAGCGGGGAAACCGATTGGCGACAGGAGATGCTAGGTTTGGTCAATCCGTACCGGACCGAAAGCACAGATGTGATCCACGACAGGCCTAAGCAGTTCCTTCTGACGACAATCCATACAGCGGTCGGAGACGCATTCCGAAGCTTCCTCCGCGGACTCCCTCCCAACCGGGTGCAAATAGTCGCTGACGAAGTCCACCGGTATGGAGCTAACACCTTCAGCCAACTCTTCGAAATAGACGCAGGACGACGTATCGGGCTCTCCGCAACGCCTGAACGCAGATTCGACGACGCTGGAAACCGGAAAATTATGAACTACTTTGACGACATAATCTTCCGGTTCGAAACCGCCGAAGCCATTGAGAACGACTACCTGTCCAACTACGACTACTCCCCCATCCTCTGCGAGCTCGACGAAGAAGAATACGAAAAGTACAAAAGTTACAGCCAGCGAATCGGCCAGGTTACCAGTGAACTCAACAGCGATAATCCAAGCAAGCCGGTTCAAAAACTTAAAGAAAAACAAGAAAGACTCGCCCGAGACAGAGCCAAGATTCTAAAGAAGGCAGAGAACAAACCCCACCGATTCGGACGCTTCCTGGAGACCCATCACTCCACACCTGCCATCATCTTTTGTGAGGACAACCACCAGGTTGACCAAATCAAAAACCAATTAAACCGGAAGAAGGGAGATGAGTCCTACGCAGTGTTCGTCTCCGATATGGATGAAGACAAGAAGGCCAGTTCCTTCTACCAGTTCAACAATGGGATGGTAGACTACCTGCTTGCTATCAACTGTCTGGATGAAGGGGTTGACGTACCAGATTGTCCGACAGCTATCATCATCGCAAGTTCAAGCAACGAGAGACAGTTCATTCAGCGACGGGGACGTGTCCTTCGAAAAAGTGAAGATAAATCGAAGGCATCGGTCTATGACATGATCACGTTGCCTGGCCTAATCGCAGAGCAGGGTGACAATACGGCCAGGGAATTTGTGAAAAAGGAACTCCACCGAAGCCGAGTTCTTATGAAGTCTGCCGACAACCAAGAAGAAATCCGGCAGCAACTACGAGAACAGCTTGAACCGTACGGACTGGGGCATCTAGCACTAATATGAGTACTGAACAAGAAGATATCGACCCGGAGATTGAGAAACTAATCGCTGAACAAGCTGACGAGCGGAATATCCCAGAGGACTTACTGAAAGAAATCTACGTCCTCGAAAAAGAAATGGTGACGATGGACCGGAGGGCAGGGCTTCCATCGGAATTAAGACAGATACTGGAGAACTACGTCGATAACGGATGGACTATGCAGGAATAACACCATGAAGGTTGAAAAAGCGATTATCAAGAATTTCATGCCCTTCTACAAGGAGGTCCCAGTAGACCTCCAAACGAATAATAATTCTCCTCTAATCCTCATGGGCGCAAAAAACGATCGAGGCAAAACTGCATTTTTTACTGCTATGCGATTCTGCCTCTACGGATTCGAAGGCGGTAACACAGCAAAATCGGAGAAACGCCGGCAAGCAATCAATCGGAAAGCCGCCGTAGAAGGTCTGGGTGAAGCCAGCGTAACTCTCGAATTCAGCCACGATCAGAATATCTACGAGATCGAGAGGGTAATTGAGTTCGACCAAGTTGACGACCCAGATGACCGAAACTGGAAATCCTGCCACGTCACCGTAAGAAAGCCCAGTGTCAGCGAAGGCAAGGAAATCGTCATCAACCAGGCACCGAACGAAGACCCGGCCAAAAAATACAACCGGTTCATTAACGGTATCCTCCCAGAGAGCGCCTCAGATTTCTTTTTCTTTGATGGCGAGGAACTTGATCGATATGCTGGATCCTACAACGACTCCGAAGCAGATGTCCGAGAAGCAATTGAAACGGTTCTCGGCATCCGGGAGATCCAAAACGCTATCCAAGACCTTCGGGACGACGGGAAAGACTACTACCAAAATGAATGGAAGAATAAAGCAGAGGACGTAGAAGAACTGCAAGACCTTTCAGAGGATATCAGTAGCGTCCAGAGCGATATCGAGGTCAAAAAGACGGAAAAGGACTCGGCCCAAACCGAGCTTCGTCAGAAGGAGAAGCGCCGCCACCAAATCGAAGACGAACTAGCTGAATCCTCCGGTGTAGCTGACAAGCAGGATCGAGTCAACGAAATTGAAGAGGAAGTCGGAGACAGTGCCCAGGACAACAGTTTGAAAGGAAAATTGGATGAGAAGTGTGGAGCACGCCGTGAACTCCACTCTCGCCTCGGCCCGTTGATGATAGGTATCGGCGCAAAACACGGCATCGAAAACTACGATGTTTCCATCGTCTCCGGAATGGAGGACACTATTGAGTACCTCCTTAACCGAGATGACTGCCTCTGCGGAGCCGATATCGATGAAGACGCAGAGGAAACCTTAGAAAATACGCTCGAAAAGCTGCGAAAAGATGAGATGAGCACTATCTCGGAACTCCAAGGGTTTGCATCTGACCACCTGGAATGCCTCACGTCCGGGGATTACCCTGAAAATCTGAACGTCAGCCAGGCTAAGAGCGAGTACGTCTCTATCCAAGAGGATATTGAGGGCCTGGAAGAGGATATCAACGACCTCGAAGACGAAAAAGAGACTCTGGAAGATGAGATCGAGAAAGCGACTGTCACTGCCGAAGAAGCTGAGTCGCTACGAGAGACGAAAGAGACTCTTGATGAAGAAATCGGCGGCTTGAAGACTACAATCGAAAACCTGAATGAGGAAATAAAAGAACTTGAGGAAGAGAAACGGGAGTTGGAGCAGACAGTCAACTCAATGGAAGCGGCGGACGAAGAAGAACAGCGCTACAGAACCCTGATGAAACTCTCCGACGAGTGCGCTGATGCTTGGGAAGAAATCCGCGACAGGTACGTCGAAACCCAGCGTGAAAGTGTCGAGAAACATGCCTCCAAGGTCTTCCAAGAGCTTACCAACAAGAACGACGTCTACGAAGGTCTTACCATCAATAAGGACTACGAACTTGACGTTAAGACCATCTCTGGGAACAGGGATATTGAAGAGCAGAATCCCAGTAAAGGCGCTCGTCAGATCATTGCCTACTCCTTCATCGCTGGACTGAACAAGTTCACTGCCCGGGAAGCACCAGTCGTCATCGACACGCCAATTGGCAGGCTCGACCTGGAACACAAAGAGAACCTTATCGATTACTTCCCCAACTTCCGTGACCAAGTGATCATTCTCTACCAGCCCGGCGAACTTGACGAAGAGGATATCGAGCAAATGGGTAACAACATCTCCAGCCACCTGGAGATCCACCAGCGGGAAGATTCCCCCGAATCCTCTGAAATTAGCAGAATCGAATCAGAGACCGAACTCAAACGGGTGCTTGCTAAATGAGTAGTACCACTTCCAGACGGCTCAAAACAGCCCGGTTCGATATTTACCGGAACATGGTACTGCGAACCGCTCGCAAAGACGACAACGTCGAAGTAACTGACGAGAACGACTACCCCTTTGACACAAACTACGAACTGTTCACAGCAGGCCTAGTTCTCGGGTTTTTACGAGACGATCCACGTATAGAGTCAGAAGGCAGCTACTCTCAAGACTTCATCCAGGTGAACCGTGTCGGCGGTTCTTCCAATAACGAATACAGGGAAGGGATCGAGTTCATCTACAAACTTATCGAACTGGAGCACAGCGACGAGAACCCTGATGACAGCGAACTCTGGGAATTAGCTCTGCAGTACGCCGATGCTGGAGTAGAAGCAATCAACCAAGACATCAGTTTGAAAGACGAATTCGACCTTCTTGCTTTCATCGACGAAGCTGATCAGAAGTGGAAAGACCGTTTAGAGGACGCCCTCGTTGACCAGTAAGAGCGCTATCCCAGGATATCGTCCAGACGGTCGTTGACCATGTTGTCAAACTCCTCAGACGATTCTTCCTCCTCTTCCTGCTCGTTGTTCCACTCCTGAAATCGTTCCTTAGCTTCAGTCCAGCTGCCGAAGTACCGGGCCGCCATCGTAGAACTGTAGCGCCCGTACTCATTCATTTGAGGGGCAGTGATATCCTCACCGACCTTATCCGCCACTACTTGCATATCCCTCAGCAATTGTTCCTCTTTGTCAATACCTGCAGCATCAAGCGCCTCATCCCAAGAACCGAACTCCTCCTGATAATCATGGGTAGTAAATACCCCCGATTCATTCATATCCTCTGGATACGGAATCCCCTCGACCTCCTCGTCAACCCATTGCAGTTCCTCAATTAGTTCTGCTTCCGAAGGCCCATTCAGTGAGGACTCCGATTCCTCTTCTTCCGATTCTGATTCCACCTCTCGCTTTTTCTCTTCTCTCGCTGCCGTGTAATCATCCTTTGTCACCGAGTCCGGAACGATACCTGCCTTCTGGCAAGCCTCGAATAAACCTCCGAACTCATCACGAAACCTGTCGGGAGTATATTTAGAGTGCGACTCAATTTCTCCCTTGTCAGGTAGATGGCCGATACTCTGCGCTACCGAAACCAGATCCATCAAGAGGTCTCGGTTGCGGATGTTCTCTGATACGTCCACAGAGTTGTCTGACTCTTCTGTCACGTACTGATTCAGACCTCTATTTTCACGGACAAAATCTTTCGCCTCTTCTATCACGCAGATGTAGCTGTCGTCATTCCTGTAGTAGAATGATTTTAGCTCTGACTCCAAATAATGGTGGACCTCACTACCTGAGGCCATATCCCACTTATTCTTCAACTCTGAGTTGCTGGTCGGCTCCAAACGAACCACGTCTAATAGACGGTCTTGCTCCTGTTCAGAGAGATTCCGGAGTTTTTCCTCCGTTGGCGGTTTGAAATCGTGTCCAAACTGAAAACTGCCTGTATCATCATCAGAACCCGATGAATCTTCGTTATTTGATGTCGGCATGTTAGTTAGCTGCCTTCTATTTTATATTGGGGGGATATCGTCTTTTGTGATAACCAATGAGCAACGTGTCTAACCGACTGTATTGGTAAATCTTGATTGTTATCGATAATGAATAGGTTTTCGTTTCCTAATAGTTCGATGGTTTAGTATCGGGTTGCCAACCACGTGAAGCCATTCTTTGGGTTGGAGGCGACAAGGTACACTATCTCGCGTTTGGCAAGCTCATCGGCTTATGTTTCGGGCAGGGGTCATCAGTACCGAATCACCGATTCACCATGGCAACATTGTCAATAGACGCCGTCGTCCCAGCAAATCTGTGCCAGCAAATTCGCGGTGCAATGCTCCGAGATGAATGTCTTGTTTGACATTATGGTTCGTCAATTGATACGTTTCCGTCACCCTTGTCCCCCATGACTTTCAGCCACTGCTCAGAACTGACCAACAATCCTCTACCCAAGAGCGATGAACGTTTTGATTGTGTGACAGTTGATATGTTGGGAAGCTTGACTGAACAAGACCGGTGTCATCATCGAAATCTATGATAAAGACAACGCCATATGGAAATACGGATTTTACATCTCAGATTCAACAAAGCGAGGAAAATATCGATACAAATCAGCATATCTCTCTTTAGCGTCATCAGTAACAGGAGCCTCACTTTCAGTTGGAGACGACGGTAACCGTCTTTCAATATCTCTCATTTCAGCAAAAGTCAACTCGGGCGGATTGATATGATACTGCTCCTCCCCACTCCTAACTACATCAAGCTCATCAAAAGAAGCTTTTTCATATTGTCTAACTATCTCATCAGAGTACAGTAAACCACCAAAAGTCATCATTCTGTTGCTATCCTCGTAAACTAAATTAGCTAACTGCCTAAATTCTAAGTTATGTTCGAGTCGATCATTCCTGGGTCGAAGAAAATCAGTCTTAATCTTCTCTAACAGAATCAGACGATAGGCTTGGGCAAGTGACCAATCATCCCTAAAATTGATATCGTTCACACTCGGTGGGATATTGTCTTCACCCACGTCATTTTCAAGTTTCTCGAACCTAGTGTTATAATTCGAATTCATCAACTCTTGAGCGTCCATTCTGTCAACCCGTAAAGTCACAAGGATAACACTACCTGGGGATGCTGAATAACAGAAATTCTCAATATCCTCGAACATATATGGCTTTAATTCTGTTGTGTAGTCTAACCACAGAATAGTCTCCCTGTTCATATCAAGTTCCGGAAGAACCTCGTCAGACCGACCAAACTCAACGCGTATACAGTCAAACGGTTTGTTGAAATTAAACCGATCCTGAAGAGTTTCTTTTTCTTCAATGCTGATCATATTTTCTAAACCTAACTCCCTATGGAATAATTTAAAGTCACTAAAATATGGTGAGCTAAAACCAACATACTGATAATTTGTAATCGGTTTGATATGGGAAAGACGCCGCAATATCTCAACCATCATCTTCCGCGTAATGTTTTTTGACGGACGCAATCTATAATTCACCTCAAATTCGTCCGTCATTCTTCATTCCACCTCGTAATTATAGAAGTACTCGAAAGTCAATATTCCAACATCTCGATTCGTGTCAACCCCCAAAACTTCCTTCGTTTTATTTACCACTTCCTCCTCCTTACTGTACTGTATATATACCTCGTTTGGCTCTTCATCTACCTCATCGGGATCGGGAGAAGTGAACGACTGTTCCTCATCAGTCTCAACCCCGCTGGAATCAATCTTTTCGGAATCCGCAACCTTTTGTTCTACAGTTGACTCTCCTTTCTCACTCTTCTCATTTGCAATTTTACGGAGAGAATCAATAACTGGGTTCATCATTTGCTCCATTTCCTGCTTTGCATTTCGGAAAACAGGCGCATCCGGATTAACGTCGGTTTTCGTTGTGTTCCAGGGTAATGCTCCAGGATTGTCGCTTTTGAAGTTTGCAATCCCTCTAAATCGGCTGTAGTCATTGTGGTACTGTGGGATGGTGTCACTACTCCAACCAGTAGTTTCATTCGTGTCTGCTTCGAGAACCAACCTCCCATTACAGAATATATACCACCCCGCATCGCCCGGTGATCGTTCACCCAGCCCCGCTTTGAGTTCTACCTTGACCTCGTCGTCCCCTTGGTGGAAACTGTATTTTTTGTACGCTGGTTCCAATTCATCAGATCGCAACATCTCAATTGCAGCGTATCCAGCTGATTCCTGGTTTACCGTGATGTCTAACCCTTTTTTGATTTTATCTCCGTTCTTGCTTCCAAGTTCATTTTTGAGTCTGGTGGAGAATAGATCCTGTCCAAATGTATCACTCACTTCTGGGTGAAGGTTACTAACCGAAATATAGGTTCCAGTGGTGGACAATTCAGACCGGTCATCTTCCTCTGAAATCATTTCCATTTCAAAGTTCCAATCATCACTTTCAATCCATTCATCTACATCAATCTCTACAATAAAGTGGTCATTTTCTGTTTTTGATTCAATAATAAAATGCCTCCCTAACTTGAATAGCGAGCGCTTCATACCGACACCAAATACCCCAATAACTGAATCAAAGTCATCTTGAATCAAATCCACCGGTCGACCAAATCTGAAAGCGTAGTCTTCAGCAATTTCTCTTTCAATCCCCCCACAGTTATCCTCAATCACTAATTTATCAGAAGAAACAACAACGTCAACATAATAGCCATCTAAACTGTCTCCATCTGCAGAACGGGTTGCTCCATCAATACTGTTATCAACAAATTCAGGGATAGTGTCCATCAGTTTGATATCCCTTGTGATTATGTTGATGAAGAATTCTTTTACCGGTCTAGCGTCTATCTCAACCGTGTCAGAATCACTCATAGACTCGTCCTGGAATTTATTTTAGCCCCAAATGTAATAATAATGCTGATTAATACAGCATATAGACTCCCAGATCACACGCAAAGTCATAATTGCCCAGTCCTACTTCCACGGTTCACTGTGAAAGAGTAGCACAATCGATCTGTGGGCGGTGCAGCCTGCGGGTATTGATTACTGGGCCGAGACGACGTTACCAACGGTCACGCCTCACCGTGAAGATGACTCTGCTGTCGATCATCGCTGAAAGGAAACAAACGCTGCAGAGACTCTCCTTGTACCACACCCAAAAACGACCTCAAGAATCATAGGTCTCAATTACCGATTGTTTATGCTACTACGTCTCTCGGTTATCATAGAAGGCACGACAACAGCAACTCGCGTATAACAACTGGATGAACTCCAAGCGCGCCTCGTGGTTCGATCGCCATCAGAATCTCGAAAATAGGGGTACAGACGTTTTATCCCACAAATCCGCGGGCTCAGAACCGTGCAGAATTTGGATGGGCCCTGCCGGATTTGAACCAACGACCACTCGGTGTCCCATCCACTTCGTGAACCGAACTGGATTATGAGCCGAGCGCTCTAACCAGACTGAGCTAAGGGCCCGCCTCGCACTC
>LFCJ01000471.1_pt1 | contig 24913 bp, 25 predicted proteins | sample 643141 | NCBI WGS metagenome assembly LFCJ01 (sample SAMN03766243, study PRJNA286221) | soda lake metagenome | biome: soda lake; feature: Kulunda steppe; material: water; isolation source: sample B1-Br-g2 brine of Lake Bitter-1 | place: Russia: Kulunda steppe | collected 2010-07
AGACACAGCGCAGTGTGGCACGTTTCAGGTTACATTCCCATGCGCTGAGAGTTGAGACAAGAAGCTGGGAACATCATGATGGTACCTGTGATAAGTGTGGCTTGCAGGCAATTCAAGATGAAAAACATGCTCTTTTTTTGTGCCGTTGCACGTAAATGTGTTTGCCGAGGCTTCAATATGCAGACTTCAATATGCATTGTTTCACGATTTCCCTATGGCTCACAAAATTACTGTCAATCAGACTGGAGCTTTTTATTTCTCTCAAGCTTATTCTGAAGATGTCTTTAATTTTTTCCAGAAACAAACTAATGATTCCTATCGCTTTATTTCAGAGCTTATGCATGTTTTTTTGATGGCTGGTGTTCACCAGCAACCTGATCAGTCAAAATACCTGGCTGAAGGTCAAACTTAATATTGTACTCTTATCATAAGTCTGGTCCAGCAAGCAGGATTGCGCACTCCTGTTATGATCATTTTGATAGCTGCAGCTGCATAATGCATGCTGCATGAATGATTCATGCAGCTTTACCATGGCCCCTCTGCAGCATGATACCATAAAGCTGTGTACTTCAAGTTGGGACTGTTGCAACGAAGGACGACTCGTCCTTCGGAAGGTAGACGCTCAAGCAATACCGCCTCATGCCAACTCCGGTTGCGCGCTTTTTGCAGTGATTGCCTTCAAGTTGATCAAAGAGAATTGCAACAACTTGTTGCTTGAAGCAGCTGTATGCGTTGATTTCTGCCAGCAGCACCGTGCTGATGAGAAGAGGTGACCTCTCCTTACTCTTTTTCCTTTCATTCACCAAAAGATGTCACGCCATGTTGTGTCTTTGCCAAATTGGTGTCTGAGACTGTTTTAGAGCAGACAGTTGGTTGGAAATATTTTACTGAGCCCGGAGCATTGGAGGGCCAATTATTGATGATTTCTATTTTCTGGCTTTGATTGTTGGAACACTCAAAAACTTGAACGAAGAACCAAGGTCAGTGCTGCAAGATGGCAGCGTAAGCTTGGAGGCTCTGGAGGGGGGTAACGGCGTGGCAGCCGAAGCGTGTGTGTGCGTGATGGGGAGCGAAAGGGTAAAGTATCAAAGACATGCTCCAGCATAAGGAATGATGCAGCTCATGGTCTATGCAGTCGTGTGCCCTCTTTTGCATGGCTTTTGCGCCTTGGGCAAGCTGGGCAAGGTAAGGCCCCACGCTCAACCTCGCTTGTGTGTGTATCAAATTGTTGATCAGTCAATAACAGTGATCTGCCATGACAAAGACTTACTTTCTCAAATCAATGTCTGGCTAGGATGTCCCTGCTGGCACAAATTCAGGTCTGGTCATGGTGCAACAACCTATCCATAAAACCTGGCTCTGGAGAGAGGGCGAGGTGCTGTGGCCGAGAGAAACAAATGAATTGCATCAAAAAGGAAAAAAGTACTTCTTCGAGGTTAGATTGCAAAAACAGCTCTAGGCAAGAAAGTGGCAATTAAAAACCCGCAAAGCAACAAGACTATCCATGTAGCACCCTACAAAGTCCGGGCACCCTACAAAGTCCGGAAACACCATCCCTCATGGATGATAAGTTCTGCCATGTGTTCTTGCAACAATCTCGGACCACGATCATTTCTTGAGTAGACAAAGTGCCGGAAGCACCATATTATCGGCTGCAACAACTGCACATTCTTTGCCAGCAACATCTAGAGGACACCGCACTCAATCAGACATGTGAAAGGCTGTTTCTAGTGCTTTTGAGTAGAGCGTCATGCTAATTTTCTTTGATGCTTTGACGAGTCTTTGGTGTGCAAGTGCTGGGTAGGACAAGATACTGCTGCCCCACAGACAAACTCAAGAGGATCAAAGGCAGCAATCATTCGAAGTTTCATTATTGCAAACTCTCTGGCCACAATGTCATTGTGGCACACTGACGACCAAGATAGCATGCCATTACAGACCAACTCGCATCCAAGGCTTCTTTGTGCTTGTGCAAGTGAATGAGATGAGTCAGTGAGAAGGCTCGCAAAGGTGCTAAACTTGCAGAGCCCTGGGCACATATCTTTTTCAAGTTTGTGGCTGGATCCATTATTCCTGCCACCTTCCATGCTCCATACTCCATCCATGAAGGAATGCTTACTCTTCCCGTTGTTTCTTCTTGGCTGTGCTTAGCATCTTCAACTTTTCATGCACTTGTACACAATGACAAACAAGTTCTGGATTCTTGCCCCCTCGGCAGGCGGGCGCTTGTTATGGCTCATACCTGGTCCTTATCATACAAGAGTGCTTATGTTGACCACACATGCACGCATCAGCATCAGCATCCACACCCACACCCACATTCTTACTTGCAAGCTTTCAGCTGCCAGAATTTGGTTGAGCAGTGATGTCATGCTTTTTACTTAAGCCACCACCTGGACGCTGCCCTGCTCCATATACGGCCTGACAAGTTGTCTAAGCGCATAGACTGCCTTCAGTGCATGCCTGCGAGCAAAGCATTTGCAATTTTTGTGTGCACTTGTTTTTGAAGCACACTGCCATGCACTGCACTGCAGACCTGTTCCTTCTGGCCTCAAAGCAGGTGTACAACAGGCATCGTGGGCTTGCTCTTGCCGGGCCACAGGCGGCACTGGCATATTTGGCTGGCCACAGCAGCAGCAGCGACTGTATAATTGTAGTTACACTTTGTAGCGCCGGCAACGTGTCTGCAGGACGAGCCCCAGCTGCGCTGCTGTTGTCAGGGCGTGCCATACGGGAACGCAACAATCCCTGACATGCTGCGTCACAGCTCACACGCTCCGGATGCCATGGACAGCGCTTGTCGGACCACGCAGTGCAATGGAGCGCACAGCAGGGGTCTCATGTAGGGTGTACGTGTCATCAAGCGGTTCATCAAGACATTGCAGGGGGCCCAAGCACTTTTGAAAAGTGGCCCCAGCGCTCCTATGGAGGACCCGGCACTTCTTAAGATGCGCCAGCACTTCTTGAGAGGCCCAAGCACTTCCCTGCAGGCCTGGGCACTTCTTTTTGAGCCCCGGGGCTTACCCTCTGGGGGCCCCAGCAGTTGCCCCTTGCAGGCGTTACACCGCTTCTCGGGCCAACCTCAGGGCCAAGCAGCCAGCCCTTATTTTGCAGAGCAGTCCACAGCCCTAACCACGCCCTCATCCTGCTACCTAGCCATGCCATCTTGCACAGCCCTCCCGAACAGCGGCACGCCAACGGCAGTCTACTGCCTCCCCCCTCCCCCCCCTTCTGTTCGCTTGTTGGCAGCTTGAAGGAGCAGTCGAAAGATGCTGCAGCCATAACCCTGAGCAGAGGTAGGTAACATCACAATCAGGGAGGAATACCACACCACAACATCTTGCACTATGAAGCCCGGCCCTCACCTTCGCCAGCCGCACTGCCTGGTCACAGCCCTGGGGCCTCGCGGCAGGTTGGTAGCTGCTCCACCTGGGGGACATTGCGGCGCACGCCACCAAACGAGTATGCCGCCCTGGGCGCAGGTTGTGCGCCGTCATTCTTGCCCAGGCCCGCAGCCCCGCAGCTGACCCTTCGTCTGCCCTGCTGTTCGCGTACCGCGCTAGCGGTTACCTCCAGCCACCTGCACGCCACGGCATGTGGCCCGAGTTGGTGAAAGTGTGTGTATTTGTTTGTGTATGTTTTTTGGGGGGGTAGACATGAGCGCAAGTGCATACGTGGAGCCCCATGCATGGTCCCGCCGCTCCTGCAGCTGGGTAATGCAGGAGGCTGCTTGAGGCAGGCTGGGCTCCCTAGGAGCCTTACCATTCCACACCTGTTGGCTTTTGTTGGTCAACACGTATGAGCATGCATGTTGGGTGTTAGCCCTTGTGAGCATGTACTCATCCTTTGGGCAAGCCCTGCTTGTCATCCACGCCCTCCCAGCCCCACCCTGTGCGCGCCCGCTAAATTGCTGAACATTGGGTGCGAGCGCGTGCCTGCTTATGACTGTGTACTTGTTCATGCCTGTTCATGATCTTGGGGTGAGCAGCACTTGCCCTGCTGGCCTGCATCAGAGGCAGGAGCAAGCCCTAAGATGCCCCACACAACTAAGCGCCTGAGATGCCCCAAGATGCCCCACACAACTAAGCGCCTGAGATGAGGGCTGTAGACGATGGAAGCCCCCATGAGACTTCCAGAGAAGGCCCTGAGAATACGCTGCACAAGGAGACGCTGCACAGCTCATCCATCACCTGGCATGCAGCCGCTAGATGGGGCATGCACTGGATGTGCATTCAACAGGCCCCCCCCCCTCAAAATAAACCAAGAACACAGCAGCTTCGCACCAGGTCGGTCTGGTGGACTTGCGCTGCGAGCCCAATCCGCCGGAGACCCCTCGCTGCAGCCGTCGTGTGCTGGGCGGCTGGCCCAGCTGCGCAGGCGCAGCCTGCAGAGCGCCCCCTGGGCTCACAGCAGCTAGGGCAGCAGCGGCCGCTGCGTCAATCGCAGCGGCGTCTACTGGCGCTGAGGGAAGGCTCCTTGAGCGGTAGCTGGCGAGGCTGTGTGTGTGCCCAGCGGCTGCCGTGCGTCTGCTGCCCTGCGTACGATCGTCGGTATGCAAAAGTTGTTGGTCCACAAATGATTGCCGCCATTGGCGTGCGGCTTGCTTGCAGCCGTAGGCACTTGACTTATGGTCAGAACGCTGTAGGCCTGCACAGGGTGAGGAGAGCTGCTGCGTCTTGGCGCTGCGCCTCAGGCGCACCAACAGCTCCCTGTGTGCAAGCCTGCGCGGAGGTTTATGCCGTGGGCATGGCTTCCTATTTGCAAAGCCTGCATAGGGGCTGGGCCCTGCTGCAGGGCAGCCCTGCAAGGTTGGCTCAGGGCAGGTGTGACACTGCACTCAGCAGGGTCAGGTACAGCGCCCAGCAAGCGCGTACACGCAGGCCCCTCATGCACAGCCAGAGCCAGGCTCTGGAAACTAAGGCGCACCCACCGCGTCCAAATGGGCTGCTACTTGGCCATCAGAGGCACGCGCGAGCCTCAGTGGCGTGTCCTGGGGCACGGCGGTGCGCGGGGGTGAGCGGTGGAGGGAGGAGGTGGGGAGGAGATGGTGAGGCGTGCCACCCCGGCTGGGGGCCAGCGGCCGGCTGTGGCAAGGGAGCAGGGGCCCCTTTGAGGCAGCGAGACTAGTGCTGGCGGCAGGCTGGGCTTGCGCAGACGCTAAACAAGCCAAGGCGGTCTGGAAAGAGGGGCAGCCCCTCGCGCGAGGCTCAGGGGGCCCTTTGGGGTGTGTGGGCTCGTAGGGGCCGCGGCTGAAGCGGGCACTTGTGCTGCCGCGTGCGTGTGCCCTGCTGCCGCCCAGCTCATGCTGCGTGGCTCTGGCAGCCACTGGGGGAGGCGGCGCTCGTGGCCGGGGCTGGTACTGCTCAAGCAGCCTGCAGGTCATAAGGCGCGCACACGTGAGTGCATGCTTTGTAATCGAGTAAGCGCGAGTGCGTACACAGTTGTGTGCACTCAGCGTGAGTGCATGAGTGTGTGCATGTGTGTACGTGTGTGTGTGAGTAAATGGCCAAGCAGTTTGGAATATGCAACTCACAATCATTTGCTGTTTAGGATTGGTTGCTATTGGTGTACAAGTTTATTGAGGACTTCCAGGTGTGTGCTGGCAGTTGCCATGGTCAACATTCAAACTGAAAACAACTCGCCACTTGCTATCACTGACCTCTCCCATGGATTTGATCCCAGAATCAGGACTGTGTCAGAAGCTCTACTGGGCCTGTCTTGATTGTGCTGCCGTCCAAGCGCAGAAGGCTCTGGCTCAAGGTTTGAAGGTGGTGCAGGGGGGGCATCGAAGGTTTCAGAGTCCCACCTGCAAAAACACGTCACTTACCAGCTTTGGATAGCTCTGTCCAAGCTGCCCCACAGAAACACATTCTCGCATTCTCTCTGAGCTGCCAAGTCGGAAGCACGAGTGCCGGCATCGTAATGCACTGGCAGTCTGCAAGAAGCGCTGCTTTCCCCTTACCTGGCCATCTCAGCCTTCAGGTCTAGCACAACGTTTGTTCCACTGCAGTTTTCAGCCACGGAAACATGTACCATTGTGAGGACTCAGGTGTTGTGCATGCAAGCCCCAAAACGGAACAAGCACATGCACGCCAGCTCAGAGGGCCCTTTCAAGATGTACCAAGCACATACACACAGAGCAACCGGAGCAGACAGTCTGTCAGTCAATGGGTGTGGGGAGCAGTTGCTTGGGCGGACCCCATCACGTCCAGGCAGGTTCCGCGAGCGCACGAGGCTCGGGAACGGGGATGTTGGTGCGTGCTCACCTGTCCGATTTATCAGACGTGGACATTCCTGCCACGCTCGGGAGCTCGGCGGATAAGGAACCGGACAAGCCATCCTCGTTTGCCCGGGCCATCTCACTTTGTTAATTGATTGGCTTTACCAATTAGTCTTAGACGTACATTTACATTTTTTACTCTCATTCGTGCTGCACTTGTTGGCGTGTACATTCACTGTTCATTATTGTTGCGATGAATCTCAAAGGGAGCAATAGTGTACAGCGTGCCTATCTACCATCTACTCTGCAACCTCTGTGTATAAGCCTTTGTCAGCTTCCTGTGCACTGCTCACGTCCTGCCCTTGCTCATAAGGGTTGGTTGTCTCATTCACAATGTGCTGCACCTGCAGGGAGGTCAAGGGGGAGCACAATCAGGGTAAGGATTGCTTGCCTGCGGTATGGCTGCACGAATGCTGTGCTGCGAACAGATCATCAAATGCAGCATGCTCAAGTTGTTGTCTTGCACTCGCTTACAGCCGTACCCATGAGTTAATAGCATGACTCATAGAAAGAGCATGGCGGATAGACCTCCTGATTTGTACCTCAAACGAGTTCAAGAAACATCTGTCGCTGGTGGTTGGCGGTTTTGGTTGCAGCTGCCAGACAGCGTCAAGCCAGCTGGGGCATGTAAGATGCTATGAGCCAAAGTACTGGTGCAGCAGTACCCTCCTGCAGCTGCTGTTGCTAGACCAACTGTGTGGCACGCTTACCACGTTTGCAACATGCCAGTAGTTGATTCTCCCCCTTGGATCTTTAGGGCACGCCCTCTCCAGCGCAAGAAACCTGTTTAGATGCATTGTAGCAGGGGTGGACATTGTTTTTCTTATGAGCATGCCAATAATGCTGAAGCAGTCCAATTCTGGATGACCAGACTCACTCTGCACGAGTCAGACGCAACCCTGCTTTGCTTGCTGCGGTGATGAAGCCCGTCGTAGATATCCATCCATCCTGTGATCAGTAGCGGCAAAGGTGGCGGCAGCATGTCTGGATGACGGGGTATGTTGTGTTTATGTGTGTGAATGTGCGCACTTTCGTGCAGGGACAAATATATTTGTTGATTTACAAAGATTCACCTGTGGGCTGTTTAATTAAAGCCTGGAATGCCATTTGTGTACTCGTGTGTCAGGCAGCTGCTCACATGCTTTAACAGTGGCAAGTCAGGAAAGTACAATGTGAACAGAACAAAGCCCGTCCTTTATCCGAATCCAACCCTGTAATGCACAGTTTCATGAGGCCTCGTAATGCAAGGTCTCAGGCTGCATCAGTGCTGAACTAACCTGTGGACAATGCAAGTGGTACTTCTGACAAGAGTCCAAGACAGCATCCATATGAGGCATCAGCATGTGAGCTACAGATTGGAGCTCTGCATTCAGGGAGACAACGCCAAGGCAGAGTTACGTCAGTGACCTGTGCAGAGATGAGGTGGTCCCCATGAGTTTCCGCATGCAACACTGCCTTCCTTCCCGTCCAGCTGCTTACATTAAGCAAGGTCAGCAATAATGCACAGATGCAAAAGAGGGGTTAAATGAAAAGCTAAGAAAAGCTGTTGCTCCTTGGGGCTGGAGATGACGCTGCACACCTGCTGTGGCTGGGTCATCTAAGGCACTGTAACGAGGGGTTGTGTAGTGGCCCATGTTGACTGTGCCAGGTGGGAACTGCAAGAGAAGGCACGATCAAGCAAAGTGAAAGCTGAACAGGGGGCTAGCAGCATGAATTTTAGGAAATCGTGCTCAGGGCATGCAAGGATGGGCAGCCAACGTGTAGATGAGGTGGCTGTCCTCTGTCCACATCTCAGGGATTCCCATCATCAAGAACAGCAAAACCCTGACACCCTGAACCACTCTGGGCTCATCGAACTTACCTTTCAAACAACATGGAAGGAACACTTTAGGCATAGCTCCCCGATGATCAACCCATTGCTAATAGAGACAAAGGGCCTCGCATGCACATAGAATGCTCGAATGCTCACACGATCAATACTTTTTGAAACAAACATGGCTGCAGTGTCTGCTACAAGATTGGCTTTTCAAACTTCACACCTTCGGGCGGGAAAAAACATGATGGGTGGCTCGGGCCATGTGTGTGTTTCCTCCAGGTTGTACCAGGTTGCATGCTTCAATCCTTGCAGTGTACTCCTGCATTTACAAGGTTGCAAGGTAATATTACAAGGATAAGGCCCCTGTCAAGCAGTTCGACTGTTAGCTGCTTGTTAAAAGCAGTAAAGGAGGTCCATGAGCAAGTCCAAAGAAGGACAGCCAGTAGAAGTTCAAGAACAGTAAAGCAGCACCAGGCTGCCCAACAATAGGGTACAATTGTGGTCTGAAGATGATTATCGGAAGGTGCTCAGAAGTTCTGACCTCTTAACGTCCAAGAGGGAGCAGTAAACACAGGCATGCACATTGGGAGATGTTAGTGAACCCTGCCCTAACCCTCCTGCATTTTCATACGAAAGTTGATCTTGATTGGCATTCCTTGTGTTTTAATGCAATATTGATCTTCAGCATTTGCCTGCTCGCATTGGGCATATAAAATTGGTGACTATTTGGAAGTGAAAGAAGAAGAAGCATGCTACCAGTTTTGGAAGTGAAAGAAGCATGCTACCAGTTTTGACGATGTCATACGCTTGCATGCCATGGCCTTGCATTAATAACTAAAAGGACCTGCTCAAAATTCCAAAAAAGGGTCCCAGCGACTCCGCCAATTGCTTTTGAACAAGAAATAACACAGTGGTCTTACCTGTGGATGGCTCAACTGAAGGGTGTTCTCACTGGTCCAGGGTGTCTCTGCAATCTCTCTAGTGTCAAATATGTCCCTGAAAGTAAAATGTATGAGCTAATGCAAGTTTGCTCAGCATGTGCTCCTAATAAGAAGGTTCATTTTTCAGACATGCCCTCAGTTCCAGCATCCGTCCCTCTCCCTGTGACTGTGCAAATCATTTAAGTGCACTATCTTGTTGTGATGTGTACTTCAATAACTCATTTTCATTGTAAAGTCCATAGATCTATATCTTCTAATTCATTCTTCTAAGTTAGCAATTACCTGCACTCATGCGCAGCTTCTTCTAAGTTAGCAATTACCTGTACTCATGCGCTGACGTCCGAGTGCTGCTGAAGTCCCTGAAGGATTGTGTGTGGGAGGGGTTCTGCAGGCAAGAGTGCAACTGCATAAGTTAGTAAGATGAATCTCATGCACTCTGACACAGCTAGCTTCATTTACGGTGCTGGGCCTGCCACCCTTGTAACAGGCTGTTGCAGGTGCTTGTGTATGAAACAAGGCAAACTCGAAACTCTTACTCACCTGAGACAGAGAGCCACGCTGCGTCCTCAGGCCAACAGGAATGACCATGGCCTTGAGCTGTCCCCCGTCTATGTTTTTACGTCAGTATGCTTGCTGATAAATAAATAAATAAATATTAATTAAATATTTAATTTGAATGTGGAATAAACGGACAGTGTATCGTGTTGGTAAACATAAGGTATTAATCATACAACCAAAAAAATGATGCAAATTAATTGTGGTTCGATCACTTCAATAGCCTTGCTGGGGCCAAGGCAAAGTGAGAAAGCGTCGCTATGCGATAGTTGCACCTACAGGTGCTATAGTTGCAGCTATAGACGACGTGGCAAGCTCATGTCAGGCCTGCTAAGGAAGAGGCCAGTCTCTGAATATGTTCCTCACAGGTGTGTGCGACCTGTGCACATCTGTGCCAGCAGTACACATGGCCAACACCCCGAAGAGGATCTCGTGCACCAGAGCGTGCAAGAGGCCTTGTCTCTAGGATCAGGCCCGACAGGGGAAGGAAGATCTCCGAGTCCAAATGGGCGCCCCCAGCTTCCACCAGGTGGTTTGTTGCGTCTAGCTGGTGAACCCCAGCGTGCACTGTCTTATGTTTATGCAAAACCAGTCCTGCACCGACAAGCATGCACAATCATGCTTTTGCATGAGCAGGCTTGTCATCCAGCCTTCATCTATCAAATGCTCTGCCTGCAAGGTGGCCTGGACCCAAACAGACCAGCTCCGAAAAGCATGCCCCTATGCATAGCAGCGCACTGTCAAAAACTGCGATGCTGCCCTTGCCTGACAGGTGCGGGAGGAATCCTGCCTCCTGGATCGGTGCTTAGCAGCGGCAGCAGGTCCTACATCATTGGGGAGGTGCTTGGCACTGGGAGCAATGCGGTTGCTTACAGGGTAAGTGGGAGAGCACAGGTGCGCTGCAATTAGTAGACGATCAAGTTAAGCCTGTTTAAGATGGGCCTGCCTACGAGGCATAACTAGTAATAATGACTCAATTAAAGGCAGAATGGCCCGGCAGGCTCACAAGCCATGGGCTAGCGCAGATTCCGAAAAGGCCTGAAATTGATGTGTTGATCTCATACACCCAATCTGGTGTAGTCACGTACATTGAGTGCGCGCACATCACTTGTGGCACGTGCGCGTCGCCCTGTGGCTGCAGCTCATGCCTTGGATTCACTGCATTGATGAGGATGCTATGTTGCTATCTGGCCTGTGAAGCGTGCCCACGCACTGCTTGTGTCTGAGGGTGTGTCAAACACGTGTTTTGGGGCATGCACGCATCCCTGTGCAAGTGAGCAGCATGGCGCGCCAATGAACAGGCACTAGCGTGCATGCTTGCAGGCCACTGCGCCAGACGGCCACAAGGTGGCGATCAAGAGCCTCAGCTTTCGTGGCCTGAAAGATTGGAAGCAGCTGGACCTGTTCCAGCGTGAAGCGCGTACGCTGGCATCACTTGACCACCCAGGCATCCCAAAGTGTGTGCGACTCACAAGTCTTGCAGAGGTGTCACAGCTGCCGCTATCAATGTGTGCGACTCACAAGCCTTGCAGAGGTGTCACAGCTGCCGCTATCAATGTGTGCAACTCACAAGCCTTGCAGAGGTGTCACAACTGCCGCTATCGATGACAGTACGGGAACAGCACGGGGACAAGAGCAGGCCCGGGACAGGACCAGGCCGTGTCTGTTAGCATGCACGCGTCTGTGTGTGCGTCTACCCATGTGCAAGGGCGCTCAAGGGAGTGCCAAAGAGTGCGCGCGCGTGTGCGCCCGTGTATGACGTGTGTGTTTGTGTGCACGTGCAGTGGATCCAAAAGCTGCTTATCAAAGCTGGCGGATTTGCCTATGTAAGCAATATGCTTCCCAATTCTTGTCAGGTCAGGGCTCGGGGTCCAGTTCATATCATGCTGGGCAGGCAGCCTGCACGCTCGAATGTGGGTCGTCCCTTGTTAAGGGTAATTTCAGACTCTGCCTGTCAAGACCACAAAACGTGAATGCATAGATGAGAGGCAGCAAATACATTGTTGGTAGTACTGAATAGGCCAATCTTGACGCTAGGCGAGGTGGTAGTCGTTGAGTTCGCTGCCCTGTTCCATGCAAGCAGGTATATAGACTATTTTGAAGTTGACAACGAAATTGACCGGTGCTTTTGCATTGTGCAAGAGGAGGCAGTGGGAGAGTCCTTGGGTGTCATGATCTCAAGTGGCATGCGCTGCACAGATGCAGAGGTGCGCACGGACATGCCAAGTATGCGCTTCCAATTGCAGCAATGGGCATTCAGATTGAGTGTTGGAAGTATCCGTTAGCTCCCTGTTTTCTTCCGAAGAACAAAACTTGAGGACAGCTGCACAAAAACTCAGCTTGCTCTTAAGCTTGCATGTGCTAGGAAATGCTGGAGGCTGTTAGGAGGACCGTTGCTGACTTCTTCATGCGCATTTTGCTGGGCCTTGCGCCACTTTCAAACGTCTACCGGACCAGGAGGGGCCGTTTAAGGACATTGCAACTGCCATATAATAATTTATCTTTCTGGCATTTCAACCTGAGATGTGCAACCTTCTTTTGATGGGCTGCAAAGATGATGCTACTGTCTGCCTATGCATATGCCCAGCTTTATTAAAAGCTGTACACGGTGTCGTAAAAAAACAGTTGAAATGCATGGATTTTTTTTTAAGAAAGGAAGCCTCCAAGCAAGAGAAGGTGGCTTTGCTTATGGCATGCAATTGAGATTTGACCGTGCCCTGCCTGGCCCTTGCGGCCCTCTGCAGGAGTGCTCCTGGTGCATTGTATCTGGTCTTACATATGTAATGCACAATGCCACTCATAATTTCTCCTGGTTTGCTGCAAGGCAAAGGATAGGCACAGGCTGCTGTCCCGTAAGCGAGCATCCCTATCAGCACCAGGCAACCTGTTTGAATGTGGCCACTTCTTAAGGAGGCAACCCCTCAACAATGCTGTAATTTGAAAACCCACTGGCCACAAGGATTACAAGGATTGCAAGAAGTACAAGGAGTACAAAGAAATGGCTTTCAGTCAAGAAGTGAGACTGCTAGCCTGCTACCCTCAACGCTGATGTATTTTTGAACCCGCAGGCCACAAGGATTGCGGCCGAGCTTCTCCGGATACTGTCATACTTATCATCCCTTCGGCCAGCCGTGATACACCGAGGTGCGTAAGCTGCGGCCACATGGTGAAGGTTGTCTAAGGGGTTCGCCTGCCATATCTTCTCAGCTGACATGCAGCTGCTGCCATCCAGGAGCGCTGATGCAGGAGCGCTGATGTTGAGGACATTCCACTTCAAGGAAAATTGTGTCATGTGGATGGTGCGACGCGGAGGCAGCTGTTTGTTGAGCGTGCTTGGAATGAAGTTGGAGACAGACGTGATAAGAGCTTCTCTGCTAGGACGCGGCACAAAGGCAGGAGCTAGGATGCTGCATGCACATGACTCATACGATATGAGCCCATGTGCATGGTGGGTATGGGTTTCCCAAGAGGTGCAAGCAAACACAGTACGTGGCAGCTCCAAAGTCAGCCAACCAGCTGTGGTTTGCCCTTTCTTTTCCACTGCCTCCAGACGTCAAGCCAGAGAACATCATCTTGGAAGGGGGGCAGTGGGGTGGCCGCGTATTCCTGGTCGACTTTGGTGGAGTTCAGGTATAGAAAGGAAGCATGGTCCAAGGGCCCTTGGGTGTCTTTTCACAGATCTCCTGCAAAGTTCATGGCCGCTGCTTTGTTTTTGCCCAGGCTTTGAATCACTCTCGATGCTGCGTGACATGCCTTCAGCAGGACCTGCGAGATTCTGCACAGGTCATCTGCTAGCAGCTTCGTTTCGCTCACAGTGTTTACTTTGGTTGAGATCTGGAAACACTTCTTGTGGGCTTGTTCTTGGTCAACCCGTCTCATGCTTGTAGTGGCATCCCTATTTTGCCGTCACATCCGCTCACTCGGCTTTGGCTGTGTCTGTTGCAGGTGCAATCGTTCGTGTGCACAAATTGGTCCACCAAGCAGAGCAGCACCCGTCCATCCGTTTCACTAACTCCTTCATTGGCAACTCCTTTGTGGTGCATATTGTTGGATGAAAGGGTCTTGGGTCTGATCGCACAGCGCGCTCGCAAGGCCAGCCTTGCCTTGTCTTGGGTGCACACGCCGCAGGGAGCGGTCACGTCTGCGATGGAGCCATCAGCTCTGGGGTCCACAATCATCGGCACCTATGGTTTCATGGCACCTGAGCAGTTCAGGTGTGGCAGCACCTATGGATTCATGGCACCTTGGATTCATGGCACCTGAGCAGTTCAGATGTGGCAGCACCTATGGATTCATGGCACCTGAGCAGTTCAGGTGTGGCAGCACCTATGGATTTATTGCACCTATGGATTCATGGCACCTATGGAATCATGGCTTCTGCATAGCTGCAGCTAAGGAGCAGCAAGGTGTGCATGCGCTTGAGTTGGTCAAGGGCAGGGTAGATGAGATGGGTGTGGGTGTGGGTTTGGGACATTGGTGCAGGAAATGAGCAGCTCCGGGGAGGAGCGTGTGTGTGTGTCAATAGTGTGCTTTAGGCTTATGCTGAGGGCAGATGCTGCCCTGGCTAGATGCGGTTGCGTGCACAACTGGAAACATTGGATTGTCTGGTAGAGGCTCTCAGAGCCTGATTTTAATCACAAATGTGGGTGGCGAAAGAGATGCCGCTGCGGCTGGCTGCGTTTGAGACTCTGAAACTGAACCAATCCCCTCTAAATTTTTGTAATTGCATCAATCTCCATGACTGCAGTGGCTGGCTGTGCTAGGCCCAGAGGTCTTAAGAAGAAGGGGCATGTGCTAAGCTTACTTTGTGTACCCTCTTTGTTCCTTGCTAGCAGCCAAGGCAGGCAACCACCACAAGAAACTGCTGCATACTCTGGTACCCAGGCAAGCCCTTGCATGCATGAAGGCATGCCAGGCTTGTTCTTTGACAAGGTGTTGCGTACTCAGGTGCCCAGGCAAACGCATGCATGCGTGGCAGGCATGCCGGGGCTGGTTTATTATGGGGTTTATTATGGGGGCTGGTTTATAAGGGGTGCTCTGCTCTCTGGTGCCCAGGTGAGCCCCTGCATACCTGGCAGGCATGCACGGATTATTCTTTGACGGGGTGCTGCCTGCGTGTGGTATGTGTGTGCAGGGGTGCTGCTCAGCCTGCCTCAGACGTGTATGCAGCAGGCGCAACGCTCCTTTTCCTGCTTTCAGGTATGCTCCTGTTCTCCACGGTTTGTTTTGCACAGGCTGAGGCTGCTCATGGCAGCGAGAACAAATTGAAAGTGCCGTGCACCCTTTTCTTGCACGATTGCCTCTGCCAGAAGCTGCTGCTACTTGCATGCCAGCGATGAGTTTGCAGGAATCTGAATGCTGACTCAAACTTACACTGCAAGGCGGCAGCAAATTGCAATCTGCTATGCTTGTGTTCGGCACTCCAGATGCAATTGTTGAGCACGATGACAATGATCTGGGATCTGTGCAGGACAAGAAACGCAGCCTGCATAACTTTCTAAGCACTTGAGGTGCATACATACACTGCCTGTGCTAACATACACGTGGGAGCCCTTGCACTTGAGGTGCACTTGCACTTGCACTTGAGGTGCATACATACACTGCCTGTGCATACATACACTGCCTGTGCTAACATACACTGCCTGTGCTAACATACACGTGGGAGCCCTTGCACATGCACATGCTTTGTGCTGGCGCCCTTGTCAGAGCCACTTGGGGTGGCGCGCAGATGCAAGCACGCTGCATTGTCAGACGCACGGCTGCGTGTGCTTGCATCGGGAGGTGCCTGCACCTTGACCATCCCTCACCCGCCGCGCCAGAGCCCCGCCCCTTCCCCTGCACGCCATGGCTGTTTGGGGGGCACACCTTGTGCTAGCACACGTCAGAACACCATACCCTCCCCCTTCCGCGTCCGCCTGTGTTAACAAAGCACCATGGCAAACAAAGTTGGCATCAAATTGCACGAGAAGAGAAACAGCGCGACAGCTGCATGTCGGGAGCACCCTGCTCAGGTGCACCGTTCGGCAAGCCGTGACCACCGCTTAAACGCGCGCAAACTGCCCCTTTTAGCCAGCATTGCCTTATGCTCTAATAACATGCTTTTACATAAATTTGCCTGTATCAGAAACGGCAGTCGGGCCGTTTCTGAAGCAGCCAAATTCATGTGAGAGCACGGCGGTGTGTCACAAGGCAATGATGCCGTGGAAGAGCAGTTCCTGCGCATCCGGCCGATGGTCGTGGCTTGTCGAACGCGTCGCACCCGTACGGTGCACTTGGGCAAAGTGCTCCCGACCTACAAGTGCCGCGCTGCGCCTCTTCCCGTGCCCCACGCGTGGACTTTGGTGCCTCGCTTGTCTGTTGGTATTTTGGTGACAAAGTGGGCATGGGTGGGCACGGGCGTGTGTGTTCCGACGTGCGTGCTTGCAAGAAGTACGTACCACTGTCCGATGTCTCTAGGCTAGTGCATGCAGGCGCTCCCCACAGCATGGCGCACCCCGCATTGCGTGCAACAGTCGTCCCATAGAGCAATAGTGTGCATGGGGAGGGGGTGGGGCAGCGGTGCTGGCGGGTGAGAGCGTGGTCAAGGGGAAGGTATGCAAGCATGCACATGGTTTGTACTGATGCCTTGTTGGGTGGCACATGCCTTGTTGGGGGCTCCTCTTCAGCACGTTGTCAACACCAAGTGAATGGGAGGCAGAGGGAGGCAGAGGGGGAGACAAGGAGAGGCAGGGGATCAAAGGCGGAGGGAGAGAGGCAGAGGGGTAAGCAGCAAGGCGGGCTTGCGCATCCTAGGCGCGTGGTCAAGAAAATGAGTCAGGCGCACGCAGGGGGGGTGGAGAGTAGGAAAAGGGGTGCGCACCCCCTCTGAGATGCAAGCACGGCACATTGCCGGAGATCCGCATGCTTGCATTCGCGCACAGCCCTTTGACCACGCCCTCACCCGCCAGCGGACACGAACTTGATGCCTTGTGGGACACACACACACACGCACACGCACACACAAGCACACGCGCGCACACACACACACGCAGCTTGGCTCTATTGCAGGGGAGCCGTGTTGTGCTTGCATGGCACAAAGGTCGCTTTGTCGTGCCAGCGCTTGACTTTCGCGCTTGCACACACGCCTCTTTTGCTGTGATGGTGTCACGCATGCACAACACTTATACTCACATACACCTGTTCTTACGCCAGCGCAATGGCCGGCGCCGCGATTGCGGGGGCAGGAGTGTGCAACTGCCCTGCTCCCCTGCGCTTGCATTCCTTTACCTCTGGCCACTGTCCCCCTTGGCCATCATCCACGGCTCGTTTGCATCGTCAGGAGCTCAGCAGTGCCGCAAAGATGGTATAATCGCATCACTTATTTGCTCCCGACCTGTCACTGCACCGTTGGCCGTTCCTGGCTCCGCATGCTAGCCTTAAACGCTAGCATTGCTCAGCACAACTGCCCCAACCAACCAGCTCAACAGTGTTTTTCAAGTCGGTTTCCGCCAGCGCCGTCGCCCCAACTCCACCCCCGCACACCATTACTGATATTGATGCCTGTCGCATTCAATGTGGGGCACGTGGTGCAATCGTGGGGTCGGGCACGCGCCTGAAACGTGCACACATACTCTGTACAAGCATGTGTGGGAGCACCAGGCCCGCCCCCTTGCAGCACCCGCTTTCATTACCAAAACACCGCAGCGGATAAATTTGGCACCACAGTCCGCGCACGGGGCGCGGGAGGGGACACCAGCGGGTGACTGAAGTCTGCTCAAGTGCACTGTTCGGCAAGCCGCAACCACCGGCGGAGTCCCGCAAAGTGCGGTGTCCAACCATCATTGCCTTATGACACGCTGCCATGCGCTCACACTTGTACCACCGTTCCAGAAACAGACCAATTACCTATACAAATTGCTTGAGGCAGCGTACAACGCACATGGCTCTGACAAGGTGCCCCCGACGAGGCACCAGCGCAAAACACATGCTTGTGCAGGTGCCTATGATGGTTGGCTTGGGCGCTTCAGTCGGCATGCACTCCTGCAGGTTAGGGTTGGCTTGCTGCTTGAGTCAGGAGTCATGCTGTGCGCATGCATTGCTGCAGGCCGACCGCCATCCACTTTCCCTCAGGAGCGCATGCGGATCCGCTGGAGGGGTACCGCCGACACTCCTGGGCTGCAGCCGCCATCACCGCAATGGGCGGCTGTGCTGGATGGTCTGCTGGAGCCCCTGGCGGGTGCGCGCGATGAAAATACCTACTAATGCGCGCAGTGATAATACCTACTAATGTTATACACATCTGTTGTGTGCACCTCTATGTCTGCTGGAGCCCCTGGCGGGTGCGCGCGGTGATAATACCTACTAACGTTGTACACATTCACATAATACCTACTAATGTTATACACATTCACATAATCTGCTGGAGCCCCTGGCGGGTGCGCGCAGTGATAATACCTACTAATGTTATACACATCTGTTGTGTGCACCTCTATGTCTGTGAGTACCAAACGTGTTGGTACGCATGGGAGCACGCATGCATATGCCCCTGCATGGGCGTGGAAGCTCTGCCCTTGGGCTTGTGTGACTGCCAGGCAGTGCCGCTTTGCTCACCATGATGAATTCAGCCAGATCGCCTCCTGCTCCACAAAGTATCCATTCAGGTCGTGCTCGAGGGTACCACCACTTGTGTGCTGTCGGGGTGGGGCAGCCTGTATTCAAGCGCATCAAGCAGCAAGCTGCTCAGATCATGATTTTGCATGGTATTCACTCTAAGCCCTAATCCTCAACTCTAAATTGTAACTTGTGGGAATGAATGCAGAGGACCGCTTGAGCGCGACTCAGGCTCTTGACATTTTAGAGGGCAAGGCGAGCTTGGGCAGGCAGCAGGTGTGTGGCAGGGCACATGCACATTTCTTGGCGGCTGCTACGATCCCCCCACCACTTTAAGAAATTCATGCTGAAATTTAGCTGGAGAGGAGAGAGGCTGGAGACCTGCTCAGGTTGATCAGCTGTCTTTTAGGTTTGAAGAACTGTGTACAGCTTTCTACCCGCGGTTCTCCTCAATCCATGACCAACATACTGCATGCTTGACAGGTAGCATAATTAATTTGTGCCACTGCACCCCCTTCTTTCCGCCAGACTTACTGATACCACTGCCTGTGCTGCTGCCTGTCCTTCTGCGTTCCTGCTGGTGCACTTGCACCTGTACTTGTGCTCATCTTACCCTCTTGCTTGCCTGCTCACCTTCATGCCTGTCTGCGTGGTAAGCCTGCCTACCTGCCTGCTTGCCTGCCTGCCCGCCTGTCTTCCTGCCAAATCCGGCTGCCTGCCTGTCTAATCTGCCTACCTGCCTGCTTGCCTGCTAGCCTGCCAATGCCCCTTTGCCTGCCTGTGTCCTTTAATCAAGCAGACTAACGACTTCGCGTCCACGTCTGCTCGCGCCCGCCAAGGGATGCAGCTTGGGAGAGGATTCGCAGCTCAGGGGCGTGGTGTGGCCCGTAGACCTGCAGGTGTGTTAAGTGTTGGGGCCATAGAACTGCAGGTGTGAAGCCTTGGGGTCGTAGCCCTGCAGGTTTGAAGCCTTGGGGCATCTGCGGGCATGTCCTCCTGACTGCGCCTTTTTCCAATGGGATGGGGTCCTTGCAACATGTTTGATGTAGGGCTTTATTGCACACTCTCACTCAAGAGTGATGCCTTGGCCAGAGTGGCCCATAGCTCCTGGAGGATATGCGCCTCGCCTGCTTCTGGGTGGGCATTCACGCCTGCTTCCTGCCCATGGAATGTGGGGTCATCTCATGCGCTGGCATTTTTGGCGCAAGCTTAGCCTCCCGCACCATTTGCAGCATCCTCTGAAAATGCTCAATGCCCGCATGCTCTTGGCCTGATAGGACATGGTGCTGTGTCCACACAATTACTGCGTTTGGGTCTCCACCCACCCCTCTATCTGGCACCCTCTCCCTCCTACGCAGCCGTCCATGTGCATCAGTATGCACTTGTCCATAAAAAAATCTGTCCTCGAGCATGATGCTGCTTACCAGGCCCTTAGGTAGATTTTTCAAAACCACGTTGCCTCTAGAATTTAAAAAATTTCACAATCTCCCTTGATGCTGCCCTACCTCCTCTCAGCAGATGTCGGACGGGCCTCTGGGCACATTGTGGGGGGCTAGTCACATTCATGTCATGCATTCATCTTCAAACCAGCATGGCTTGCTGCAAACCTTCAAACAGGCACAAGAGTGGAGCTTGAGAAGACCCCCTCTCGTCTGGACATCATCATACCTCCAAAAGTGAGTTTGGAGCCTTGCCTTGGCGACGTGCACTTCCCAGGTGTTGTACATCATCTAAGGAGCTGACATTGTGTTTTGCTTCTGCACCTCTGAAGTGAGGCCACTAGGACATCGTGTTGCTTCTGCACCTCTGAAGTGAGGCCACTAGGGCGGCTTCCACAAAGGCAGGGCCTGTGTGTCCCCCAATGTCCATGAAGTGATTTAATGTGCGTGTGATTTAAGCAATTGTGTCCATGAAGTGATTTAATGTGCGTGTGATTAAAGCAATTGTGTCCATGAAGTGATTTAATGTGTGTGTGTGTGATAAAAGCAATTGTGTCCAGCGAAGTGATTTAAGCAATACTGATGGCGCTACAAAGAACAACCGCAATCCTGTAGATCAAAAACTGCTCGCGTGCTTGTTTCAGTGTATGATCCGCGGACCATCCTATCCCAGGATACAAAGTATGATGCTGCATCTTACGCGCTTGCCGGTGCTTGCCAATGTGATGCCTCCCCAGGGATTGCTCAGCACAGAAACGATAGCTACTGGCGGCTTTGCTGTAGCATGGAATGCCTTTGTGGCGTTTTGGACCATCAGCGCACTTGCAGGAGGTGGGTTGGTCGTGTTTGATGTCCCCTCATATGATCTTTTGATATGACTCATATCAGGGATGGGTCATTCCCACATTTTGGATCATTCACGAATCCAAATTGTTGTCATACTGCAGAACATCAATTCGCGAATTATAAAGGCCCTCCCCGAAACGGGCCCTTGGATGCGCCTGTTATTCTCTTTTATGCACCTTAGAGGAGCCACACGTCAACCACTTAGTCTTAAGCATTATGGTTAGATGTATGTATGTGGAACCAGAGGGGGGGCGGAGGGGGGAGGATTAGTTGGCGTCAGTCGATCCTTCCCTTGCCCTCCTCTAAAAGCTCACAGGCGTTTGCACGTTCAATTGAATTAATTTGCATACTTCATATTTTACTGAATCATTCGCGCACTGCAAATCCAAAACAAGCAAATGATGTGTCCCTGACTCGTATCATACGAGTGAACTCTCATTGGTCTGGGGAAAGGAGGAGATGCAAGAGGAGGGTCATGTTCCACTGCCGCATTCATATCAGCACATTCATCCCGGCCCCTGTGTTCTTATGTGTTTGCAGTTGTCTGTGCCTCTTTGATGTGCATGCTTCTAGGTGCATTCTAGGTGTGGGCTGTCCATCGCACGTGCCATGCACCTGTCTGTGTGGTACATCTAAGTACGCCAGCAAAGCCAAGTTTTTCTGCCTTGTCCACGTTTCCAGACATACAACACGGCTATTTCATAGTGCATGCAAAGTAACACGTTGCCTAAATGTTGTGTACCCTACCTTGTTGCAATGCCATCGAAGGTGGTATTTTGTTTGCTCTTTTTTCTACTCCTTTTTGGTTTGCTGGCGCTCAGCTTGCACGCCAGGCGTTTGGGGGTGCACTGCTGAAGGTCAGTAGATGTGGGCTCTTGCGAACTCTCAGTCAGTTCATGTTGAATCCCATGTGGTAGTGCACACTGTCACATGCATGCAGTTCTGGGTTTGCTGTCTCCATCGTTGTCCTCTTGTCTTACTTTTTCCTCTCCATTGCTCTTCCTTTCTGCTTCTGTGTGCATGCATGTGACCAGACAGTACAGCGGCCAGACGCTGTCATGTGCCTTAGGTTTGGGTTAAGTGGGTTATTCGCAACTTGTGTTCGGCACGCCTTAATCAAGTCCACTGTGGTATTGATACGTCTGTTCGTGTCAGGTTAAGCAAGTCTGCAATACTGTGTGACCCTTTTTTATAGGAGCGCGTGGCCATTGGGCGGCAGAAATTCCGGATTGGTCAAGAGCTGGCCGTCTTCCGAGACGGCTCCGCTGACTTTCTTGGTAGGTCATTCTCACAAGATGCAGTTGGGTAACAGACGAGACTGTGTGTCCATGCCAGGCTCCATCAATGATCCACAGGAAAGAACAAGAACGGTTGATTACCCTGGCATACACTTATGACTGGCAGGGGGCAAGAACGCACGTGTCATTGAAGGGCAGACAGCAGACCTCCAAGGCGTGCGTATTGTCACTTCCATCATCGTCAATGGCGTGCCACAGACAGTGATCGAAGTGCTGGAAGGAGCACGGAAGCACAGGTGAGGTGTTTGGAACATGCACAAGGAGCTTCTCGTGGGCTTGGCTGGTCTCTTCTGCATGTGGGTTGGTATCTTCTGGCTGATTGCTTGTTACAAAACACTTGTGATTGCCCTTCAACAACTCAGTGTGCTTCCCTCAAAGCTAGAGCAAAGTAATTAACTGTAGGAATCTTACACTAATATGATATGTAACTATAAAGCATGATTTGTAAGTTGAAGTTGCCGCTCAACTATGATTCACTTGAATTTGCAAATGTTTGTTAGACAACCTCCTCGTCATGCCATTTTACTCAATTGGATCCTGCAATACTTATGCCGTTAGCTACAAATGCACAGCGCGGCACGTAGCTATCAAAAAGTAAAGCGTGGATTGCCAGGATGAGGTAATGGTGCTCTCTTTATTGTGGTGTTTTGCAGGTTTACAGGTTTAAACCTATTTTGCTGTTTTAACACACGCACATCCCAAACAGTGCACTTACCATTGTGGAAAGAAATCCCACTCTTTACTTTCTCACACTCGCATTTATAATGTCTTTCATAGGTAGGTAATGGCATAAAGCGCTGTATGAGGCAATTCTATAGCGCTGTACAGCGATTTAGCGCTTTATTTTGCTATATTTCAGCTGCTATACTTGCCAGAACTCCTCGCTGCACTTCAAATCGGCATCAGAATTGGTAGGCAGGTTCAGCACCCTGTACAAGGCTCCCGTGCAAAAATTTGAAAGTTAATGTTTTATTCTGTTGGGGTTGGGGGCCCCTAGTAAGCAGATATAGCGTTATACGTGGCACTAGGGTTCCAATTCCTACTCATTTGCGGGCACATGTCTTAGTACCTTGGGGCCCCTTATTCCTCAATTCCCCTTACACTGAAGACAGGTCTGAATATTCCCTTGAAATGCTGTCTGAAAAAAATATATGTTGACAGGTTGGCCCTTCAGATTAGGTGCATTGTGATCTAGATTCAGATTGAAAGCACGCTTGTGTTCCAAGGTGCTCCCTAGCAGTCCACTCTCAAGTGCTGACTGCTGCCCAATGCTGATTGCTCTCTTGGACTGTCTGCTCATCAAAATCTTCTGCTGGTGCTGGTGCTGGTGCTGGTGCTGGTGCTACGACTGCTCGCTGCACGGCTACTTGCATGGAGTTGCTTGCACACAACTCAAGCGCTGGACACAACAGCTTCAAGAAGGGCACCTCCTTGATGATATGGATGGCCATGGGACAATGGAACTGCTCGCGCTGTGCGGGGGTCGTTGAGAAGGACTTTATATGCTGTGCATGCTTCTTGGGCACTGGCTTCCCAAGACAGTCTACCTCCTCCATCTCGTTCTCTTCCTCCTCCCTGGCATGCTCCCTGGGATTGTGCAAACTCCTGCTGCTTCCAGTGCTTGCCGCATGCAGTCGTGATGCTGCATTGTGCAGGGGGTTCGCGGGGCTTAGGTTGGTTGCGACATCTGCACTCCATCACACTGCCCCACTCTGGTTTCATTGTTAACCTGTCAGACCATTTGCTAAGGGGACCTGCTGTCGTCCTCTTTGTACCAAATTGGTTGCTAACAATGTGTTACCTTACCTGCATGGTTAAGCAGCCAGTATGTATTTCCCAAAATGCATATTCATTCAATTTTCAAACTTTGGAAACTTCATGCACGTTATCCCCAACCCATTCTAAAAACAAGCATCAATAGAAAGCAGCAGTAAGAAAACCCGCAAATCCTCTTGACGCTGCATTGCAAGTTCTTAGGCCGCTCCACTTCTTATTTATTTTCTGTAAAATTGATAACAACTCAAATGCGCCCAGCTTGTTTATCAAAAAATTGTGCGTGTAGGTTTGGTGAGGGTCTCGAGCTTGTGGAGCAGCAGTGGCTTGTCAGTGAGATGAATGCGCACATAGAAAGCCTGGGCACTGCTTTGGATATAGACAGCTTGCCGGCCCCAGAAAAACCCAAGGTGTTCAATGATGATGAGCCTGACGGCTTCAGATGACATTTTCATAAACTGATGCTGTGAATGGCGTCTCAGATTGAGTCAAGAGTTATTGTGTTCTTCAAACATTTTCTTAATTTTTCAGACATCGTCTTGCTTCATAGACATTGGTGCCTTTCTAGGCAAGGTTCTGGTGACAGGCTTCAACTACACAGCCCTCATTCGGCAGGTGCAGCTGTGATATCCTTACCTTACCTGCATGGTTAACCATCCAGGTGTTTTCCCTGGAGGAGCTCCAAACTTGTAAAAGCTCATTTTTCATTTGAACTGGTTTGCTCCCTCCAAGAATGACATGCTTCCTAGCCAATTTATAGTCCAACGACAGAGATGATTATGTTCCTCAGAGCCCATGATGGGCTCCTCTCCAATAGTTACTTGATAAAAGCAGGTTTGTCTTGTCTCCTTCAAGCCAAGTTGGTCCGCTACAGAGTGGTTGATTCAACTAGCATTGGATGCAAAAGTGAAAATTGCCAGTGTAAAATTGCTGTGGCACAGCACAATTTTTGGAATGGTGAGGCCTCCAAAATTTTCAGGTGTTCCTAAGCTCTCAGGTGTCCCCTCCTCATTCTCTTTTAAGGCTTCAGAGTTCAGAGTTCAAAGTTCAAGAAGGTGTGAATTGCCAACTTGGCTGAAACTTGGTTGAACTTATTCAAGATGAGCACTTGCACTCTTGAAACATTGCCAGCTTACACAAACTAAAATGACCTGCATATCCATTTTGCAATATTCTTAAATAATAATATTGTGTTTTATATTCTAATAAAAATGCTAACAATTAGGACTTTGTTACATTAGCAACCATCTGAACCTTGTCGCGATGGTCGAGACGTGGAAGCGACAGCCAGCTGGCAGTTGATCACCCAATGGCCCCGCGGAGAACCTTGCGAAACAGGGCTCAGAGGAAACTAGTAACGAGCACACTAGGCGTGC
>LFCJ01000472.1_pt1 | contig 24857 bp, 34 predicted proteins | sample 643141 | NCBI WGS metagenome assembly LFCJ01 (sample SAMN03766243, study PRJNA286221) | soda lake metagenome | biome: soda lake; feature: Kulunda steppe; material: water; isolation source: sample B1-Br-g2 brine of Lake Bitter-1 | place: Russia: Kulunda steppe | collected 2010-07
CTGGAATGATTTTTGCATGAGCACGACGGCACAAACAAGCGCAGGCCAACGATAAATAAATCATCCAAAGCGGTGAGGTGTGTGCCGAGATATGGTGTTGCGAGCTTGCTGACCACTTTTGCATAGGAATGGGGTGACCCAGTGGTGGGGACGACCTGAAGTTCCCATGGCAATCCTCGAACTTTTGGAATTCCCAAAAAAAAGGGGCCAATCATGCACCCCGATCCTCTGTTCATAATTCATATTTTTTGGATTCCGAAAACAATTCCGAAAATTTTTTGCGTGTGACCGTTGCCAATTTTCCAAAAATGTTCGCCTGAATGATGAAAAATCTTGCGTGCGACCGCGGCCTTAGGTATGGCTGGCGGTCAACCTTAACGTATCGTACCCTGTACTATGATTTAGCGTACCCTAAATTTGAGCTCGCCTGTAAATCAGAACTTATTGTACCCTTTATTCAAACCCGACCCTGAATTTCTATCCTTTGCCTCAACATCACAACAGGTATCAGCAAGGAAAGCGATACATGCCAGTGGCTGTCTGTACCAGCCAGAACGTCTTCTCCCGACCTTGTGCAATTTCATTAGCTCACTTGATAGCAAAAGCATTATCACATTGACCTGACTGAAGGCCAAGCCTTGATAAGCCTTCGTCCTTGCCATGAAAATCATGCCAAGGTATGCACAGCCCAGATACTAATGATGATGATGATGGGCAAGCCGACAAAAAATGTAAGGCCACAGGTTTAATCTACCAGAAGGAGCATAGCGGAAGTGATTGAGGGGATGCATCACCAAGGCTGCAAGGGCATGCCCAGAATCCTCAGAAACATGCCTATGAAGAGAGGTCTGCAAGCTTGACCTCGAGCATAAGGCATGAAAGTCAATGAAACAGATTGCCAATCAAGTAGTCACAAAGCTTCAAAGACAGGGATGACACTGGCAGACAACCTAAGCCTCAATGCCTGTGATTGGTTGTGAGCAGTGGGAGCACAAAGCCTTTCTTGCAATCCACTTATCTGCGCAACCTCTGCACATGACGCGGTGCTTACAAGGCAGAAACCCGACAAAGGGCAGCACCTCCAAACACATTGTGCACTCCTTATCCAAACGCTCCTCACGCCGCAGCTTGGCCACTTTCTTGGTTGGGGCAGCAGGGGCTTGTGCAGGCTGTATGGCTGGACCCCTTGCTGCAACCTGGGCTTGCACCTGCTTGGCCTGTGCAAACAGATGGCAAGTGGCACAACAGAAGCATGTGCACTTGCGTTCATGAGGCACAGTATGAGAAAGCTAACTAAGGCAAATTAAAAAGGAGTGGGGCTCCAAAGAATGAACCCCCCAGGTTGGTGTGAGAGGGGTGAGGAAAACTTACTGCATGTCCACATGTTCATGCCACAAGCAAATAAAAGCCAACGACCTATAAGGCCATACACCATAAAAATCCTCCGAAGGCCCATGAAGAGGACCAATTCATCATTTCAGTGCCTGGCTCTGTGCACAGCGTTAGCCGCAACTGCCTGACCACCAAGCATGCAACTGATTTGGAGTGGTTGTACAGCAACCTGCGCTGGGCCGAGCGCATACAGTCCGTAGAGCAGCATAATATAAAGCAGCCCTGGGTAATGCTCTCAGAGGAGGAGGAAGAGAAGGAGAAGAAGAAGAAGGAGAAGGAGGAGGAGGAGGAGGGGTCAGCAGTGGGAGACTTCAGTGTTGAGGATAAGAGTGGAGCACAGCAGAGAGGATGCTTAACTGGAATGCAGCATTCAATAAATTATGAGTGTTTTCTTTGTGATGCAAAAACACAGCAAATATGAGCAATAGAGTGTGTCCCTAAGCGTGGCTGATGCTGCCAGGCCCCCTTGCAACGCAGAACCTTAACTTTGAACGGAATTTCTAACAAAAAGGCTCATTTTTGTTCCCAATGCAAAACTCAATAAAGTTTCATTTTTAGTCACCTGTCAGTTTAGTTCATTTTCAGATCCCTGATGAGTATGGGTGCAATCTGCAAGAGACTTGGCCATTTCTGTTCCCGATGCAAAATTCAGTTAAGTTCATTTTGCATATCCCTGATGAAAATGGGTACAATTTACAAGAGACTTGGCAAGACTTAGCGAGGCTCATTTTGTAAGGGCAGGCCTAGACGAAAGATGATCGATTGAGAACTGCCATCCACAAATGCCTCCTTCAGGACTCTGACTAACATCTCTCAGTGAACTTCTTGAAGCCACAATAACAACCAGGGTTGGGTTATGCGTATTTTATCGCATTGTACGCATTGCTAAAATTGTAAAAAAAATTCGCGCATGGAAAAATCCTTATGCGTCCAATGCAGAAACTGCCCCCTCCAGTGTTTCCTGTGTTCCTGCTCAGCCTTGCTCAGCGGAGCACTCCCCTGCACTACTTGGCGGTAGTGAGGTGTTGCGCGCAGTTGCTGCCATATTTTTGTTGAGCTGGCACTACGCTGCTGCTGCTGCCTTGCTCTAAGCATCAATGGGCCTTGGCTCTCATCTCATCCAGGACAGGCTGCAGGACTGCTTCATCTGCTGTGCATTTCACGACCCCACACAATGTACTTGTGCTGGTGCAACTTGTCTATCAGCTCAATGATCTTGACGTGAACACACTCCTTTCCCTTTTGCTTGGCACTTTGATACATATACAAACATGTGTACACGTAAGAATGCATTGAGGTGGCAACAGGTAGCTGGGAGGGGCAGTCAAGGGCCCACAGGCACCCCATTTCCCCCCAACCCCTAACCTCAAAAATGACCCCTAAATGCGAATTGAAGTTAAATACGCGCATTGTCCGTATCATACTGGGCAAATGTATGCATGATCTAACCCTGATAACGACAAAGAATTAGTTGTTACCGCGTGCTCCCCAAGAAGGTTCTCTGTAAATTGCTGCTTTCATTAGCACAGCAACCTTATGATAGAGGTCGTCCCCACAAATGACCCACCTGCCAAGCCGAAATTTCTCACTTTAGCGCGCACTTTACTTTACTTAAACTCATCACTCACCATTCTTTTCCTGAAAAGTGTGAAGGTCTTTTCTGCATCTGGCAATGTCAAGCAGGTGGGGAGGGGATTTGCACATGGGCAGTGCAGGGTGCGAGCAGGGGGGTAGATGGTGGACAGAACATCATCCCACACACACACCTCCAAATTGGGCGCTCTCTGTCCTCAAAAAATTCAAGCACTCAACCCCGCGCATCAGGCATTTTAGGGGGCAAGGCAAGCAAGGGGCCCTGGAGAGCCTGCGGGGAGAGATGGGGAAGCCCCCGCCAAAATAGGCACAGGCCATCGATTGGCCTGACTGTTCTTTAATTATAGTAGATACCTTGGATGCGTGTACATAATCAGTTGGCTTGCAGTTGGGCAGGGGCAAGGCATCAGCGGAATGGATACTCACTGAGCCTCCGGCAGGGTCTGTCGTCCGCACTGTCAGCAGACTATTCAACCATTCTCCCATGCAGCAGCCTCTTTCCAACAACCAGACTAGCTCTATTTTGGTCAGCGGACGGAGAGCAAGCATCTGTCCACAGGCATTTTAATTCAACTCACCCTTCGAGGACAGCTGTGTCTAACAGGGCCTCCAAAGTGGATAATTTCATCAGAAACCATTTTATGTCAAATGTTTGCTTGTTCGCGCCAAAACAGCAAAATTTAGGAGCCCTTAGATTCCAATGGGCGAGCAAGCACAGCAGGCTGAGACCCGCGCCACAGAGACGGCCCTTGGGATGCCCTCAACCCCCCTGGCTGCTCAGAACATGAGGAGCGGTGCTGGAAAGCTTTGTGAGTCGGTTTGGTGGGGGGCCGTTCATGGGGATGACCTAGAAAGATTGCAACCAGCAAGGTTTAGGTTAGGGTTTAGGGTTAAGGGTTTAGGGTTTAGGTTTGACCTCAGCAGGGAGAATGCAAGAAATGCTGACCCATTTTGGGACATACCTGCCCTTCACTGGTGTTCTACGAAGGAAGTGTAGGTTGAATGATCGGCCAGCCTATTATTGCATCAACCACAGTGCACCAGAAGGATTTGTACCAGTAATAACTCATTTTTCAGCAAGATAACATATTTGACACAAACATGCTCAAACATAAAAATTCCAGAGCCAATCGTTACAGAGGGGACTCTGAGGCCCAAGATGAGCATGCTTCTTACATGCTCTTGTGGCATCGTTTGCACTCTTCAGGCCATAGCACTGCCATGTACCTGCCATGTACTGCCGTGTTCTGTTTCCAAGATTTTTAAAGCAGTAAGCTTGACAGGTGTGAACCATGAGGCACCGGTCTCATTGGCTGTGGCGTGAGTTCTGCTCTTGATCCATAAATCCACACCAAATGGCCTAGGGCACCAAATGGCCTAGGGCACCAAATGATATACAAATTGGTGTAATGGTTCTTGCAAAGATCGAATACTCTCTGGAATACTCTTACAGGAATTAAGTGAACATCATAACAGAAATAATGATGGAGTGAAAAGACCCAGTGGTCAACGAGATGTGCATCAGTCATTTGACTAGAAACATCAGTGTCTGGGGTGCCAAAACGGGTCAAAAATTGTGACCTTCCTAACCTGTTGCTCAGCATCCAGGCTCATCTTGCATTGTGAAGGAAGTGAATCATGGTTGTTTGGGGATCAAATGGGCTTTTGTTGGGTTGTTCTGGCTCATTACACCTGTTTATGCCAAAAACACAGGCAGCACATCCTACCAGGCCAAAGCCACCAGGGTCATCCATCCCGCCCCAAGCTTGATCAAGTGCCTAGTAGTATGATAAAGTCAGAACACATAAAAAAAGGAGCACGAGCATGCCTGGGCTTTTGGCCAGTGAGCCCAATCTGCCATAGTCTCAGCGAGACGCCTGGGTGTGACAGAAGAAAATGAAATTCACTCAGCTACTTAAATCAGAGTGTACCTCAGACAAATTGAACAAATATGTTTTCCTGTTAAAGAATCTTCTAACATGACCAGGCTGGCATACTAGGAGGACTGAAGTTACAGGGCACCAAAGATTGCAGGCAATCATGGGTTATATGTAGGGTGCAAGGCATAATATTATGTTACTCCCATATCACATGATATACTATATTACTAATAGCAGTACATAGTATTCTCAGGATTGAAGAATTTTAGCCAGACTGTGCACTCAGGGGTTTTTGAACAAAGGAATTGATTGGTGGAAACCCTGCAAGGATTGGTTGAGCAGAAAAATGTTGAGTGCGTCCAGCAATTTACACAAAAACAGATGCTATTTGAGTTGCCGTTTGTACACTGATTAAGGCCTATGTAAGGCTGCCAAACGAATGAAAAGAAAGCAAGACGGATGTTGCTGCTGCTGCTACTAAGATGTAACCCTCAAGTCAGGTCAGCCAAGCTGTGCCAGAAATCGAGGAGTTCTTGCCCCAAAGGAATCTGAGTTTGCAGACCTGTTGGCAAGGGTGCCTGGACCCCTCTGGCATCAAAAAGAGCTGGGTTTGTCCGCCTAGGTCAGGTGACCTTGATCAGCGCATCGCCATTTTTGCTTGACATAGAAATGAAAATGTTTCCGGGCTCAGGCAGGCCAATTTCGAGGTCCTGATTTGGAACTCATGCAGCAGCAGATCCCCCAAAGGCTCATTTTCGTGCTGCTCCAGCCAGAGGTGCTCATCGGCATGCTGCTGCTCCTCCTCTGCATGCTGCTGCCTCAGCTAGGGGCGCTCAGCGGCATGCTGCTGCGATCATCTGACAGCGCTGCCGCTACAGCAACCTGGCCATCGGCTTTGGGGCAGGCTGCAGCTTGCTGCCAGTACGAAAGAGCAAAAGGTGCCTCCCTGCTGCTGCTTGCTCAGCTATGTGGGCTTTCGCCGCCTCAGACGTGGCCTTCCTTGGTGGCATCTGCAAGACAGCTATGGATTCGAATTACGCTGCATGCCTGCACAACCAAAGGGCAAGGACTTATTCTTTGATCCCTAAACTTTGATTTTTATCAACCCACCTCATGGCAGGTCCCAGCAGCAACTCATGAGCAGCTCACTCCGGGCAAATTTCGGAACGTTCGAGCTACCTACTGCCCTCCCAGAATAATGTCTAGATAAATTTGGATGAATATAATTTCATTTGTCGCGCAAGTCAGCTCCTCAAACCGTGCATCCTACGGTCCTCGCATAGAATCGAGCTTTTCCCTGCCAAAATTGAGCGATTTCCTGGACCCCCGCCCCAGCCCCCGGGACCCCTTTCATAATTGTCCAGATACCTTGCCCAACAATTGTTGTGGCTGAGGCAAGCTGGGGGGGCCCTTTCAGAGGACCCCATTTTGGCAGGGATTTTGCTTGCATCCTGGTTCTGCATCTTGGGCGCCTCCCAGCACTAACTAAGTATGCAGAGTTGCTCCAATAGGTCCAATTGTGGTAGTGTACACTCAAAATTGGGTGGGAGCTTTGGGGCAAGAACTCTAACCTACTTGGCTGATCTGACCTTAGGTCTGCCATTCCAAGCTGCACCCCACCTGACCCCTGCTGCTGCTACTGCTGCTGCTGCTGCTGCTCCTGCTCCTGCTTATATTCAACCCTTAGGTCTGCAATTTCAAGCTGCACCATATCTGACCCCTGCTGCTAGCCCTACACCCAAACCCTAGCCGAATGCACGCCTCAGAAAGGGGTTGTCCATCTTCTTGATTGAGATGTCAGCATGGATGACAAAGCGCATGAGCTCCTTCTGGCAGTCTTGCTGCTGCTTGGATGTTGGAATGTAAGGTGCAACAGGCAGCTGTCATGCCTTGCGCTTAAGGGGCGGCCCACCTGCTCCAGGGCCCTCCTCATCCATCATCACGTCCTCCTCAGGCCGAGCTAGGACCCTGCACCGCTGATCATGCTGCTTGATTGACTGGGATGGGTTGCTGGGGCTGATGAGCTGATTGCAGCGTCGGCACTTAAGAGCACAAGGCTTGTGATGCAGGTCCGTGATGATGGCATCATAGCCAGCAATGGTCTTACTGCTTGTGGTCTCAAGCCGGGACTTGAGCTCTAGCGGGGTGTAGCTGACCCCCAGGAGCTTCTGTCAATGCTTGCCATCAGCGCCTTGCGCTATCCCAAATGACTTCCCTGCCATTTGTTCTGCCGACAGTGCGCTGAGTGCCATTTGAGCACCTGAAAATATCAATAGGGATGGATGGGGAAATAGGTTTTGGGAAGAGCCTCGTCAAGCCTCTGTAGAGAGCCTCGATTCAAGCTATTTTTCTTTTTTTGGAATTCTTTTGGATCAGACCCAAAATATCATTTTATGCAGGGGCCAGATAAAATGATAAAATATGATATGATATCATACCATAATAGTATGAGGAGGGTGCCTCGCACCCTAGTTATATGCTTGCACTGCGCACCAAGATCGCACAATACGGCAGCGAGCAACCCGCGCCACCGTGCTTTGTGCCCCCCTTTGATCAGGCACTTACTTGCATGGAGAGGTGTGCACGCTCCTCAGCACTGATATTCGGACGCGCAAGTGCTGCTACTAGGCCAGGGGGCAAGTAGGAAGGTAGGGTTGGAGCAGGAAGAGAAGCAGACACAGCAGGAGTAGGTCTCCCAGGCGTCGGCACAGACCCTGCTGCTGCTGGTGCTACTGGCCGAGCGATGGCATTGACCATGGCTGGTATGCTTTGGGGCTGCATGGGCATCGTGGCAGCAGGACGCACAGGCGTGGCTGCGACATGGTGGATGGGAGGTGCAGGGGCTGCGGGCGCCAGCTTGGCTGCAGCTGCTGCCACGGGGGCGGTCGGGGCGCGTGACATGGCCAGGGCCAGGTGAGGAGGCAGCCAGGTTGGTGCAGCGGGAGCAACAGCTGGCTGTGGTGGCAGTGGCACATGCGACATGGTCACAGCAGGCTCTGCTTGGACTCGAGCCACAGTGTGGACGGCAGAGGAGATGGCAGAGGCAGAGAAAGCAGGCGCTGTGGCTACTGGCGTTGGACAGGCTTCTGTATCAGCCAAACCGGGGTGTGGAGGCAGCTCTGCTTGCGACGTGGCCAGTGAGCCCTGACCCGCTGCGGGCTGCCCAGCAGCCAGCCTGCGCCTCTCATTCTTGCGCTCTCGCTTGTTCATGGCCTGAGTGCAGCAAAACAAGACACCAGGACAGGACCACATCAATCCACAAGCAGGCAGCCAGCCGTAAGTTGAGTCTGGCAGACAGCTGCAAACTGAGTAAAGCTACCTGACGCAATAGCGCACTGCCTTCCCGATGTAAGTGGATGCTGTCAAGATGACGTTCCCGCAGAGACTCCTAAGGCTTGTCCAAGCATCTCAAACAAAACCATGGAGCTGCTAGATCAAGAGCAAGCAAGGAGACCTCAAGGCACGAAATGAATCGGCCATGTGCACCAAGCTCGTATCCTGCCTGGTGCTTCTGGCTTTTGCGCATGAAGAAACAGATGCAGACACAAAAGGCATGCTGAAGGCCTCAGCGTGCTGATGGTGAGGCTTTCCAGGAGAAGTGGCGTCAAGTGCGCATACATACCTTCACTTCTCCTGCAGACACTGCTCCTGTCGAGACCTGTGCAGGCACAGCAGCAGCCTCAGCAGCAGAGGCGTTGGCCGGGGCAACAACTATTCCAGCCCCTGCAATGTCATGCTTGGCTCCCTCTTCCACCTTCTTCTTTGCTTTACCCTGCTTTTTTACTTCCTGGTTAGCTGTTGGTGCAGACACTGCTGGTACTTCTGGCGCTGCCTCTGTTGCTGCTGGTGAATTATGTGCTGCTGCTTCAGACGCCTCTGCTGCTGCTGCTGCTGCTGCTGCTGCTGCTGCTGCTTCTGCTACCACACAGGCTGCTGCTGCTGCTTCTGCTCCTTCCTCTGGCGGGCTAGGTTCTGGGATGGGTACGGCTCTGCTCTCCCCCACGTCAGGCTCTCCCACAGATTTACCCTTCTTTCTCTCTTTCTGCTCTTGCTTTTTTCTCTGCACATCGCAACAAGCATACCAGAATGGGGGCACTTGTGGTGCAACTAGGGCACGTGGCAATGCATGTTCGGGACCCTGGTCATCCAGAGAAGACACGCCATGTGAGTGAGCACAGCAGCCGACCAACGCCTCAGAGCCAGCAGGACGATGGGCAGCCTGCGCAAACGCATGCTGTGATTCCTGATCATGATCGCCTGGTGCCAAGATGCCAGCTTGCAAAAAACTTGCCATGACTATTACTTTACCTTTGCCTTGGCCTTTTTTTCCTCTTCCCTCTGCCTCTCCCTCTCCATTTCCTCCTCAATTGGCGTCAGCTTGCTTTCACAAGCACCATGCCCCCCTTCAGGAGTTACCTCGCCAGGGCTAGTACCTATTTCCTGCGCAGGAGAGCAGGTAACCAGGGGCGTGGGAGGGGCATCCTAGATGATGCCAGTGAAACATGCTGAAGGGGAGGTCGGTACACATGTGAACCCATTTCAATGAAACACTCGAATCTCAACAAGCTTTGCTTAAAAGAAAAGCTGCCCTTCTTCTTCAAGTACATGATCTTCCATTATCTCTGCTTTATCAATGAGCAAGGACACCATATTGTAGTATTTCTAACATCCTAGCACATCCCCTGAGGCCCTGAAGGTACCCTCCTGGGCCTCTTCATGCCGCATGCGGAATCAGCAATTCTACAGAAGTAGTGGCCTCAATGCCTTGATTTTCAATGCTATTGAGCCTGCCACATGAGTTTAAGTGTCACGAGGATGGTCAGCAGCGCTGATTCTGCACTTAAATGATGCCGAGGCTAGGTCACAGATAAGGCAGGAGGTGGTGAGTGGAGTCAGAGCCAGATTGTGTAACCAATCCATATCTATGGAGGCAACCAGCTCTTCCGCTGAAAATGTCCGAACAATTGTAAACGAGGTTAGCCCCCAAGCCCACAAGACCATACCTCCTTGGAAGCAAGATCCTTAGTGGCAGTGAGGAGACGGATCCTAATGCGACTCTGTGGTGGAAATAGGTGAAGCATGAAAGATTAGTTGTTGAGCTGCATGCTCATCAGCTGTGCACCAGCGCAGAACTTCGCCACAGGGCAGGTGGAGCTGAAGCATACATGCTGGATGCGCTGGGCATGCCTGCAGGAGCAGCACTGCCGACCAAACTGACTTCAAATTAAACATCACACTGAAAGCACTTGCCCACCGCTTCTGCCTCACGGGCTGTCCAGAGCTCTGCATCCTCCATCCGGAACTGTTCCCACTCCTCCTACACGCATGCAAGGAGCAATGCTCTCGCTCAGCGATCTGGCTTCCTCCCCTACCACTTGCATGCTCCAGTTGCAATAAGAGCGGCAGTGCTGAGGCAGGGGTCTGACCATGAGACATCAGCTGCCCGGCCAGGGGACCCCTGTGGTGGCCAGCCTGATGCTGTGAAGCATGATGGAATAAGTGTGCATGCACGCTCGCAAAATACATGCCTCCTCCTTCCTCTTTTCAAGAGATAGGAGCAACCTGTCCTGCAACTCGTGAAAATTCTCGTCTCGCGTCACTGAGGTTGCTGACTCTTGTAGAAAGCCTGAACAAGTTGGCACAGGGGGCTTTATGCAGCAAGCAGCATCTCACCGCAGTCCGAAGTTCCTCATAAGCCTCATCCATCAGGCTTTCTGTGAACTGCTCTTCATCCACAGGAGCTCCATCTCCATCTCCATCTCCGTTGTCCTTGCTCTCATGCTGTTCATCCTGACCATCTTGCCCTGACCAAAAGGGGTACAGATGACAAGAGACTTAACCAAAGCCGCATGTTCTACGCCTCGTTGGCAACAATGGCATACACCCTTGGGTGAAGGGCAGGCTGGAGTGCGATCATCACCTGCCTCCAAAATGGAGAGCACTGTTTGAAGCTAGTCACTGTCCATGTCATGCAGTGCAAGCAAAGGAGCATGGCACACAGGCTTGTTAGCTAAACCAAACAACACATCTTCCAGACCTTGGAAGTTTTCGCTGCCCCCCTCTTGCCGCTGCCGCTGCTGCTGCTGCTCATGTCCCTGTCCACTGGTGGGGGGTTCGCTTGAGCTAGACAGAGCATCCCCTGGCCCACAATCTGAACCATCTTTTCTGTCAAAGGCTTTTCCAGCCGCAGGTTCGGATATATTGCTTGTTTCGATATCCTCGAATCCGCTGTGTTGCTCCTCCCTGCAACCTTGACTAGACTGACGACCAGGTTTGCAGGCAGCCGCATCAGAGGAGGCTTGATTCCACGCTCGTTCTATGAGAGCCAAAAGGTGTGGCTCTATTCCTGTGCAAGGGCAGACATTAGAACGTAAGGGGATGGAGGAGAGCAGAGGCATCAGCAAGTGTCTTCAACCAGACACTGCCATACAGCCAGAGACCGACGCACACGTTCAATAGGAGCAGACAGAAACTTACCCCTGACTACATCAGCTCCCGAGATGGCAGGCCCGAGATTTGAATGGCAGGGCAAATGGCCAACTTGACCAATCATTTCCGATCGGATTTGGAACATTCACTTTTAAAAACATTAAATGTCAACATCCCTGATCACCCGCAACCCTCTGATCAGAGCCTCTGCATCCAGGTAGGGTGCTCTACTGATTGTAGCTTGTGTTCTGACTCACTCAGGTCTCAGGGCTTCGACATATGTTTTTTTATGTTCCATCATCACCATGGTTGGAGTTCACGCACACAACGCAAATGCTGTGCAGGCTCATCTGCAACGCGAGGCCCATCTTTGACGCCAGGCCAGGTGCGCTCATCCTGACTTCTTTAGCAGGGTTTTGCTGTCCTCAATGACTAAGCACAACCCACAGTGATGAGGACGGTGTGACATCTCGTTCAACACGGACTCTGTCCACACCACAAACAGCGCGAAACACATCCTACCACCCTTGTGCATGCAGACTCCCAACTTAAGCTTACAAACTCAACTGTTCTGCCCTGCGACGCTCCTTGGGGTTTTAATTCCCGCATAACCTGTTCCAAGAACAGAAGCATTGTGGCCTCTGCCATGTCATCCAAGGTGAGCGAGCTTACAGGGTTGTGTGCTTTGTGAGTGCATACACTGCTTGCATGTGTGTGGTCTGAAGTACGGTAGCCTTTGGGCCAGTGGGTGACTGCACTTGCTCAGCATGGGGCACAGAGTTGAGAAATTGTACATGTCTGCTGAGGTGCCTGTGCGATGGTCAACATGACTGAAGCAAGGATTTGGTGCATGAAACTGCAGAAGCGCTTGGGGTCAACTCTACTGAGATTTCAGAACTTGTCACAACACTGTTGAACAAATATGCGCCTCTTCACTTTCACCATTCCATTACACCCCAACACGTCCACTTATCTCCAAACTATGGTTATGCAGGCTCAGCATGTCATGTTCGAACCGGAATCCCTGCCCAGTGTACGCTTGGTGACCGACCGTGCCAATGCACCCAGGGACATTGACCTTTTGCTCATAGCAGTCACACAAGAAGATGTAACAAAGAAGGAAGGTGAGGTTGAGCATACCAATGAAGGGGGATACCAGGCCTTTGATGTGTGTTCCTTTTCATAAGCAGTCAGGAAAAGATTTGGTTTTGGATGCACAAATGGCTTGTCTGCTGATTTACGTGTGACTTGGTTGTTTGCTGATTCGTTGGGGGCATGTTAGCTGAAGCAGGAGTGCTCACAACTTTCGTGTTGCCAGGCGTCACTTGACAGGTGGCAACTGAAGAGGCGTGCAATCCTTGCTTTTGGCCTTGTCGCACACTCTACTTTCAGGCGAGGATGCCGTTTTCAGCAGTGAGCGCCTAAAGGCCTTGGATGAGGAGTGTGCAGGTGCCTTGAGTGACTGCTTGGCTACAGGCACATTTGAGGGCAAGAAGGTGTGAACTCAAACAGACCGCACCTGAATCTCAGCGTGGGCATGCAGGCTCGGGTATGCAGGCCCGGGCATGCTTACAATATGTGTTTGTGCCAGTGAGTGGAGTGCGCTGTTGCTTGGATGTGTGCGCACGTTTTTGCTTGCATGTGCTTGCACGTACGTGGATGCATGCACTTGGTGCACATGCTTGCGTGTATGTTAATTTATGCTCGATGTGATTCTCCAGTCTGCCCTAATCATAGTGACCACCGATGTGGCCTCTCTGATGAGCATTTGTGCCGTATTCGAAAGTGCATGGAAGTGGGTGAGCCAAATAACTGATGTAACAGACCGCTGCTCAGACTTGAGGCTGTTGCCTCAACATGGGGCACCTGCACAGAGCTGCAGGTCATGCCAGCATCCATGCAAGATGTTAGCCTGGACGTGCTGCATGTTGTACATTTGGTTGCCGCAACTTCATTTTTTCACTCTCAAACCAGCAACAATTGTCCCTCAAATTGTGTGCAGCCTTACATGTAGGCCAGCCTGCCTTAGAACGCATGCCCAGGCTTTTTGGGCTCTTCTGTAACCGCTCCTGCTGCAGGGCACGCATTCCAGCGTGGTGCGTGTCGGCCGCACAAACTCCGCGCCAGGCCTGCTGGGCGCAAAGGGTGTCGCTTTGTTGGGAGTGGGCAAGGCAGCTGACCTGGGGCCCACTAGCAGCAGCAGTAGCTGGGGCCCTTCTTGCTACCAGGTGGGGGATGGGGATGCAGAAACAGAAGGATGGTAAACAGGCAGACAGGCACAACTATGGAATTGATTGAACGATAGAACAATTTAGCGCAGCAGCACATGCCTCGTTTCTGATGCATTTAATCATCCGGTGCTGTTTGAGTCGCTTGTGACGAACGAAGCGAATATCCGCTATAATATCCTTCTCAACTGCTGCATCTTATAAAGAAAGCTCTCAATACCAAGTCGCTTGATTCCGCACCCACTTTTCACCATCTGCACTGTCAGCCATACTCGCAGCTCTCACCTTATTCAGGCCTTGACCCAAAACCTTACCCCAAATCCTAACGAATAGCAGGGGATTTATGCAAGTAAGATAGTCAGAAAATGCTTTTGCTTTGTACATGCGCTCCATAACTCCTTTGCTCATTACCACTCTGTCGCCACTGCCGCTTATGTGCGCTTTTGCCGATGCAGGCCCTGGGTGCAAGTGTCGCCTCTCTGGCCAAAGCGCAGCGCGCTGCCAAGGCGGGTGTGCTGCTGCTGGATGCGCCAGCAGGGGGCAGCGATGCTGAGAAAGCTGCTGCTATCACGCAGCTTGCATCAGGTTTGTGCGCACAAAGCCTGTCAACAGGTCGTGGGCTTGTGCTCCCTTCTTTCCAGCAGCAGGTGCCAGGAAGCCCTGTTTTGATCTCCCTGATCAAGGCACGTGTGTGCGTGCATGTGTACGCATGTTTGTGTGCGCATGTACACCATGCCCCATGTGTTTTGAGGAGCTTTTTTTCCGCCTTGAGCAGCTTGGAGAAAGCCTGGTCCTGGTACTCACCCCTGCTGCTTGTGCTGCTTGCCATAACTTTTTGCAATTAAATGCAGCAGTGCTACATTTGGCTATCCTATCTGCATGTAGCCACTGCATACACCCCCTGGGGTAGCCTGGATACACATGTTGTGCTGGCAGCCTATCTCCACCAATACCAATAACCAACACATGATGTGTGCACGCACCCTTACATGTAGCAAGCATTAACTCATATCTAATACACGATAAACACATACCTTCTGATGGGCAATCAGGTGCGATGCTCGCTGGCTACGAGACTACCCGTTTCAAGTCAAAAGCAAGCCCGACTGCCAGCAAACTGGCTGAGATGGTAGTCATTGGCAGCGGTAGGTCATCAATGCAAATTAATCAGGCTGTAGACTGGTAAGGAAACTGAAGAGGAGCCCCAATAATGAAGATGAGAGGTTTTTATAGATGTGTCATTTGTCATTTCAACTCTGCAAGTGGGCAGGCTTGAGCTCCTCATAACCTATCATCATGTATTCCTTAATTCACCTACATCAGCGCAAGTTTTCCATCTGCCTCGCAATAACCATCTTGAGTTCAGTCAATGAAGGGTGAGGATGCTGTGCACTTCATGTGTCATGCAATGACATGACTGCGAGAGCATCAAGTCACATGCCTGAGAAATGCGGACATTTGAACGCCTTGCTGGCCAGTGGTAAAGCAGACATTGCTGTCCTTTCTTGCCTGCTGCGCCCATATGCTCCTCGTAATACCACAATCTACCCATGACTCCACTTGCGCACGCACATGCCCATGCGCAGGCAGTGTGCTGCCTCCGGGTGTCACTGGGGATGCAGCTTTGCTGAAGGCGCGTGCTATTGCAGTTGGCAACTTTGTGACCAGGTAAGTAGAAGGCTCAGTGCAATAGGAAATGAGCTCGATGCAGGGGGGGTTGCAAAGGCCTCAGTGGGTGGGAGCTCTGCACACACCCATGCGTTGAGGGGTATGTTGCTTCTGGAGCATGTGATGAGGAATACTTGGCTGCGGAAGAATGTCAAGAATGTGGCTTTTCTTGTTAGAGGTGTGTATCGTTCACTACTTAAATTCTTCAAAAAGGTTCCTCATGCTGTGCGTGATGTGCATAGGGTTTAGGGTTTAGGGTTAGCTAACACACTTGAAACTTCACCATTACAATGCTTGTGAGTCGCGCAAATTTATGCCTTCAATTTGATGCATGCTGCCAGACGGCAGAGCTTGCAACCTGTGTAGGCTTCCCGCCATGCAGGCCTCACTTCCTTTTCCTCCTTTGGTATTTTTGCTGGCTGTACAAAAATGCATTGTGTTTTGGTTTTTCCCCTAAGCAAATGGGATTGTTTCAAATCTAGTACACATGATGAACTTGGAAATTATGTTGAGGAGAACAGTAATCATGACAGCAAAAGTTTTGGCTTTCGTCTTGTACTAAAGTTGGTGTAGTTGTTTTCTTCCATGCCTTCGTAACTTTTGTACAGGTACCTTGTGGAAGCCCCCCCAAATGTGTGCAACCCAACCCATATGGCTGCTGCAGCTGCCCACATTGCCAAGCAAGCCCCAGAGACCATGAAGGTGCAGGCAGGACCTCCTCTAGCGGCACCATCCTTTTGTGGGCTGACCTGTATGCTTGCATGGCACACTGCAAGATTGTACACGCCAAAACACAGCAACACAGGCATTCAACTAACATTGAGCCCAATATTGATTTCTATATTTAAGACTAGAAATTTCGGTAATATTGTGCACTGATCATCCCAGATTATTTCCATGCGGATAATCTTTACATTTCCAATTACTTGGTTGCAATTATGGTCCAAAATGAGCAGGAAAGAGGGGGTGGCTGGTGGTATCAGTGGACCCAACTAGTGTCCCAGGCATCCCGAAGAACCTGTGTAAAATTTTGAACATATGTCACAAAGAAAAAAGAGGAAGGAGGGATAATGTCACAAATGTGGAGTATGCAGTCAATAAGCACATGGTGCATGCACGTTGCAGTGTTAGCATGTTTTTGACGATTTTGCATCATGAAGCCTCCTACTATTTTAACCCTTACCCTAACCCCACTAACCTAACCCTAAATTTACATATGCTTTTGGGTATTTGAGAGCCAGAACAGCCATGCAGCTGGTCCAAGTTGAGTCAAGAGGGATGCACAGATGGATATTGCGAAGCAGTAGCAGCCTCACCTCCAGGGCAGCTTCAACTTGAAGGGGGCACAGCATTGCCAGTCAATTTTGCACCTGCAATGGAGTAGCAGGCGCTTAAGGAGTGCAGGAGAGCAGTCAGCAAAACTGAGCGCAAAAATGTGCGGGCACAGGAGTGAGGAATTGGTGTGATGCATTGCTGTTGTTTGATGCATGAGCTATAACTGGAATACAAGCCATGCTTATGTAATAGGTGGGAATCAATGACCTGAACCTGGTTGTTTTCCCACTTGATATGAATATGCCGTGGGCTTGTATTGTGTTGCACACATGAATGTTAAAGCATCAGTGTTAAGGGTTGGGCAGGGCCTCGCCAAGACTCGCCAATGAGGAGACTCGCTGAGACGCAGCGATTCTGTTTGGGGGACTGAGGAGGATCCTCATTGGTGACAAGTTTCACCTTCTTGGTATGTAATTTGCCGGAAATTCATTCGCAAAATGAGTTAACAATTCCCCGAAGTCCCCTCAAATGTTACAGATAAATTATTATGATCTAAAGTGAGAAAGGATGGGTAAATAGGGTGGCCCAGTCTGCCAAAGAGACTTGCCAAGACTCAGGTAGACTCGTTGTAGATGGGTAGGGCCAAGATGGAAATTGTCATTAGGAAACTGCTTTTCACAGGCGTATCCTTTGGTCCTGAGAATTTTCATGTACTTCAATACAATTGATAACAAATTATTTGAATAGGTTTGGACATTTCAGAGACCGGGATGAGTTACAGGCTGTTCCCTCCTCTCCACCCCTGTTCCACCCCCCTCAATTCCACCCTTACCAACAGAGCTGCTCAATCCTTAGCATTCTTTTCGTTTTGTCCAGCAAGGAGCTGAGGCTGGACTCCAGGTCGCCCACAGATGAGTCCTTGTGTTGCAGCAGATGCAAATCACTTTCTGCGCAAAGCAAGCCTTGAGCAGTGCTTGGTGCACATCTGGCCCCAAAATGACCAGTTACGCTCACAGGCACAAGCTGTGGGACAGGTCGCCCACAGATGAGTCCTTGTGTTGCAGCAGATCACTTTCTGCGCACGCGCCAAAGCAAGCCTTGAGCAGTGCTTGGTGCACATCTGGCCCCAAAATGACCAGTTACGCTCACAGGCACAAGCTGTGGGAGCATGCAAAGCAGCTGCACTTTGGCAAGGGTGGGGAAGCCACGTTTGGGAGCCCAGAGGCGCAAGTAGTTGACGCACAGAATGGTGGGGTCTGAAGTGCATGCTGCCGCCAAGTGCTTTCCTCCCCTTTCTTCTTCCATTCTTTCATGCGTTTGAAGACACAATGTCATGGATGCTAGCTCCCTGGAAGGATTGGTAGCCTATTACGCTGTCAGTCATGTCCGAGCTCATCACATCATCACGCTCCTCACTGTCCCACACCACCTCGTCTCTCATTCTAGGTTTATTTTCAAATATTATTATTTATCTGGAAGAATTTGAGGGATTTCTAGCAAATTATTGCACTACTTCGGTGTTTACCAGTCTAATAGGCGACGCTCGTCGATGACGAGGGTCCCCCCATCCCCCTAAGAGACTTGGCGAGTCTCGGTGAGACATCTGTCCAACCTTAAAAGTGAGGGATGAGGAAGTGTGGGAAGAGATGATAAGCTTGGACGTGGCACCCTGTCAAACAGGGTGATGGGTAAAGATCCTTCAAGGGAGCCTGTGCCTCTGCTGATGTCATCTTCAAAGTTCCCTTCAATGATGGAAGGAAAAAGGGAGAGCAGTTGCCCTGCCATTCAACCTCTGGCCTGTGGGCTTTGAAGCTTGTGAGCATTGCTTCCCTGCCCTTGTCACTGTGCGGCTGCAACCAACAGCTTGTGCCAGTGAGCAAAGCATTTTGGCTGCCACACACTAAGCGCCACAGCTGTACTCCAGCGCGTCTGAAGCCCATGTACATCCGCAGAAATATCAAGGACTTCTCTGTGGATGACCTGGAGCCTGCACTTGCCAAAACGAAAATATATTGCCTTGGAAGGCAGCCTTGTGTTCGTGGAGGAGTAGCGGGGAGAGGACAGAAAAAGCTTCGACTCGTCCTGGCCTCCAAATAAATTTGGATTCAAATTTCTCCCCATTATCTGAGATTCTCAGATTTACACGTTTGCAAGTTAGGGTTAACCCCCAGCTCGGTCCTAAGGCCAATTGGTTTGTTGCTGGTGTTTGCCAGCCAAAAAATAATGCCACTTTTGGTTGAGATGAAATGGCAGAGTTTGCTGTGCCGTTGAGAAAGGGGATCGAACACAGTCTGACTAGGCAAGGCATGCAAAATGTAAGAGGCCTTCACAGAAAAGGACTGGCAGAAAGAGAGAAAAATCAACAAATGCTTCTTTCTGAGAGAGCACACAAACAAGTCTTGACAGTGAAAAAGAATATATATATCATTTTGCACAGCAGCACAAGAGCACTTGTCACAGTGTCTATAACCACCGCGTCAGATGGAGGATTCCACCGCGAGAGTATGTGCACACAAACATGACCTGCCCATTTTCCTCATAATATGCACAGGGAGGTCAAGGTACAGATAGCAAAATGGCATCTCGGGCGTATGTTCTCAAAGGCTACTGTGAAAAGCAGACTTCAAATTGTCTCCTATCTAGACCCTGCCCATCTACGAGTCACACCAAGTCTCGCTGAGTCTCTTTGGCAGAATGGACCATCCTATTACCCCATTTTTACTTTTGTTTTGATTTATATGCTCCCGCAGCTTGAGGTGTATGAGAAGGCGCAGTGCGAGGCCATGAACATGGGCCTATACCTTGGCGTGTCTGAGTGCTCAGATGAGCCCCCCAAGTTCATCCACCTTAAGTATACTCCCAAAGGTGAGGCTTAAGGTGCAGCTTTAAGGGAGCACAGGACCAACTGCCCCCATCAGGCGCCTTGTCCACAGATGCTCCATCATAGCCAGGGCAGGTCTAGGTCAAGGGCGATGAGGATGCTGCACTGCCATGCTGTAATACTTGGAAAACTGCTCGATTCGCTAAGGCTTACATAGCTCATTGCTCAATGAGGTATAGGTTCAAGGCGAGGTAGGTTCAAGGTTCAAGGTGAGGTATGGATGCGCATGCTGCAACAGCGAGGTCTGGCATTCTGTACCTGCGTTTGTTGGGATGCCGGATCAAGGTGCCAATGGTGTCTGGTCCCTGCAGGTGGCTCCAATGGCAAGTCCATTGCTGTTGTGGGCAAGGGCCTCACCTTCGACAGTGGAGGTTACAACATCAAAGCCGGCCCTGGTTCTCTGATTGAGATGATGAAGTTTGACATGGTGCGTGCGCCTGGGGCGGTCTTCCAAGTCTTCAACTAACTTTCTTGATGTTCAGGATGCTGCCTTAGCACTTCTGAGCCTCATACGGATCAGGACAATGATCTCCACCAGTAGGTCCCTGTGCGGTTTGCATATCAAACAGGAAATCCTGGTCTTGCACCAAATAATTCATTCAATGCACTAAGCTGCCAAGGCAAGTGTCTCACCATGGACTTCACTGGACATCCTGCACATGCATGTTCTATGTAAACCTTGCAGCACACCTTTGCCCTGAGGTGAGCCTTCAAATGACTTATGGGCTGTGCATGCTTTAATATGTGCAGGGCGGGGCAGGCGCGACGCTGGGTGCCGCGCGCATCATCAGCGAGCTGCAGCCTCAGGGAGGGCCTGAGGTGAGGTGACTCGCCTGTCCTTCATTGCTCTGCCGCCAGGCCTGGCTTGTGTAGAACGCTTGCGTTCAGGCATTGTTTTACAGGTCTGGTAGGTGCTTGTCTGGCTGGGCGCTTGTGCTGGGGTGTACTCCATCTGCCATATGATCTGCAGATCACCTCTAGTTGGCTGGTATCAAGAACTGGTGCAGGTTCATAAATGCATCTATGAGGCCTTAGACAAGCAGCAGCAGCAGTGCAGGGAGGAGGGGCTCATTTCCTGCTTGTGCGAAGTGGGAGGTCCATCATATGAGACTGGCACACTGTGGAGTGGCCTAAGACTGTCACAAAACACTGCCACATTTAACAAGCAAATAACTCTTGGGCTCAATTTGCTCTGCTCTTTGGCGTTGCAGGTGCACTTCATCGTTGCATCGTGTGAGAACATGGTGGCTGGGCATGGGCTGAGGCCTGGTGATGTACTTACATCCGCTAGCGGTGCGTTTTGCTAGCTGTAGACTGTTAAGGGTCTGAGCTCCACTTCATACCGCACAAATTGAAGTGCACAGGTTGGGCATCCATTCTGTATCACAGGGGCTCGCATTGTAACCTGAGGACATTGATGAGAACTTAGCAGCAAGTGATCCGTGCATGCACGGAGCTTTTGGTGTTGCAACTTGCAACAAGCACTAGAATTGTAGCTAGTCCCATGAAATGAAGGCACCCCATTAGTGCAAGCCATAGCCCTTAGGCCCTAGGCCCCAGTGCCTGCTGCTACAGGTCTTTGCGATGCCGTTGCCCATCTTGAAACATGACCCCTGTTTGTGCGCTTGAATCTGTGCAGGCAAGACTGTTGAGGTGAACAACACAGATGCTGAGGGTCGGCTTACCTTGGCTGATGCCCTCTGGTTTGCTCAGGTGAGGCACAAGGGCTTTTGCACAGTCCACTTCATGTGGCGGCCACATGGAGCTGGGAGCTTGCCAAGCCAGAGTGACAGATTGAGGAATTTCCTCTACTGCCAACGTTCCAGGCTCACCATTCCCATGGAGGTCGAGCATTAGATATGCCTGCTGCATTGTGTGGGGTGGGTGTCTCCTACTTCACTGCACCACTAGACCTTGCTGTCTTCAAATATGACTGCCGTCAAGGGCATGCATTACTTTTTGTGTGAGCAAATGAATGTACATGCACCCTTGTGTATGAACATGTGCTCAAAATGTGCATGTGTGCACACCTTTCCCGTAAGCTTACATGCAAATACTGTTCGTTCATGTGCACAGTCAACACATGTCCTTGTTGACGCTTGTTGATGATGTGTGTGGCAAAAATTAAGGGTGCTTTTGGCAAGCAGATATTGGACTGGTCAAATATGGTACTACGCCATGCCCAGGCTGCAGCTGCTGCTATTGCCTAACAACAACTGTCCACATTGACCCTGACCTCTACCAGCTACAGCTTATCGAGGCCTACGCCATGCACTGTTTGTTTTACCATGACTGCTGGAAGTACACATCATAGACATGTTACACGATGTTGGCAATGATCTGCCTGGGCAGGTGCTCAATATCACGCAGTTGCATTTCACTTGTGTTCTTGTCTCTAATATCATTCTTATGTTAGCATGCATGCATCTTAGCATTGATCTAAGGATGCTGGGGAGCCTGGGAGGCGCTAGTGTGTTGCGCAACATTGTGGCAGATTTTCATTGAAAACCAATTGTGGTACTGCAATGCTATGTAATTTTGCAATTTTGGTAATTTTGTGTATATGTAAGTTGTACACTATGAATTGTTAAAGGTCAAGACAGAGCGCTATACATCAAATATCTGTAAGCCAGCACTGACCCCAAGTTGATTGAGCTATGCTAAGTTTTGGCGCTCACACCTGTTGTGGGATAAGGCACATTTGCGGTGCACCGTCAATAATCTTAGGAGGATGCTTCGGTGATTGAATGTAAGCTTGTGAATGCACGCCTGCTGATAAAATGCCCCAAACTGGCAGCAGACTGACCTTGCTCCTTTCAGACAGTGTTCCCACGTTCGCTTCCCCCCCCCCTGCCCTTGCCTTTTCCACCTTAGACGACTCTTATTGCGGGATGCTTATGACTCGCGTGCAGGAGAAATGTGGTGCCACAGCCATCGTAGACATTGCCACGCTTACTGGCGCCTGCATGATTGCTTTAGGCGGCGAAATTGCCGGTCTGTTTACCCCCACTGATTCTGCTGCAGCAGAGGTGGTTGCAGCTGCCAAGGTAGCAGGTGCGTGGTGCTGGTGTTCATTCAGGGTCCTTTCTCAATACTTGCTTGATTCCTGAGTGTCAGAGTCTTTATATCAGGGATGGAGGTTTCTCCCGGTTTTGAACTAAAATGATAAGTGCTTCAGCAAAATACAAAATGCATCTCATGGTTCAAACATGGATTTGCCAATGGGCGTTTGAGAGGAGAAAGAGGAGAGGGAAGCTCTAAACGACGCCAATTAACCCTCCCCTCCTCAACCCCGTTATTCCATGCACCTTCATTTCATCACTAATGTCAAAGTCTACTGTTTGACGTAGGATACTTCTTAGCTTCTAAACGGAGCAAGACAGGTGCATCACAAGGCCCAATTGGGGGGGTCTTGCAAATTCACGAATCATCAATCTTTATTTCTAAACGGACTTTTGATACGGAGAACTTACATTATCTCATTTGAATGCGTGAATGATTTAGAATGCGCAAAAGTTTTCCATCCCTTTTGTGCAAAAAAGGAATAAGACACCTGCAAGCATGATGGCTAATTGGGCTGATTCAGCTAGGTGCCTAGTAAGATCGAATGTGTTCATGCAGCATATGTCTCAGCCCTTTCACATGCTGCCCTAAAAGTTAAGTTAGCATGGTACGCACACCTCTGCAGGCGAAAAAGTTTGGCGCATGCCCATGGAAGACAATTACTTTGAGCAGCTCAAGAGTCCAATTGCTGACATGAAGAACACTGGCAGCAGGTGGGCCTTTGGCATACCTTTTCAATATTCAAGCCTTGGGCAGCCTTTGGCCTGCGGTCACGGCCTATGAGGCCTGCAGATCTGATAGGTCAATCATTTACTCTTAGGCAGACGCGTGCATGTGGCTTGTCTTTGATACACTTATTGTTGCGACATTGGGCCACGTATTGCTAACAAGTTTGTCTTCCTTAGTAGTGAAGTGAGTCTTGAGGACACCAAGGAAGATTGAGGAAAATCTTGCCTGCTCTCTCCTGTAGATCCAGGTCATATTCTGCCAATATTTTGTCCAATTCAATCACTCTTGATAGAGCGATATGCACATAACTTCTTATCCTGACTTGTATGTTTTATTGTGCAGGCTGGGTGGTTCTATCACAGCTTCTTTATTTCTGAAACAGGTAGGCAAGACCTAATGGTCGACCTGATGGACTCCATGCACCTTGCACAGTAAAGCACGCAAAGTATGGCCTCTTCCTTGTCACTAACAAAGCTGTCCTATGTTCAGCCTCATATCAGCGGCTGCTGTACATATCCATCATTGATCTGCAAACAAAGCGCGTGGACTCCAAAGGAAAGTATGGTGCCTCTTGCAGGTTAAATTCCTGCTTCCGTCCTCATCCCATTATGCACTTGCCTGCAGTTCATCAATGACGGTGTTGAGTGGGCTCATGTGGACATGGCTGGCCCTGTGTGGGACGAAAAGCTCAATGTCCCCTCTGGTTTTGGAGCGGCCACGCTTGCTGAGTGGATTATTGCACAAGGCAGGAAATGAAGATGGCCTGAGGTGTATCTTCGCACATAATTTATTGATGCGCGAGTCATAAAGCACATCCTGCTTGGACAGATGCAGTGTTCTCAAGGAGATCTTGGAGCTGTACCTGACTTCTGTGGGCAGATTAATTGCTTCTGGTCTGCTTTTAGCAAGAAAAGGGCAAAGAGCTGTGTCGTGGACTAAAAATGTTTTCCTGATTATTAGAGGGGGAAGCTGTACATTACGCGAGGAAGGCTCTGCCCGGTTAAGGTACGACAACTTGGCTTGAAGGTCACGTAGCTGCACCAGGGCAGCTTTGTGAAAACCTTTCAGGCCACCAAAACAAATAGCTACAATTTTGGGATGAGGTAAAGATTAGAAAAGAAAAGAAAAACTACGTCGGCAGTGAAACTACTCCCTACATCAAAGGGTTACAAGGGTTACAAGAAAAAGGCCTTCAGTCAAGAAGTTCGACTGCTAGCCTGCTCATAAAAAACTATCAGTGCATGAAGGAAGAAATATAGCTTATTGTTTTCCTGGCCCAGAAAAGCAGACACATCGTTCAAGCCTGCGGAAGAAAGAAGGGAAGCATAAGTCCTTCGGAGAGAGACCACGTGTGGATGGGTGCAGTGGAAAAGGACGTGTTGGTCATCATGTACATCATGAACATTACACATGTCACAAGTAGGGGAGGTATTGTGAGTCCAGGTCACAATTTCAATTCGTAGAGTGTGGGCACTAAGTCTGAAGCGAGCCATGCTGCGAAAAACAAGGTTTACGAGGTTTACAAGGATAAGGCCTTCAGTCAAGAATTGCGACTGCTAGCCTGCTCATAAAAAACGATTAATTCATGAAGAAAAAATGGAAGTTTATGGTTGTTCTGGTTTAAAAAAGCGGACACATCATGAGATCCTGCCTGTGAGAACAAGGGAGCATACTTCCTGCGGAGAGAGACCACCTGGGGATGTGTGCAATGAAATAGGA
>LFCJ01000473.1_pt1 | contig 24846 bp, 31 predicted proteins | sample 643141 | NCBI WGS metagenome assembly LFCJ01 (sample SAMN03766243, study PRJNA286221) | soda lake metagenome | biome: soda lake; feature: Kulunda steppe; material: water; isolation source: sample B1-Br-g2 brine of Lake Bitter-1 | place: Russia: Kulunda steppe | collected 2010-07
CAGGGGGAGAGTCGTGTCCATGCTATAGGGCAATGTGACAGGGGGAGAGTCGTGTCCATGCTATAGGGCAATGTGACAGGGGGAGAGTCGTGTCCATGCTATAGGGCAATGTGACAGGGGGAGAGTCATGTCCATGCTATAGGGCAATGTGACAGGGGGAGAGTCATGTCCATGCTATAGGGCAATGTGACAGCGGGAGGACAACGGGAGAGTCCATGCTACGACAACATGACACATGCTGAAGGCGTGATGGCTGCCGTATGACATCTGGAATGCTGCATTGCCTCAAACTGCCAGGGGGGGCGCACTTGACTTTGACAAACCCTCGCAAGGGCATGCCCCCTCCCAAGAGGCCGATTGAGATCCCTTTCTGTGGCTGGTGCTTCCGAAGTCTGGGGTCACATGGATGACCCTTTTGGCGGAGGCAGGTGTGCACTCTCATGCTCTGGACCGACCTAGCAAAAGCTTGTTTGCGGCTCAATGCAACAATCAGTTCAACAGAGCATGAGTCAAGGGCTGGTTCAGAGGCGCATGGCTGTCAAGGGCTGGTCCAGGGCGCTTGCCTGCCCTTAAACGCGCACTTACTGCTTGCCACTCACTGCCGGCGCCAGGAACTGCTTGCCACTCACTGCTGGCGTCAGGAACTGCTTGCCACTCACTGCGGGTATCAGGAACTGCTTGCCACTCACTGTTGCGCCGGACGCTCCTCGCGTACAAGATCGGCTCTTGAGACACCAGGGCCACCTGTGCCACCAGAGCATATGCAAAGAGGCTCAGCCGCTTCAGGCGCACAAGTGCAGGGCTCTGACGACATGCTTTGGGCTAGACACAAGTGCAGTGCTTTGACGACATGCGCCAGCCTGCAAAAGAGCAACAAGCCGCAGCACACATAAGCCCGCCGACTGTCCCAGGAGGAGCTCAGGCTTGCAGGAGGAGGGAGTCTTGAGGAGCAAGACAGTGGAGCCCGGACCAAGCCCTGCCCCCTTCGTACATAGTCCCCTCAACCTGGGCACCAGCTCAAGCTTGCATGACTTGACGCGCAGGGCCACACCTTGCGCTTCAGCCACTTTGAGCTGTACACACCGATGTCCTTGCCGTCCATCAGCACCTCGCCCATCTGTGGCACGTAGTAGCGCTCCTGCACACGTGCACGGGCTGGGGGGATGGGTGGCCACCATATTTCTGTCCATTCATAGGACCGCGCGGTGGCCCGCTGCAGCAGCCCCTACTGCACCACCCCTAGTGTGCCACCCCTAGTGCGCCACCCCTGGCACACCACCCCCGCCACCCCTGCCCCCGTCGCCTGCGCGGCCCATATGTGGAGGACCTGGCCCATCCACTGCAGTCCCACAAGCGCTGTTGCTCCAGGGATCATCACACAGGGCACACATAGGCTGGATCTGCGCGACACGAGGGACAGAGGAATGTGCCGCTTGCAAGGGCGTGCCCGCCTGCTGACCCACACGCCCACGGACCCACGCGCACCAAACAACCTGCCAACACGTGCACTAGGCACTCCCTCACAAAGCACGCCCCTGCTGCTGATCGGCTTGATGCACTGCAGGACAGTTGGGGGGCCTTGCTGGGGGGTGGCTAGTAGGTCTGCACTCCGAACTGCGCCAGCGGACACCGACTTGTGGGACATCACTGTGAGGCAGCTGGTTGTTAGTGCAGCCTCGCTTCCAACAACCTCCGCTTCCAGGGGGCAGAAGAATTGCGGAGCATGCGGCTCACAATGGGCCACATGTACAGCGCACAATGACACCATTTTTGTAGGCAATGCTGGTGCAGTGGCGGTGCAAACGAGCTGCGGGGGATGGCCTGGGGTGGCGGTGACGCAGCAGCCTTTGGATGCATGTGCAGGGGCAGATGGACATTGCGCGGGCAAAAGCGCGCGTCCATGCACTGGTGCACACAGATGTAGATAGTGCAGACACACCATTAGCAAAGAGGCGCGTGCAGATGGGGGGTGTGCAGCGCCAAGGTCAAGGCAGCTTGATGGAAGCCGTGATGCAAGCACAAGTAAATTAAGTGTGCACACACACCAAAGTCTAGAGCAGTTGCAAATCAGTTGATTCTAGGGATTTCCATCGCAATCATAACCGGTGGTCAGGGCTGTGCGGTCGGTGCTGTGTCTCATGCTGTAAGGCATGATGTTGGTGTCTGCCAGGGCGGCTTCCCAGTATGCAGCAAAGCAAAGGAGTGCCACGGCGAGCCTGGAGCAAGGGTGCGCATGCTCTCACCAGTAGCTTCACAATGGAGCTCTTGCCGCCACCACTGCTGCCCACGAGGGCCACCACCTCCCCTGGGGCTACAGACAGGCTCAACCCCTTCAGCACCTGCACACACGCAAGTGCGTGTGCATGCGTGTTACGTGTGTGCACATGTGTCTGCATGCGTGTGTATGTGTGCGTGCGTGCGTGTGTGCGTGCGTGTTTACATGCATGTGTATGTGTGTGTGCATGCGTGTGTGTGTGTGCGTGTGTATGTATGTGTGTGCGAGTGTACGTGTGCGTGCGTGTGCATGCGCGTATGTGTGTGCGGATGTATGTGTGTATCTGTGCGCGTGCATGTTTGTGTGTGCGTGTGCGTGCATGTTTTCAATATGTGTGTGCCCATGCTGTTGCGCACACATGCCTGACTTGCATGCCTGGCTGTCTAGTGCCTATACCTGCGCCTGTGCCTGTGCTGGCGCGTGGGCACCTGTGGGTCTAGCAGAGCGCCTAGCAAGGGGATACACACCTACCAGTGAGCTTGGCAGCGCCTGGCAAGGGGACACACACCTACCAGTGAGCTTGGTCGCGCCTGGCAGGAGGACACACACCTACCTGTGAGCTTGGCCGCGCAGGGTAGGAGAAGTGCACGTTCCTGAGCTCAATGCGGCCCTCAAAGTGTGCAGGCACAAGGTCGCCCTCGGGCGGGATGTCAGGCTTGCGGTGGATAAGCTCAAGCACTTTGTCGGCCGCACCCACGGCAGCAGTCAGCGCAGAGAACACGTCTCCCATCATCTGCGCACGGGCATGCGCACACACAGCACAGTCAGGACACAGACACAGACACAGATGCAAGAGCAAAAATTCCACACACGGCACAGGTATAAGGGGGAGGTGGCCAGGGTTGTGCGCTCTTTATCATCTGGGAAAGTCCAGAGATGAGGGTGCTGCATGATGAGGCATAAGGGAACACTGTATTGCGCACAAGAGGGTACGCGAAGCTGCTCCCTTTGCTCCGTACGTAGCAAATGCAGAACAGGAAGGGGAGTCTAGTCTGCAACTCGTCTGTGTAGCTAGAACCCAGGCCCGCCAGGCTTCACTGCCACATATGTAACCATCAAAATTGCGCTTTGTATTGCTACCACCCGTGCACAAAGGCTGGAGGAGTGCAAGAATTTAGCTACACTGAAACTCCAAAAGACCTGTAGCCCAAGCTACGTGCCTGCAGAGCTGCACTTGGACATGTATCCATGTACATAATTATACTTTGCTCCTGACATGCTGTGTCCACGTAGGAGAGGAGCGCAATGTCCAAAAAGCACCTGGTGTATGAGTGAGCGCCCTGCCAGGAGCGCAAGCTTGCATGTGACTTGCTCCTGGAGAACATGGGGGCTACTGCAATATTTTCCGCCTTTAGGCCCACAGAAGCACTAGTGGTGGGAACTGCCTTAAAAGGGCGCAAGCATATATTAGTGTAACAGCGCACAGAAGGGTACATAATTGTGTAGTGTATGCACGTACGAACAAGAAACCTGCTCACGCGGGCCGCTTAACTCTGGAAGCAACGCACATTCACATGCACATTCACACACACACAAACACACATACGCACACCCACAGGAGTGCATGCAAGCGCATGACAGTGGACAATGGCCACTCACTTGAAAGGCGGAGCTCAGGGACTGCTGGTACAGCATGAAAGACACCAGGGCGCCAGGGGACATGGTGTGAGCGAGCACGAGGGAGCCGCCGTACAGCAGCACAATGGCAGCCTGCAGCGTGCGTGGTGTATTGGGGCACAGCGGCTGGGGCATTTGCGCACTAAGGCTGGGGCACTTGTGTTATTGGGGCGCAGCGTCTGGGGCACTTGCGCACTAAGGCTGGGGCACTTGTGTTATTGGGGCGCAGCGGCTGGGGCACTTGCGCACCAAGGGTAGTGCAGTGCCTGCCTGAGCAAAGGCGCAGCTTGCCGCGGAAGGCGTGCCACGAGTTCTTCACAAAATGCAGGGCGCGTGCGGAAGCGTGCGCGCACAATTCGCCCACTGACGGGCAGAATGCCCCTCATATGATGTGCAGTACAGGCTCACACACATCATGGGGCCAGCTGCTGCACTGTGAACACCTTATGACCATCGGCGCAGAGCATGTGCTCGTTGTCCTGCCTTCATGTTGGTAGTGGCGCACTGGCACAGACTGGCAACCCGAGCAGAAGAGCAAAATAATGCCACCGAAGTGTCCCACACAGCATTTGAATGGAACAAGGACATACCACCTGAACTTACCACGAACGCAGGCAGGAAGGTGTTGATGCACATGTACAGCGCGTAGACCACGGCCTCCTTGATGAGGAGTGCAAAAAACCTGCAAATGGCACGCATGCCACCTCATGAGCACAAACAACCATTCTGCACACGCGCCTCTTCTTTCCCCACGCGCTGGTGTCCAGCAAGAGTGGTGTCCACTGCGCCAGAGAGGACCATGCAAACACGCACTGCAAGGCCGGACGCGCAGAGCTCAGCTTTCATCGCAAAAGACACCCCAGCTGACTGTGGACCACTACGATGGCCATCACTCCAGCTGACCATGGACCACTGCGACAGCCATCATGCATGCTGACCATGGACCACTACGATGGTCAATTCTCTAAACGAAGCCACCTCCATGCGCTGCCACCCCATCCCCAGAGCACGCAGTGTTGCAGACATTTGCTTTGTGCCCATCCCCCTGTCCCTGTCCAGGCAGGCTGCTTCAGGCACATGCACACACTTCCTCTTACCTCTCTAGCTTGTTTGCATATGCTGCCAACGCCGAGTCCTGTGCAGCATGTGCCTTGACTGTGGTCATGCTGCTCAAAACCTCGTCAGCCACGCTGTTTGCCGCTGCAAGCTCTGACTGGACGTTCTGTGCATGACCAAACACAACCAGGAATGAACAAACTCGTAAACCTGTGGGCAGTGGTGCACGCAAGCAGCTAAGGCGTCCATGCTTCAATAAAATGACCAGGCTTGCACGGACATCCACTCCAAGGCAAACACCGTCATATTCCAGGTGTTGACCTGGTGTGCATGAAAGCAGCTGCAAGCAGCATCTGCTACTTGGATACCTGGCGCGCAAGTAACTCCTCGTTTGTACAAGCAAATGCATGCTCCTGCATGCAACCCAGCTGCCGCGCCTTGGTGAGAGCACAAGTAACCCTGCGTGCCCACCTTGGCCAAGCTTGCAAAGTAGCGTCCATACAGCTGCAAAGGCAAGCGGAGCAAGCACAAACTTGGTCAGCACTACTGGCCCACAGCCTTATTCATCAAGGGTGAAATGGGAGAGCGACTTTATCCATGGTGCAGGCCATAGCCAGAAAAACATTATAAGTAAGCCTGAAGGTAACAACAACCCTGAGTGCCCTGGCACCCTTAAGCCACGGAAATATCATATGCCTGACAGAAATTTGAATCAATCAAAGGCCATGTATCAGGAACTGAAAACACATTTTTTTGTTTTTAATTGTTAATGAGCGATATCAACAAGTTCCTGTTGTAGCTATGCTGACGGTGCTTTATAGACAGCAAGTTGCACTACAGTGATGCAAGGTGCTGTGGCAAAGTACGACAAGGAAAACCCTTGTCCTACCAACCCTCACCTTTGAAATGAACATGACGCATGGAACCAGAATAAATGTGATGACCGTGAGGCGCCTGCATAAAAAAGCATGGGGAGCCATCAGAGACGCAAAAGCTGGTAGGAGTCTTACAGACCTTTCAAATGGCAAAGAGAAGTGGAAGGACGGGCGGCTTTGGCAAAAAGGATCATGACTCACAGGAAGCCAACAACAGTCACACCAGCAGAGGCCATGCCAGGGAGGGAGTCTATTTGAAGACCGGGTGGGTGAGTAGCATGAAATAAGGGCACATGAAGTGTGTGGCGAAGGATTTTTTGGTGATCGCTCATTAGGAAGACAACCATTTTGCAGGTGCGTTCCAGATACACCACTTAAGAGCCTCTGGCATAAGAAAGACCAGAGCACAGACAAGGCTCACCAAGAGGCCGAGAACATGAAGCCAAGCACCATGAAGGCTTGTGTTGCTGCACGCAGCAGCACATTCAGGTTCAAGCACACCTGCAGCGTGGCAGCGAATAATTTTCCGCCTTGTCTGTGTGCGGCACTGTAGCAGACATAATTCATTTGGATTAGTCCTGGACCAAATGACACAACTGCATGTTTGATAATCTGACAAGCAGAACACGATGGAGCAGGTAAAGACTGCAAATTCCATGCTCTTTACTAGATGATCGAGTGCACACCATATGGCGTAAGGCCAAGTACTTCATGACTGTTTTACCAGATGGCATCTTAATCCAGTTGCACAGCACAGCATCGGAGCCTCTTCATGGTCTTGAAGTGAAGGAAGGCCTAGATTTTTAGCTAGACCCAACTTAGCAAACACGCAGATGAGGGAGGCGTTGCAAGTAACGCAAATAAATTGGCAAAGCCTGCACCGATAGAAGACATTGCTTCTTTTCTGCTTTTATAATTTACATTTTTATTCACAGCTTTGATTTATAACAAACCGTCCGCAATTAAAGTTTACAACTTTGATCTATGACAAACCGTCCACCCAATCATGAGCTTGAGCAGTCCCGCCGGTGCATGCGAAGTTGCTGCCCAGACCAATCTCCACCCTCATCCCTGAGATCTACATGTAGGGAACATGCTGAGTGAGACTGCAATATCGGGCAGCGGTCCATGAACCTGGCTGGCAAAGCCAAAGCTCAAAACTTGCAAAAATGTTGGCTGTTTTGAGCACACTGCACCTGCAACCACCAAAATTTGAGGGCCCTGGTAAAGGGATTTGATGGGAACACCAGCCGAGTTTTGTGCCAGGCCGTTGGGCTGGCTGGCCCTGGCCACAACTTTGTTGGGCAAAGTCTCTGCTGTACCAACCACGCCCTCTCCCGCCGCCCTGACACTGTATGCCTTCCAGAACAAAGCGTGTGAGGGTGGAGCCAAAGTTTGAGGGTGGGAGTGGCCTGGTTGGGCCTGGGCGAGCCACCGTGAGCTGAATTGGAAACATCTCAAACCTATGGGCTACACCCACAACTGGGGGTTTGCAAAAATCAACGGTAATAATGAAACAAACAACTGCACATAGCTGCGCACCTGGTCTGAAACAGTGGAGGTGTCTGCAGACAGACGACTCGTAATTTCTCCAGTCTTTGATGTGTCAAAGAAGGCAATTTCCATCTGCAACACACATATTGCTGCAGGCTTGTAAGAGTGCATAGTAGCCATCCTTTCAGGGCGCAGCTTTGACAGCAAGGCAGCATGCACTCTCCAAATGCAGTGATTTTAAGCTCAAATACATATGATGTTCAGAATGCAGCAGCTACGTCTCTTCACTTATCAAGCAGAGGAGATAAAGGTTTGCAAGCAGGCGCCCCCTTACAGGTACATGCTAAATGAAAACAGCGAAAAAGGCCAGATGCTGTTCGCGCTACCCACATTCACTAAAGCAGCAAACAGTGTTTTCCTTATCCGGACGTTGAGCTTGCTCATTGCGACAGTGAACAACCCTCCCCTGCCGCCTGATAGTACGCCGCAAGCGGCAGCCACATACACCAGCTTCACAATCGTGGCCTTGAACTTTTGCCTGCAAGTGTTTGTGGTCGATCCTTAATTGTACAGTCAATGAAGCTGAGGGATTTTCATTGGATCTTCATTGCAAGCCAATCTTGAGGTTCTGTGTGGACATAAGCTGGCTTTTTTTGGCAAGGCTTTAAGATTGCAAGCTATGGGACGCATCTAAAGTTGCAGAGTGATATGCGACTGCCATAAGAGCCGCCAGTGTGAACTAATTCTGATGGGCATGAGGTGTGAGACCAGAAACTTTATAAAGAGGATGGACAAAAAAACAGCCAGAAAACACACTTGAGTATGTCGAGTTGCGGCTCAAAAATGTTAGTCTGCAGAAAGCCATTCTGGGGATGGAACCATCTCCAAAACAACTTGTAACCAAGCTGACATGCTTAGACAGCAACAGGCAGCAAAGTAGGCTGCTGTTTCGACACGCTACAGAGTTAAGGCCATTTCATTCAACACCAACTTGCCTGTCAGGTTCAATGCTCGCGTAGTCAATGACCAGCCCAGTGTAATATGGTATGACCGCCTGGAAGGTAAGCATGACAACTTGGTTACAAGCAGTGTGCTGCAGCTCTGGCTTGTGCACTGAGGCAAGTGAAAGTGGTTTCTGGGCAGCCGTAAAAATATGGCATGCGAATTGTTGCCATGTCTATTTTGACTGCACAAGGCTGTGGTGAGGTTGGGGCACCAAGTGTGTTTCATGTCAGAGCAGGAGGCTTCGTCTTTGAGAGACAGACATGCAGGCTTTTGGTACACAGACAATGTCCATGAAGCGCAACTCACCTGGGCAGTTGCAGCAGCAATGCCAAATACAAAGGCCACCAGGATGACTGGCCAGTCCGGAGCGGAGAGCATCAATAGGTGCCACACAGTCTTGCCTTGCACGCCAGCCTGCGCATGGGCGCAATTGGTCAAGCATGTGAGGAGGCAAGGAGGTTCATGGATGACAGCACTGACAGCACAAACCTACGGCTCTGGTGGGCCCAGTGCTGTGAGCACTGCAGTGTGCTGTCAGCACTGGGCCCACCAGAGCCGCAAGTTTGTGGTGAGGGCATGCAAGAGCTGGCCCTGATTTTGAAGCAACAGGAAGGATCCAGCCCCTGTCCTCTGCCATCATTGCAGCCGAGCAAGCATGCAAGGAGGCTGCTCTCCTCCCTACCTCACCTTGGCCACCTCACCCTTTCCTTTGCCCTCCTCCCTCCTGCCCCTCTCCCCCTCCCCCTTTCCCCCTCTCCTGCCCTCCTCTGCTGCCAGCAGAGGCTCGTGGAGTGGGTCGTCTACGGCCCCTTGGGCGCCCTGAGCCCGTGCTTCCCGTGTCTTGCTCTGTTGCTCAGCCCCTGCAGGTGGGGCCGGGGGGGGGGGTGCTGCAACAAGACCCACAGCACACCACCCCTCAACCAAACTCGTCGCCAGGCCTGTGCAGATGCTCATGTACCTGCACATAAAAATTTAGGCCAGCAGCTGAGCAGGTGCAGGCTGCATATGGTCAAACAACAGAACAGGCTGCGAGTGACATGTTAGATTGTTGAGCAACGGAGCAGGTTGTCAAGAATAGGCAACCCATCTTCCTCTGCCCTCTTCCTGCTGAGCAGAAGGGTTACCAGCAGACAAAGGCTATTGTCGCCATCATCACAAGCCTGCTAGATTGGCATAGCCACATGGCAGGCTCCCTACTTTATGAAGTAGGGTAGGGGCGCAAAAGAATTTGTAAAGCAATGTTTGGACCATGGGACCAGGGGTCTATGAGGCAGACAGGCCATTGGAAGCAGTTTAAAAGGTACCCATGAGTCATGGGCCATGACATTTCAAAGAGGCCATTCAAGTGACTCACATGAACACCAGCCCAACAAACGGGTAGCCTGTATGCCTGCCCTCTGGCCAATATGGGTGGAGGCCTTCAGGCGAAAGGACTGCCACTGCCGCGGCCTTGGCTATGAGCAACAGCTCAAAGAGGGTGGGCAACCATGATACAGCCACTGGCCGTAGCCGCTGCATGAAGAGGGGGGCACACGTACATGTGGTCTCATGGGCTCAGCCTGTCAGGCTGGTTGTGAGTGCATAGGTAGCATGCCTGAAGCACATCAGCAATGCACATGGAGTGCCCAGCACTGGCGCTCGGAACAGGGCCTTGTGCACGAGCCATGCCACACCATGGAAGTTCAAGCCCATGCGCCTTACACCTATGATGACAAGCTGCGAGGGCTGCTGGCCCGAGGTGCTGCATACTGCTATGATTGCCACAGAAACAGGCATCTGGCCAGCTCCCAAGCGCCTTAACTGAACTCACCCAGCCTTCCTGGTTGCTTGGTTCGTTGGCCGCTGGAGCCCTCATGGACCCAGGCACCAACAGCAGGCACAGGATGCACGATTTCAACAATGACACAAGACAGACATCCTGTGAGCAAGCACGAGACCAGGTTCTTGTTAACAGCCTGTCAGCTTGTACCTTGCATGGGACCAAGCATACACTGCGGGGAGTGTTTGAAGCTAGATGAGGAACCTGACTCAAAAACCAGAGGACAATGAGGCAAGTAAACGTGAGCAGCCAAAGCCTCACTCTCTCAACCCACCAAGTTGGAATATGCAAGTGTGTAACTCTTCTGCCATTGGATGTCTGCTCCCAATTGAAAAAGTGGGGACAGTGTAGACCTATTAGGGCAACAATGAAATGCGCAGAGCAACATTCATTCATTCTTGTTTGTATGCATCAAGTATCAAAACCTGACTATGTATTTCCATGGTGCTCGTTTTTTTAATTATGAAGGTTGGTTATCTGATCCAACACGGTGTGTGCAAAAAACTGTTGAACGCATGAAAATGGAGCGTCTGCGCTTACTTTTGTCCGCGCGTGCGCATGCCCACGTGTGCCCATATGCGTGTGCATGCGCGCGTGTGTGTGCATGTGCGTTCGTGTACGCGCAAGCGTAAGCGTATGCATTTGCATATGCGTGCATGCGTGCGTGCGTGCATGTGTGTATATGTGCGTGCGTGTATGTGCGCATGCGCGCGTGTGCACGTGTGTGCTTGATCAGTCTGTGTGTTCATGGAGAGGCAAGCAAATTGCTGATGGATGGGCCTCGAATTTGCCCTGAGTGTCACTAGATAAGTCAGGCAGCTACTAACCATATTATTACGGAAGTCTCTACGATAACTGCCAAGCTAAAGGGTACTAGCAACCAGCGCATCAGGTTGGGCAATGCTTGCAGAAAATGTATTTATCGTAAAACTATATAATGGTTTGAGTTCTAATAGAAGATATGCCTAAATTTACAAAATGTTAAAACGCTCCATCAAGTCACAAAAAGAGGGTGATCAGGCAGTATGATTAAGCAAGAGCCAGGCCATGAGAATAGGAACATGGAAGAGGCCCGAGGACCGCCGGTCGTTGCAACTGTTGCAATTGATGATGAAGCTGTCATGGACAATTTCCTGCCGTCAATATGCATTCCTAAGCTCAGGTGATGAGCATCAAATTTGCTAGGAACTTGCTTCTTGGCCTCATTGTTTGATCCGTTGTATTTGCTGTTGCGAACTCCTTACTTAATGGCACATCTTTGTGCACATGCCCCGATATGCATGAGCATCTTGTTCATACCCACAAATCCCTCGCATGCCTGTTCACTCCTCGCACACAAGTTAATGATTGGAATTGGGTGCCTCGGGCATATAATAAACCTAATTAGTTGCCAACAAGCAGCTCAACTCCAGCTAAGCACTGCTGAAAATGCATGCAACAACTCTGATTTTTGCTTTCTTCACTACAGCGGCTACATCCCTAATCGGCCAATCCCAGCTAATACTGATCCACCGTACTATGAGTCTGTTATGGGCGGGTTCACTCTCCACCCATCAGTTTTTGAGATGATGGTTGAGTTGCAAGAGTTATGGAAGGTACGGCTCTGGCCCTGTAAGATTAGTTTTGGGATGTTTGCTTCTGTGCAAGCAGCTTGGCTTGTCACTTGCAAGCTTGCCAGTAGGCAATAAGAGAGGCAGGCTGAGCATAAAGTTGCCTGCAGGTCAGCATTGCTCTGTTTCATTTTCAGAATGGCGCCTTTGGCTTTGAGCATGATCAATGCCACAGTGGCCACTTTGCCAGCACAACTGAATTGTTGAGCACACGTGTTCTTTGCATGCGCCATCCAGATCCGTGCCTGCTGAGACATGGCCTGGACAGCTCTTAACCTTAGAGTGCAGGCTGCCCTCAACGCCGAATCCATACCACCCAGTTCCACCCAACAATCCCAGGACATCTAGGGGGCAGCGAGGGTCCGTAGTCCCTCCACTTGTAGCAGCCCAGTGAGCGTGCCATCCCGCTGCCCAATGTATGATCACCCCATGTGCACTGCAGGCCGCTGCGGAGAGGGACCATGCAACGTGGGAAGCCATCACCAAGAACGGTATCCAGCACCAGGTGGGTGCGTCGCAGGGGCTGCTGCGCGCCTGCCCCACCAGCTCTGCTTGCCATCCGCATTGCAGCCCTGCGGGAACCATTGCACAAGACGTGCCGGCACGGTGTGCTCACCTCCTTTCTGCACCCACCAGGGCTCCTGGCAGACACTGGAGCTTGATCAGGCCAAGGTGCCATTGCACAAGCTCCCTCATTTTGCCGGCATCCAAGTCTCCAAGCAGGGGCAGGCTGTTGAGTGCAGTGCGATGCGCAATGGCAGGCAGCGGAGGTTGTTGGCTGAGCGCCTTGTGGTCTCCGTTGGCCTAGGCCCATTTGGCTTATGGCACTTGCGCACAGATCCAAGCAAGCCCGATTTCTATGCCAACCCAGGGAAGGATCAGCACACAGGTCGCATGCGTGTACGCCGTGAAGCACTTGTTCTGTACTGGTGCACAATGGGACGGTGTGGATGCACTGTTGGGGAGGGCTCTTGCACCATTTGGTTATGGGTATTTGCTCCACACGCCTTGTGCCCCTATCTCCCCCGGCAGATCTGCGTGAACGAGGCGTACAAGGCTCGGTGTGATGGCAGTCCTGACGCCATCTGCCCTGCGTCCATGATCATCACCGGTGTGGCCCGCTGCTTGAGCATGGCAGGTGGGCAGGCCCGGCTTCTGGCCTGTAGGCGGTTCCCTTGTGCTGCGCCATAGCCTGACTCTACTTCTAGCTGCTAGACAAAAAGGGTTGTAAGGGCTAATGCGGCGCGCCATCCTCAGTGATTGCGAGGGTCAACTCTGAAGCCACCTCGTGTTGCCTCATCTTGGCATTCCAACCATCTGGCAGGCACTTACGCATCACAACCAGCAGACGCGCTTGGGCAAGTGCATACACACACGAATCATTGGTATAGGGACTCTGTTTAGCTTGAGCCGCAGTGCAAGCACACCTGGTGTCAGTTGGACCGTTTGCATGTGCCCAAATTGTGGAAGCAAGATGAGGGGCTCCAACACTTTTGGTTTGGGACCTGAGGCCTGGCAGCAGGGATGCTCCGCCATATGCTGCACCCATCATCTGGGTTGTGGATCCCCAGTGGCCCAGTGGCCCCAGTCGCCTAGCACAGCTCCCCGTCCGCACCTGCCCTAGCACGCTGAACCATGGCGCCATGCTTCAGACGCCGCGCCCCTTCCGCCTGCACGCCTGCCTGCTGCCGCAGGTATGGGCGCAGCTGGCGACCAGATACCCCCCGCCATTGGACTACTGGGTACACTGCCCGCCATTGAGAGCACGACCAAGCTAATGGGCCTGGTGGCCTCCCAGGTAAAGGCGGGCATGTTGCAGTGGAGCATGGGGATTCGAGTAGGCAGGCTGGCATCAACCTGATGGAGTCATGGAGCAATGCAAATCGCGAATCGCATTATGCGATGTACACAAACCAGCAGACATCAAACTGATGTCTCAGTGGAGCGTGGGCAAGCATGCAAGCCGACGGGCGCCGAGCCAAAGCTGTGAATTGCTGCGGCCGTTGCGGGACATAGCTGATGCTGTGTGGAAGCACTGAAGCTGTGTGGTAGGGACCCAGGGCGATTATGAGAGTGACCAGCCCAAGTACATTTTGTCCCACACAGCGTCAATGATTCCACACACAGCATCAGACGTAGCCCACTGGGTGCCAGTGCTGGTGGTTGGGGTACGGGAGCCAGCAACATAGAGCAGCTCTGTGCACGCGTACAAGTGAGTGGTCTGTATGAGGCTGGGGCAGGTAGGCAGCCACGCTCAGGCAAAAGCACAGGGGACACCGCACCAGCATACAGGACCAGTGGGGCATGCTCCTGGGGCATACTAGCCGCAGAGACAGGTGCGCTGGAGTGTGTTGCTGTTAGAAGCTCAAAATGTGCACCTCATTTCCCCAAGGATGGACCAGAAGTTGCGTTGTGTGCAGTCGTTCATGTGTCTGTCAAAGTCATGTTTGTGTGTTTGCAAACCCGAGCATTTACTTAGCAAGAGAGCACTCAAGATGTGAGTGTGCTTAGCAAGAGAGAGTACTTAGTGTACTTAGCAAGAGAGCACTCAAGATGTGAGTGGCCACCCAGCAATCCGGGCACTGGCACCTGTGCATCTGCACAAAAGGGGTGAATGTGCAAGCTTGGGCAGCGCGGGGCCCCTCTCCTCCCTGTCCTGCAGGACCTGCCCAGAGGCTTTGTGTTGGGGCCCTTGTGTGGCTACCTCATGCCGCGGGACATAGCTGTCATGGAGCTGCAAGAGGCCCCCATGCACCCTGGCCTCAGATGTACGCAAGGGAGGTGGAAGTTTGAGTGTGCAAGGTGAGGGCAAGCACAGGCTGCGGACATAGAGGCTGCATCCACTTTGTTTGCACAGAGGTTGCGTCCAATTTGTTTGCACAGAGACTGCATCCACTTTGTTTGCACAGAGGTTACGTCCAATTTGTTTGCACAGAGGCTGCATCCAATTGTTTGCACAGAGGCTGCGTCCAATTTGCTTGCACAAACAGCCCTCCCATAAGACTGCCCTTAAGCTACATGCTCATTCTGTGCTGTATGCACACGAACTGACAACTACTAGACGCGCTCTTGAAAAATCCAGTTGCTCTCAAGGTCTTGGTCTGGAGCAGGGGGCGGCTTGTCACCCTCCAGATCCTCACTAGTTCTCCATTCTCCGTGGTGGAGGAGACTCACAGCTCTTCGGGCCAATGTGTCTCCTTTTTCTTAATCGATGTAGGGAGTGGTTTCACTGCCTACGTAGTTTTTCTTTCAAACAGCCCTAGCCTTTGATTCTCCAGCCCAAATTAAATTTTGCCTGGCTGCACGGGGCTGGCAGCTTGGAGGACCTGCTGATGCTCATAGTACTTTGTCAGCCAATGGATGTCAATGGGATGGCTGGGCATGTGTGTTTTGCTTGCTGTTGGATGGGTTGTGCATTTCAACCATGGCAGTGCACAGCCCTCACATTGTCGCATAGTATGGCCAAGGGCGGACACAAAACAGGGGCTCTGGGGGCTTTTGAGAGCAACCAGGACCTATAATCTTGACAGACAGGAAGTCTGTATTGCCATTGCATTCCGCTGTCCTGTCAAAGCTTCTCATGCAGTAGCCCATCATCAGCCACTTGCAGTAGCCCGTCGTATACCATCAAGCTTCCGCATGTAGTAGCCCATTACGTCCCATCAAGCCTTCACATGTAGGAGCACATCTGAGGGAGAGTCTGTTGCAGCTTGCAGGGGTGGACAAAAGCAAGGTTTGCATCCATAACTGTGTATTGGACCACCTTGCACATGCGTGTAGGCATATTTCCCTGGAGCATGCCAACCTGATGCACAAGCTCTTTTCACGACGCCAATGTTGTTGTTCCATACTGTGGTAAATTGCAGGTATCTTTTTGATGTGGAAGCAAGTATTGCGGATCAAAACATGCCAGGTGAAGATGGGTCCCAAGTTATACGTGACGCCATGTGCCCGTACGTGCACACCACTGCGCTCTCTTTTTTTATCAGATTGCAATTTGATGGAACATATTTCATTCATAAGAGTATGATTGCACTTAGCACAGAATGTTTAGCCAAGTGCACAGAGGAGACGATTAGGGTTGGACAAGCGCCCACAAGGTGATGCAGGGCAGCTATTGTAGCTCAAGGCCTCTTATTAGGTTCAGGAGTTGGGCAGTGAACGACCTTGAGAGCATTGGAGGGACGTCTGCGTGCCTACACAAACACACACACACACACACACACACACTCACAAAGCTTTTTAATTGCCCTGTCCTCATGTTCTTCCTTCTCTTGATGGTCTGAACACAGTCCAGCTGTCTGTCTGGGGGATGGGATATGGGGGCCAAGGTGAGGATGCCAGGTGTCGTTCTTCCTGGTATATGATGCAACAGCTGATGTGCATGAGCCGCAGATTCCCTCACACGTCAGGATTTGTGCATATCATAGAGCAAGCCTTTTTCTCTCAATAGGCCCTGCTGAGCCCCTGCCTGCTGAGGCCCTGCCTGCTAAGCCCTGGCCGCCAGGAAGCAATCCCGAACCTACACCAAGCAGGCACTGAACTGGTAGTGTTTGCAAAAAGGGACATGCTTTGCACCTGGAAGCCAACTTGACGCGTGTTGGTAACCCAGGCATCTACCAGGCTTACGTTTCATACTTGTCCGTGCTCCCGGGCTCTGTGACGTTGAGCAGGCATGCTGATCAACGACGCTGTCTCCAATCCAATAAGCTGGTGCAAGGCAGCAAGTAAAAAGGCCAAGGAGCTGGAGACTAAGGGTCTTGGGGGTACCCCTGCTGCGCAAGCTGAGATTGATAAGCATGCCGAGGCTGCAAAAACATACTATGACCAAGGCAACAATGTTGAGGTGAGGTAGCCAGCAACCCCTTCCCATTAATTTTTGTATAAAAGAGCCTACAGCCCCGGTCACATTGGCCTTGCTTGCCCATGAACACCCTTGTGCCCACCAAGGAGGAAGAAAGATCCCACTCGAACATGGATGGTCTCAGCTCCATACAAGGCTTCAATTGAGCAAGATCTGTGGCCTCCTCTTTGCCTGACAGGTCATCGTCGTTGATGTACGGGGCATGCCACTGCCCTTCCTTGTGTGCAATCGTGATGTGCCGAGCGGGGCCCCTTTTTATAGAGACTATGGTGAGTTCAATCTTTATTTGTTGTGCACTCTGATTGGAGTAGTGATTTCTGGCAACATTTTTCGCTTTTCTGTGGACGCCAAACAGAGGGCACCAAAAAGACCTGGGTGGACGTTACAAGCAAAGTTTGGGAAGCCATCCTTGACAAATCATCCAACCCCCAGCAGGTCCTCTTCCAATTCAGCGTCCATCTGCATACACACAACTACTGGGCATCAAAGTAATGCTTTGTGATTGGGCAATGACCAAGATGCGGATGCTCCAGTACACATCTTTTACCAGGCACTCATAGCCGGCCTTAATGCATTGAGATTGGCGTTTATATCTGATTTTGGCAATATCATGGCATAAGCTGATGGCTTTTGCTTGCATGTTGGTGATTTGACATGAATGTTAGCCACCCTCCTCTTCCTTGGAATGGACCCCTCATTTGAGCTTTCAGATGTTTTGCTACTTTTGTGGGAATTGCATGGCGTCCCCTGAAAAGCGCCGCAGGGTGCGGCACCTCCCGGCCTGAAACGCCGAAAGGGAAGCCTGCCCTTTTTTTAAAGTCTATCCACCAACCCAAGAAACTTCTGGCAAGCCACGTCATCTGTGCCTATTCTCTTAGGACCTTCAGTAGGTCAGCTAGATGCTGCACTCTAAAGCCACACAGTCCTGATCACACCTACCCTCAACTTCCTCTCCTGTGGACCATCTGCCTCGCTTGGAAGAATTTTCAAGTCATTTGGTATGTGCGGGGCTTGGGTCCTGCAATGTCGCCATTGGAGAGGCTGGGCCGGGCAGGGTGCTCGCGCAATATCTGCCACGTATGCAAGGCTGGTGGCAGCGGCTGAAACCCAGGGTATTTGGCCTCTGAAACATGTACCAACACCATGCAATAGCCTGGATCCTTTTTGTTTCTGTTCTGTTTACTGGAGCCTGCCATACCACTGGGTGAAAAAAAGCCATAATGTCAGCATTTTGTTGGGTGTTCCTAGGCATCTGGCGGTGGCTGGGGCCCCTGTGGCCCGAATTCATCTATAATCTGTCTTGAAAGTAGATCCAGATTTCTGACTGCACATATCATTGTGTCCTCAATATCAAGCCTGGGTTCCAATGCCGGGCAATCTTACATTGTGAACTGCGTCGCACACCTGGTCTGTCGCTGCAGGTGTCAGCTGGTGGCAAAGGCATGGGGACCTCAGGCATAGCGCGCTCGATGCAGAAGAGGAGGCTGAGGAGGCACAAGGTGCGTCATGATACACTTGAACTGACAACAAGACAATGATACTCAAAGCCGATTGGCTCAAGCGGGCACCCAATACAAGCCCTGATAGTGTGAAGTGCCTTTTCAGAGGCCGTGGTTGGGACAGCAGCAGCAGCAGCAGCAGCAGCAGCAAGTTAGCAGCAGAACAGGCAAAGCAGCAACAGCAACGCCATGACTCATGGCCCATGGGTAGAGGCAGGAGTGGCAATGGTAGAGATGGTGGTGGTGGCAATGTGGATGTCGTAAGATCAATGATGCTTGTGGTTGCTGGCCAGTGCCTCACCATGTGAATGCTCACATCATGGTCCTTAATTGCCTTGTACTTGTCCAGGGCATGAAGCAGCTGTGGAAGCAGCCTCAGCTGCGGGGCTACAATTGCTGTCTGTCCTTGGAGGGAAGGGTGTCTCTTCTGCCTTTGTGCCGCCGGAGGAGCAGGTGGGGCTCATCTATTATGCTTAAACCAATTTAAGCAACAAAATTTAATAAACTTTGTTCTGACTTCTGTGCTTTACCACTCTTTGCATCAGATTTCCAGGTTTGCTGTCATGTAGGGAATTTGCTGCGATCGCATGCCAGGCATTTTGAGCGTGCGCTTCCTGCCCCCTTACCCTCCAGGAAGCATCTGCACCTTTCATCAACCTCACACCGCCTGTCCAACCAAAAATTGAAGGCCTACCGTCTGCTGATGTGGCCTGCCAAGGAGGGAGTGCTGTTGTACCAGCGGGTGGCATTAAAGTGGAAGGGCAGGACCTGCTGTTTGGCATCGTCAGGGAGCCCGGATGGAGAGAGAAGCACAGGTCACTGATGAGCGAGTTACAGACATACACTAACCATAGTTCAACCTCCTTCTGATCCCCCTGATTGGTAAGATTTGAATTTGAAAGGGTCTTACCATTGACCGGAAAGGCGTCTGTCCCTGTCCTGAGGAACCAAAGTTTAAGCCCGTAACCACCCCTTAACTCTCATTCCACCCCTTTTACTCTCATTCTGCGCATTTCCTAGATGAGGCAACTGTTGTCATAGCCTTACATTGGAAAGTTGTTCTTCTGATTCAGCCCCAATTATGAACTCTTGGCATCATAATAAGAACATTTGGCACTTCCGATCGCCAAGGAAAATCGGATCCGTTTCTTCTGAATCAGAACTGATAAGAACTTGCCTCTGCCTTCGCCGGGGCTGCCCAGTCCATCTCAGTCAGATCTTTTAAGTTCTGATTTAGAGCTTTGTTGCTCCGATTAAAATGTCGTGGATTGGATTTGAGTCTGGGGTGTGTTCTTAATCAAATAGGGATCAGAAAGCAATTTGGCTGAATCAGACCTTTCCAGAGTTGGTTTAAGAACTAAAAGTTGTTAAAACCAAGGAAATTCAGATCCATTTTTTCCTGAATCAGAACTTGATCAGCCTGATCCTGAGAACTTGCACGTGGATTTGCCAAGCATGCTGTTTTCATCTTAAACAGAGCCAAGTTCTGATCCATGGCTTATTTGTTTTGATCCAGCATATCATGAATCTGATTTGATTCTGGGGTGGGTTCTTAATCAAATAGAAACCAAAAGGCACCCTGGCTTATTCCGGCCTCTGGTGGAGGAGACTCACGGCTCTTCGGGCCAATGTGTCTCCTTTTCCTTAATAGATGTAGGGAGTGGTTTCACTGCCTACGTAGTTTTTCTTTTCTTTTTTTCCCCGGCCAGGTAAGATAATCAGGTAAGATAATCAGACATTCCTTCTTGATCAAATCTGATACAGGAAACTGCCTTGGGTTGCTAGTTGTTGCAACCCAAAGAAGAACTGAGAGCACAGCTAATTGAACATGGTAAAACACAGTAAAACACAGTGTAGCATAAAGAGACTCAGGAATATGTCTAGGAAATGCGCGGAGAAAATGCAGAGCACAGTTCACATTTTCCTGCAACAACATCATGTTGCACAATGATCTAAGCGGTCAGAAAGTATGCAGAGACTCTCCTCGGAGGCAGCTCAAGGCAAACGCAGCTCAACCCCTAATTTCCCACCCGGGTGCCTATGGCGCCCATCCTTGACTTCTACATCCGGACTCTCCAGCATTGGAACCTACAGTTGCTCAGTGAAGCCCCCTCCATGGGTTGTCCTTCTTGGGCTCCCCCCCGATGCGCATGAAGTCGAGGATCTGCAAAATCAAACAGGAGAGTACCCATGTCGAAAAAATAACAAATGTGTGCTGCCAGTGCACTACTTCGGACCATGAGTATATGTGCAATACATTCAAGACTTGCAAATAGTATGCGAGCATACATGTGCAGGAAGTGAGGTGATGCACCGTTATGTGAAAGAAATAAATGCTGCCTGCTCCAAGGTGGCTTCCACCACCTTGCCCTGCTGGAGGAATTCACTTGCATTGAGTCCGTCACTGCCACAGAGTCGCTCCAATGCAGCTTGGAAGGCAGGCTCATCCATGAGCGCACGAGAGGAACGAAACCTTGACTTTTCCTTGCCATTCTCACCTTTTTGCGTGTGTGTATGTGTGTGTGTGTATGTGTGTGTGTGGTGTGGTGTGTGTGTGTGTGTGTGTGTGTGTGTGTGTGTGTGCAATTCAATATTTTAAACACTAGCATCAAAAAGAATTCTGTTGCTTTGGTTGAGCTTCACTGGACGGTCCAGAGTGAACAAGTTTGCTTAGTTTGCACACCCACTTGCATGCACCCACACCCCCCGCACCGCTACTAACTAGTAGTCAAGCTTCTGAGCAAGCTTGTTGCCTATATGGGTCGCACCATCCTTAAAGCCCCAAAAGCGACCAAACAGTTGGAGCCACACACGCCCCTGCTTGCACACCGCCCATGGTTGAGTGAGCTGTTCGTAAAGTTTTGAGCTTTGGACAATAATTGCGTTGACATGCAGCATAGCGAATGCTGAAGCAGTTATCAGTCTTAATAATTTATTAATGATGTCACCTAATCCCACGCAAAAGTGCTTGAAGAGCCATCACACTGGGACACTGATCAAAACAATCAGCAATCTTTTTCCCCAACCCCTTCTGTTGCAGCCTCACGCATCCTGCTTTTTATGCAACTCTCTATGATTGTGGCTTCCCTGAGCATGCCAGGGTGCTTGGGTGAGGTGCTTATAATTATGAGTTTAATTGAAGGCCATGACAGATGTCTCATGATCATCACACATGTGCAGGCTGGCTGGAATTGAAAAGGCAAGTAAGCGAGCAAGTGCTTGCACGTCTTACAATAGTATTGTAGGTATTATGAGGTGTTTCAAATCAGGTGAAATCCCAGTCTTCCACCATTCAAAAAGAAGACACGGTGACTGGAGCTTTGTGGGTTGGGTTGATTCTTGAACAAGCCATTCCTGCCCTTTGGCTGTCTCCTCAGTCTCATGGTCGCCTATCAACTAAAAATACGATTTGTGTAGCTTAAACAAAGTAAGTGAACAGGCTTCAAAAAATGACAAGGCATGGTTATCTGCCGGCCTAGTTGTCAGGCTGATTTGTGGTGGGCATCGCCAGCCCAGAAATATTCTATGATAAGAATTGTGTGCGCTGATTTATGGACTAAGCACTGGGACTACCGTAGTCCCAGGTGTGACACCTCCGTTCAATTCAAGACCATGATAGGATGCTTTGGATCATGTATGACCTGAGCTTCCCCAAATATGCCATAGTTTACTTCAATTTAGTTTTCAATGGGTTTAGCTTCAGCCAAATGGGTTGACTGCTGGGCACTGCCAGCCTGACAAAAGAATATCATCAGTCTCAGAAATAAGATAAGGTTACATAGCCTTACCTGCCAAACGAGAGTAGCTTAGCTGAAAGTCTCAATAGTAAAAAGAAGTGATTTGTACGTCTGCTCCAAGAGGAACAAACTCAAAGCCTCAGCACTGATATTGTCATAAAAAGCTCCAGTGTCTCCAATATCAATTCTATTAGCCACAGTAATAGCAAATTCTTCTTTAGATTCCTTCTCAAATTGCACATTTCCATGCAAGGGCATAAAAAAGGACATGCATTTCGTCCTGGACATCATGTAAGCCACACTTGTCACAGTGCCTATCGTGGATTTGCCAACTTGTACATCCAGTCCCAACTCTCAGGGAATGGGCACGCAAGCAAAACCGAGCAATGATTTAAAACAGACTCTATGCTCCTCTGAGGAAGCTGAGAATCTATACCAGAATGCTACAACCCATATCAGCCTACCCCAGGGAGGGCACAGAAACCAAACTCCTGTTGAAAGGGACAATTCAAGGAGACACTCAGTTTCCCTTTCTCTTTCTTGTACATGGAACCACACCTCAGGTGGCTCCAAGTGGGAGGACGTTATGATAGCCATGCTTGCCTTAAAGACACCAACACCCTGTGTCAGTGACTAAAAGCCTAGGAACCCACAACACCCCAAAGAAAGAAAACTCAGCAATGGCTCGTTTGCAGACAATCTTCTATGCATAACTGAAAGACTGTGTAATCTTCACTTACAAGCCGACAAACTCTCAAGGTACGCAGATTGGGCAGCCCTACAAGTGTCAGGAAAGAAAATGAAAGTAAGTAGTGTCCACATTTAGCCAAGCAGACAGGCATCTACTAGAGTATGAAGCGGATCCAGCTCAAAGCCTTATGACACACTGGCAGCTAAACAAGAAAATAGCTGTTCAAAGGCAGTTTGCTCAATTCATAAAAGATGTATCTAAATTTCTGGCTTCTCTGTCTTCCATCCTAGATTTGATGATCAACAATGCATCGCGCCCTGCTAGTAATTAGTAAGACATGATAGCTATTCTGCCAAAGCAAACAACACTGAAACAGTAACCTTTATGTTCCTTCCATGTTGGGGAGGATGAATGAGCACCAACCCATACTCCAAACTCCTCAACACCTACCCCCACCTGTGCTGCACTCTAGGAATCATATCCTCATCTGGCCTCAACTATGTCAAGCCCTCTTTTTAGGTCAACAAAGAAATCCTGCTTTCTTGACACAGTTGGAATTTGCACATAGTCGCTGTCTGGAACACAGCAGCACGCCTCATTTTTGCGTCTGAATGACCGCAACATTCCACCTGGATTTACCCTGGGAGCATGAAAATATTTGCAATGACTCAATCCTCAACGCACGCCGACCAAGAATTTAAAATGGAAGAATATAAAATGGTTTTAAAAAAGACAAATACAGAAAATCTGAAAGGAGGAGCGTGCACATGCATTTACATGCCTAGCTGCTCTGCTCAGCAGCCCACCCACTCAGGATTCAACATATCTAAAACCCTTGTTCTACAATAAGCCAAGTATGCCTTCAGCCACATCTAATCCTGCAGTTAATTATACACCTGCGCAATTTTCTTGGGAACCTCCATCTATTCCTAGCCTGGTCTCTGCTTTTGCACGTCAAAAATTATGAACAACCTGAGTAAAAGAATCTGATACCATTATACTTCCACTTAACAAAGAAGATTTTGTGCCAACACGATACATCCACCCTATAACTGGCAGAAGGCTGCGCGTGCCAAGTTCACCTAGCCTAATATCAGCAAACACCCCCACACCTGCAGATGATACCTTAACCAGTAATCACCTGCAATAAATCCTTCCTCCAGGTACAAGTTAACCAGACAATATCAAGAAAGATGTACACCGGCATTTCAGGTTCAAACAACAAAAGGACACTGTATACCCATTAACTAGACAGCCAGAGTACGAATCATACAGAACAAATCACAGGGAATAGAACAAATACAAATTTATGCAAACAACCGAATACACATCCTGGACATGTTCAATGCTCCCAACAGCCGTTGATGCAGGGCCCTCCTCCTGATAATCACCGTGACACAAACTCATAATTCGAGCTTGTGGTCTGCTGAACCTATGATGGCTCTGAAAAACAGCAGGTAAACAGGGCTAAGAAGAATATTAAGTCTACACCCAAGAAGCATGCCCTAACTTCCCAGAAAGAACTTGCAAGGCTTGACAGCTCAGACCTAGCTTCATCCCCCTGGAGCTTTGAAAGGAGCACAGCAGCACAATTCAATGACCCAACAGAAATATTGAATGCCATTCATAATCACCACCTCCAAGCTAGTTTGTTAAACCTACAAAGAACGTCTACCCTCAAAAAATTTTTTCTTTAAGATTTCTTTAAAGAAATTTGACCATACTGAAAAAGCACCAACCATACTGAAAAAGCACCTTTGAAAGAAAACAATGTTGTGTGCAACATTAGCTTCTATTAGTGGAAAGATGGGCTCTGCTATCTATGAAGAAGGCAAAAGACATCCAGATGACAAACACAACATACAAATCTAGATGCTGTCTCGAGAATGCCAGCTGTGATCCACTAACTGAAGCGAGAGCTGAGCTTTTCATAAATTTAGCAAATGCCTTCCACCATGCATGGGTATCAAGTGATCACACATGCCTCCACCCAAAGACCTAAATTCTCCCTTCTTGGAAAAACTCCATAATTAGGCCGCGGTCACACACAAAATTTTTCACTATTTTTTTCACTTTTTTTTTCACTCGGAAGTGAAAAAAATTTGCGGTCACACACGATTTTTTTCACTCCTGAGCGAAAAATTTTGAAGTGAAAAACTTTTTAGCGGTCACACACAAAATTTTTCACTAAATGTTTTTCACTCCACCTGCACTGCTCCCCCCGTGACCACCGTTATCTTCCAGCATTATTGTTGGAAACCACACAGTTATGTTTCCTAGCTTCCCAAGACCAGCAATAGGATC